>Ga0172373_10005314_pt1 | contig 17723 bp, 20 predicted proteins | sample Lak10m_2_FD_114546 | JGI IMG/M metagenome (GOLD analysis project Ga0172373, IMG submission 114546) | Freshwater microbial communities from Kabuno Bay, South-Kivu, Congo - kab_092012_10m | ecosystem: Environmental > Aquatic > Freshwater > Lake | place: Democratic Republic of the Congo...
GGAACCCGAATGAATCATTCTGGTTCCGTATCAGTCATTGCCGCGCAAGGCCCGGATGGCGGCGATCAGGCCGGCGGTCGAGCCGTCGTGGGCGCCGGGGGCGGGGCCGTCGCGCAATTCCGGCAGGATGGTCCGGGCCAGTTGCTTGCCCAGTTCCACCCCCCACTGGTCGAAGGAATTGACGTCCCAGACGATGCCCTGGACGAACACCTTGTGTTCGTAAAGGGCGATCAGCATGCCCAGGGTGTGCGGGTCCAGCTGGCGGTACAGCAGGCTGTTGCTGGGGCGGTTGCCGGCGAACACCCGGTGCCGGGCATCGTCTTCCGGCAGGCCGGGATTTTCCGCCATCACTTCGGCCAGGGTCTTGCCGCGCATCAGCGCCTCGGGCTGGGCCAGGAAGTTGGACAGCAGCAGATCGTGGTGCTCGCTGACCGGGTTGTGGGTGCAGGCCGCCGCCAGGAAGTCGCAGGGGATCAGTTTGGTGCCCTGGTGGATCAGCTGGTAGAAGGCGTGCTGGCCGTTGGTGCCGGGCTCGCCGAAGACGATGGGGCCGGTCTGCCAGCCCACCGGCCGGCCGTCGCGGGCATTGCCCTTGCCGTTGCTTTCCATGTCGAGCTGCTGCAGATAGGCCGGCAGCCGGTGCAGGTACTGGTCGTAGGGCAGCACGGCATAGGCCTGCGCCCCCAGGAAGTTGTTGGCCCACACCCCCAGCAGGGCCAGGATCACCGGCATGTTGGCGTCCAGCGGTGCGGTGCGGAAATGCTCGTCCATGCGGTGGGCGCCGTCCAGCAGCTGTTCGAACAGGTCGAAGCCGATGGCCACGGCGATGGACAGGCCGATGGCCGACCACAGCGAATAGCGGCCGCCGACCCAGTCCCAGAATTCGAACATGTTGGCGGTGTCGATGCCGAAGGCGGCCACCGCGCGTTCGTTGGTGGACAGCGCCACGAAATGGCAGGGCACCGCCGCCTCGCCCAGCCGCTCGACCAGCCATGCCTTGGCGCTGGTGGCGTTGGCGATGGTTTCCTGGGTGGTGAAGGTCTTCGAGGCGACGATGAACAGGGTGGTTTCCGGGTCGCACTCCTTCAGGGTCTCGGCCAGATGGGTGCCGTCGACGTTCGAGACGAACCGCACCGACAGGCCCGGCTGGTGATAAGGCTTCAAGGCCTCGCACACCATCGCCGGCCCCAGGTCCGAGCCGCCGATACCGATATTGACCACCGTGCGCATGGCCTTGCCGGTGGCGCCCCGCCACGATCCCGACCGCACGCGGCCGGAAAAGTCCTGCATCTTGTCCAGGACGGCGCGCACCGATGGCATGACGTCGGCGCCGTCCACCCGGATCGGGCGGTCGCTGCGGTTGCGCAACGCCACATGCAGGACGGCCCGGTTTTCGGTGCCGTTGATGCGCTCGCCGGCGAACATGCGGTCGCGCGCGGCCTCGACGCCGCTTTCGCGGGCCAGGTCGGTCAGCAGGCCGATGGTCTGGCGGCTGACGCGGTTCTTGGAATAATCCAGCAGCAGGTCGTCCAGGCGCAGCGACAGGGCGCCGAACCGCCCGTCATCGCGGGCGAACATCTCGCGCATGGTCTCAGGCGCCATCGCCTGGGCGTGGGCCTCCAGGGTCCGCCATGCGGCCCGCTCGGTCGGGTATGCCATCGCCGGATTTCCCCTTTCGGATTCTGACCCGGCCCAGTCTACCCGACCCCTATTTCAGTGTCTCGATCTGCTTCAGAATATCGGCCTTGTCCTCGCTGCCGTCCGGCAGCAGGGCGGCGGCCTTGCCCCACAGATCCTTGGCCTTGGCGACGTCGCCGGCCTGGGCGGCGGCGATGCCCAGGAAGTACAGGGCGTCGACGTTCCTGGGATCGATGGCGGCCACCTGCCGCATCAGTCCCACCAGTTCGGCCGGCAGCGGCATGCCCTGCGGCACCTCGTCCAGCAGGACCGAGGCGAATTCCAGCCGGACCTGGACGTCGCCGGGCAGCAGGGCGACCGCCTTGCGGTAGGCTTCGGCCGACTTCTCGGTCTGCCCCATCACCTTCAGCGAGCGGCCCAGCATGTTCCAGCCCTTGCCGTCGGACGGGTTCTTTTCCAGCCGGGCGGTCAGCGACGCCACCATCGACCGGATCATCTCGGCCTGGTCCTGCATCTGCTGCATCTGTCCGGCCCGGGACGCGAAGGGCCGGTCGGGCAGGGACGGGGTCCCCAGCTTCAGATACAGGCCCGCCGTCACCAGCGGCACCAGCAAGGCGATGGCGGCGGCCAGCAGGACCGGCCGGCTGGCCGCCGGTCCGTCCTTCTCGCGCTTTTCGCCGGCGGCCAGGATGCGGCGCTGGATTTCGGTGCGGGCGGCCTCGGCCTGATCGGGCTGCAGGGTGCCGCGCTCCAGTTCGCGGTCGATTTCCGCCAGCTGGTCGCGATAGACGGTCAGGTCGTATTCGGCGCGGCCGACCAGAACCGGGCGGGACCGCAGCAGCGGCACCAGCAGGACGGCCAGGGTGACGACGGTCAGCAGGGCAAAGACAAGCCAGATCATGGGGCGTCCTTCAGCAAGGCGTCCAGACGCCGCTTTTCAGTGTCCGACAGCGGCACCGCCTGGGTGGCGCCGGCGGCCTTGCGCCGCCGGAAAAAGGCCCAGGCGGCGGCCAGCGCCCCCACCAGCAGGGCGAACGGCCCCAGCCACAGCACCAGGGTCGCCCCCTTGAACGGCGGATTCAGCAGCACGTAATCGCCATAGCGGTCGACGACGAACTTCTTGACCTCGCCGTCGCTGGCGCCGGCACTGATCTGCTCGCGCACGATGACCCGCAGGTCGCGGGCCAGGTCGGCGTTGGAATCCTCGATGGATTCGCTTTGGCAGACCAGGCAGCGCAATTCCTTGCCCAGGGACTGGGCGCGCTTTTCCTGGGCCGGGTCCTTCAGCATCTCGGCAGGGTCGGCGGCCAGGGCAGGCACCGTCCAGGCCAGCAGGGCGGCGCACAGCAGGGCGAAGCGGCTCATCGGTTCAGCTCCCGGATGATCGGCAACAGGGTCTTTTCCCAGATGTCGGGGGTCACCGGGCCGATATGCTTGTAGCGGATGATGCCCTGCTTATCGACCACGAAGGTCTCGGGCGCGCCGGTGACGCCGAAATCGACGGCGGCGCGGCCCGGCGCCGGGTCGATGCCGACCCTGTCATAGGGATCGCCGTGCTTCTTCAGCCACTTGGCCCCTTCGACGGGATCGTCGCGCCAGTCGATGCCGTGGATGGGAACCACGCCCTGCTTCTTGATCTGGGCCAGATAGGGGTGTTCCTGCACGCAGGCGATGCACCACGAGCCGTAGATGTTGACCAGCGACACCCGCCCTTTCAGGTCGGCGGTGGACAGGCCGGTATCGTCGCCGCGGCCGGGCAGGGGGGCCAGGCTCATCTCGGGAACCGGCCGGTTGATCAGCACCGAGGGGATGTCGCGGGGGTTGAGCGTCAGCCCCTTCATGAAGAACAGGGCCAGCACGCCGAACACCAGGACCGGCAGCAGGTACAGCAGGCGGCGCATGGACTGGTCTCCTTACGGCCGGGCGGCGCGGGCGCGGGTCGGGGCGCCGATGCGGTGGCGGCGGTCCGACAGCGACACCAGACCGCCCAGGACCATGATCAGGCAGCCGGCCCACATCCACGGCACCAGCGGATTGAAATACAGCCGCGTCACCCAGCCGCCGGCCGGGTTGACGTCGCCGATCACGGCATAGACGTCGCCCAGAAAGGTGCTGACGATGGCCGCCTCGGTGGTCGGGCGCGGCGGTTGGCGGTAGACCCGCTTTTCCGGCTGCAGCTCGGCGAAGGACACGCCGTCGCGGGTGACGTGGAAGGTGCCCTGGGTGGCGGTGTAGTTGGGGCCGGGAACATCCTGAACGCCGGTCAGGGTGAAGGCATAGCCGGCCACCGTCACCGTTTCCCCGATCTTCTGGGTCTGCACCGATTCGACCTTCCAGGCCGACGAGGCGGTCATGCCGGCGATCAGGACGGCCAGGCCGGCATGGGTCAGGGTCATGCCCCAGGCCGCCCGCGGCATCCGGGCCATGCGGGCCAGGCAATCGCCCGGCGGGCCGCGGAACAGGCGGACGCGCTCGGCCCATTCCACCAGGGTGCCCAGCAGCAGCCATACCGCCAGGGCCATGCCGCCGGCCGCCCACCACGGCGCCGCGCTGCCGCCCTGCAGGACCCAGGTGGCGACGGCGGCGGCGACCGCCAGGACGGCGGCGGCGGCCAGACGGCCCAGCACCCCGCCCAGGTCGCCGCGCTTCCACGACAGCAGCGGCCCGGCGGCCATCGCCAGCACCATCGGCACCATCAGCGGCAGGAACACCGAATTGAAGAAGGGCGGCCCCACCGAGACCTTGCCCAGGTCCAGCGCATCGGCGAACAGCGGGTACAGGGTGCCCAGCAGGACGGTGCCCGCCCCGGTGGCCATCAGCACGTTGTTCAGCAGCAGCGCGCCCTCGCGGCTGACCGGGGCGAACAGCCCGCCGGTCTTCAGGGACGGCGCCCGCACGGCGTACAGGGTGAAGGACCCGCCCACCGCCAGCACCAGCAGCATCAGCACGAAGACGCCGCGGGTGGGGTCCGAGGCGAAGGCGTGCACCGAGGTGATGACCCCCGAACGCACCAGGAAGGTGCCCAGCAGCGACAGGCCGAAGGCGACGATGGCCAGCAGGATGGTCCAGCTTTTCAGGGCGTCGCGCTTTTCCACCACCACGGCGGAATGCAGCAGGGCGGTGCCGGCCAGCCACGGCATGAACGAGGCGTTCTCGACCGGGTCCCAGTACCACCAGCCGCCCCAGCCCAGTTCGTAATAGGCCCACCACGAGCCCAGGGCGATGCCCAGGGTCAGGAAGATCCAGGCGGCCAGCGTCCAGGGCCGCACCCAGCGGGCCCAGGCGGCGTCGACCTTGCCTTCGATCAGGGCGGCGATGGCGAAGGAAAAGGCCATCGAGAAGCCGACATAGCCCAGATACAGGAAGGGCGGATGGAAGGCCAGGCCGGGGTCCTGCAGCAGCGGGTTCAGCCCCGAGCCGTTCATCGGCGGCGGGTCCAGGCGTTCGAACGGATTCGAGGTCAGCAGGATGAACAGCAGGAAGCCGACGGTGATCATCGCCTGCACCGCCAGGGCGCGGGCCTTCAGGCCCGGCGGCAGGTTGCGGCCGAACAGCGTCACCGCCAGCCCGAACAGGGCCAGGATGGTGATCCACAGCAGCAGCGAGCCCTCGTGGTTGCCCCACACGCCGGTCACCTTGTACAGCATCGGCTTGTCGCTGTGGCTGTTCTGGGCGACGTTCAGCAGCGAGAAGTCCGAGGTCATGTAGGCGTGGGTCAGGGCGGCGAAGGCGACTCCCACCAGCAGGACCTGGGCCACCGAGGCCGGGCCGGCCAGCCCCATCCAGGCGGCGTTGCCCCGGCTGGCCCCGATCAGGGGCACCGTGGCCTGGATGAAGGCGACGGCAAGGGCAAGGACAAGGGCGAAATGGCCGATCTCGGCGATCATGAAGGCTCCTGACGACAGCTCTATTTGCTTTCCTGCCAATGGCCGGATTTCTTCAAGGAATCGGCGACTTCCTTGGGCATGTAGTTTTCGTCGTGCTTGGCCAGCACTTCCGCGGCCAGGAACGCGCCGTCCCGGCCCATCTTGCCCTCGGTCACCACCCCCTGGCCCTCGCGGAACAGGTCGGGCAGCAGGCCGGTGAACACGACCGGCACCACGTTGGCGCCGTCGGTGATGCGGAAGCGCACGGTGGCCCCCTCCTTGATCACCGATCCCTGCTCGACCAGACCGCCCAGGCGGATGCGGCGGCCCTCGGTGGGGACCTTGGCCTCGACGATCTCGGTCGGGCTGAAGAAGAAGACGATGTCCTGGCGCAGGGCGGTCAGGACCAGGGCGGCGGCGGCTCCCACCGCCAGCAGGCCCAGCACCACGAAATAAAGGCGGCGGCGTTTCAGGGTCACGGCTGCGAACCTTCCGGAACAGAGGCGGCGGGACGGCGCCGCTCGCGGGCGGGGCGCAGGCGCTGGGCCGTCTCGAGGTCGCGTTCGGACCGGCGCACGGCCCGGACCGAGGCGACCAGCACCGCCAGCATCACCGCCGCCGCCAGCCCATAGGACGGCCAGACATAGCCGGCATAGCCGCCCATCGCGAAGAATGAGGTCATCGTGTCCATGTCAGCCTTGCTCCACCTGGCCGGCGGCGTGGATCTGGGCCATGCGCAGGGTGCGCACCTTGGCGGCGGCGATTTCGGCCCGGGTCCGCAGGATCAGCACCAGCACCCAATAGGCCTTGAAGCCCACCGCCATCAGGATCAGCGGCACCATCATGCTGGCGTCGATGCTGGGGCCGCCCATCTTCACCACGCTGGCCGGCTGGTGCAGGGTGTTCCACCAATCCACCGACCATTTGATGATCGGCACGTTGACCACGCCGACCAGGGCCAGGATCGCCGCCGCCTTCTGGCCGCGCTGCGGATCGTCGAAGGCGTCGGCCAGGGCCATGTAGCCCAGATACAGGAACAGCAGGATCAGCATGCTGGTCAGCCGGGCGTCCCACACCCACCACGTCCCCCACATCGGCTTGCCCCACAGGGAGCCGGTGACCAGGCAGACGAAGGTGAAGGCGGCGCCGACCGGGGCGGTGGCCCGGGCCATCAGGTCGGCCAGCGGGTGCTTCCAGATCAGCGCCATGCCGGAAAAGACGGCCATCGCCGTGTAGCAGAACAGCCCCATCCAGGCCGACGGCACATGGATGTACATGATGCGCACGGTCTCGCCCTGCTGATAGTCGGCCGGCGAGCCGAACAGCGAGAAATACAGTCCGCCGCCCAGGGCCAGGACGGCGGCGGCGGCGGCCCAGGGCTGGATCAGGGCGGCGATGCGCAGGAAACGGGCGGGATTGGCGAAGCGATGCATGGTCCACTCTCTTACCGTCCTTCCGCGTCCGAATCCATATTAAGAATCCGTAAGACTTGGGCGGCGGCAGGCAGGATTCCACGAGCCGGCGGGAAAGAGTTTGACGAAGGTCAGGCCACCAGGGCCAGGCTGCGGTCCGGCCGTGCCCCGGCTCGGGACGGAAAGTCGTCGGTGGGCGCGAACATGGCCGGAAGCTAACCTCGTCAGTTTTTCGTTGCAAGAGCATCGAGGTTCTTTGATTCCCCGCGCCGATCAATTACCCTACTCCGGGTAAGGGCAATAAACTGGCCGGTTGAATTCGGCGAAAAGGGGGAAACATGCGCGTCTGTCTGAAACTCGCCGCGATCGTCTTCGGTGTCGCCTGGATGGCCGCCGGTACGACCCAGGCCGCCGAGGAGGCCTCGTCGATCGCCCGCGGTGGGCGGCTTTACGACAAGTTCTGGGCCGAGAACAAGCAGGCCCAGCCCACCGCCGACCATTCCGCCTATCCCAACAAGGGCGGCAAATACGGCAAGGACGTGTCGTGGCGCTGCAAGGAATGTCACGGCTGGGATTACAAGGGCAAGGACGGCGCCTATGCGTCGGGCGGGCACGCCACCGGCATCGTCGGCATCCAGGGTGCGGCCGGCAAGGACCCGGCTTCCATCGTCGCCATCATCAAGGACAAGACCCACGGCTACGGCGACGCGCAGCTGAGCGCCCAGGACATGAACGATCTGGCGCTGTTCGTGTCCAGGGGGCAGGTCGACATGGCCAAGCATATCGACTACCCCGCCAAGAAGGCCAAGGGCGATGCCGCCAAGGGCGAAGCCTATTTCAACACCCTGTGCGCCAATTGCCACGGCGTCGACGGCAAGAAGATCAACAACGCGCCGCCGCTGGGGTCGCTGCAGAATCCGCAGGAAATGCTGCACAAGGTCCTGAACGGCCAGCCGTCGCAGAACATGCCGGCGTTGCGCCTGCTGGACCACCAGATCGCCGCTGATCTGGTCGCCCACATGCTGACGCTGCCGCAGCAATAAGCCGGCGCTTGTTTCAGGGGGGCGCCCGGCGACGGGCGCCCCGCCGCATTTCAGGGGCGGAGGCCTTTTCAGATGAGGAAGTACGGACTGGGCCTGCTGGCGGCCCTGGCGGGTGCCCTTTTGCTGGGTGGGTTCAACCTGGCGATGGACCGCACCAACACCCTGGGCTTTTGCATCTCGTGCCACGAGATGGAGGCGACCGTGTATCAGGAATACATCAAGTCGCCCCACTATCAGAATCCGTCCGGAGTTCGCGTGGTCTGCGCAGATTGCCATGTGCCCAGGCCGTGGTTCGACAAGGTGTGGCGCAAAATCCGCGCCAGCAACGATCTTTACCATACGCTGCTTGGGTCCATCGACACGCCGGAGAAGTTCGAGGCCAAGCGCCGGGTTTTGGCCGAGCGGGTCTGGGCTGAAATGAAGGCCAACGATTCCCAGGAATGCCGGGCCTGTCACAGCTACGAGGCGATGGCGTTCCACCGCCAGACCAACGACGCCCGCCAGAAGATGGAACTGGACGCCAAGCCGCGCAACGCCACCTGCATCGAATGTCACAAGGGTGTGGCCCACAAGTTCCCGGTGGTTCCCCGCGACGACGACTGACCGGCCCCGCCGGGCGCGGTCAGTGCCGCAACGCGGCCATCTGCGCCCGGATATGGTCGATCCGTTCGACCAGTTCGACGATGCCCAGGGTATCCTCGATGCGGGCGCGCTCGGCCATCAGGGCGTCGAGTTCCGGGCCTGATTTCCCCTTCATGCGGGCGTTCAGGTCTTCCTCGACCAGCGCGTACTGTTCCATCGCCTGGTCCAGCAAGGCGTCCAGGCGCTTTCTTTCAGCAGCCAGCCGCACCCATTCGTCGCCGCAGCAATCCGTCACGGTGCCCTCCACCAGCAGACCCGGCGACACTATCGGACTGTGCGTAGCTATCGTCAATGGGCCTCGTCCCAGGATGGACCTGTTCCGGTATCCACCACCAGCGGGACCTGCAACCGGGCGGCCCCTTCCATCACCCGCACCACCGCGGCGCGGGTGGCCTCGATTTCGGCGTCGGGGACTTCCAGCACCAGTTCGTCATGGACCTGCAGCAGCATGCGGGCGTTCAGGCCGGCGGCGGCCAGTTCGCCCGGCAGGCGGATCATGGCGCGCTTGATGATGTCGGCGGCGCCGCCCTGGATGGGACCGTTGATGGCGGCGCGTTCGGCGAAGGCGCGCAGGGCGCCGTTCCTGTCCTTGATGCCGGGCGTCCACACCTTGCGGCCGAACGGAGTTTCGACGAAGCCCTGGCGGCGCGCCGTTTCCTTGGTGTCTTCCATGAAGGTGCGGATTTCCGGGAAGCGGGCGAAATAGGCGTCGATCAGGGTCTTGGCCTCGCCGTTGGAAATCCCCAGCTGATTGGCCAGCCCGAAGGGCGAGATGCCGTAGATGATGCCGAAATTGATGGCCTTGGCGCGGCGGCGCAGGGCCGGGTCCAGTCCGTCCAGCGGCACCCCGAACACCTGGGCGGCGGTGATGGCGTGGATGTCGGCGCCGTCGTGGAAGGCCTGGATCAGTCCCTTGATGCCGGCGACGTGGGCCACCAGCCGCAATTCGATCTGCGAATAGTCTGCGGCCAGCAGGGTGCATCCGGCATCGGCGACGAAGGCCCGCCGGATCTTGCGGCCTTCCTCGGTGCGGATGGGGATGTTCTGCAGGTTGGGGTCGGACGACGACAGCCGGCCGGTGGTGGTCGCCGCCAGGGAATAGCTGGTGTGGACGCGGCCGGTGGCCGGGTTGATCTGGGCCACCAGCGCGTCGGCATAGGTGCTTTTCAATTTGGCCAGCTGGCGCCAGTCCAGCACGCGGGCCGGCAGGTCGTGCCCCTGCGCGGCCAGTTCCTCCAGCACGTCGGCGCCGGTGGCCCATTGGCCGGTCTTGGTCTTCTTGCCGCCGGGCAGCCCCATGTCCTCGAACAGCACCTTGCCCAGTTGCTGTGGTGACCCGACATTGAAGGCGGTGCCGGCCAGGGTCTGGATTGCGGCTTCCAGCTCGGCCATGCGCTGTCCGAACTCGACGGACAGGGCGGCCAGCCGGGCCTGATCCACCCGGATGCCGGCCCGTTCCATCCCGACGATCACCGGCACCAGCGGCCGCTCCAGGGTCTCGTAGACGGTGACCATGCGTTCGGCCAGCAGACGGGCCTTCAGCAATCCGTGCAGGCGCAAGGTGATGTCGGCGTCCTCGGCGGCGTAGGCCAGGGCCTTGTCCAGCGGGACGCGGTCGAAGGTGATCTGGGTCCGCCCCGAGCCGCAGACCGCCGAAAAGGGAATGGTGACGTGGCCGCAATGCAGCAGCGCCAGTTCATCCAGCCCGTGGCCGTGGCTGCCGCCGTCCAGCACATAGGACAGCAGCATGGTGTCGTCGATGGGGGCGACCGGCAGGCCGGCCATCGCCAGCACCTGCATGTCGTACTTGATGTTGTGGCCGACCTTCAGGACGGCGGGATCGGCCAGCAGCGGCGCCAGGGCGGCCAGGACGGCGTCGCGGGGCAGGATGGCAGGCGGCGGCGGCTCGTCGGGACCGCCCAGCAGCAGCGAGCCCTGGGCCTGGGCCGGGCTGTGCCTGACCGGGATATAGCAGGCCCGTCCCGGCGCCACCGCCAGCGACAGGCCGACCAGCTCGGCGCGCAGCGGGTCCAGCCCGGTGGTCTCGGTGTCGACGGCCACCAGACCCGCGCGCGTCGCCGTTTCGACCCAGCGGGCCAGGGTGTCGGCGGCGGTCACCAGTTCGTAATCCGCCGTCACCGCCGCGGGCGGCGGCGGTTCGGCGGCGGCGGGGCCGGCGGCGGCCGGAGCCGCCCTGACCCCCAGGCGGGCGGCGATGCTTTTGAAACCCTGTTCGGCCAGGAAGGCGCCGATGGCGGCAGGGTCGGGGCTGCGCTTGGCAAAGCTGTCCAGTCCCGCCGGAACCGGCACGTCCCGGCGCAGGCGGACCAGATCGCGGGACAGGCGGGCGGCGTCGGCGTTGGCCAGCAGGGTCTCGCGCCGCTTGGGCTGCCTGATTTCGCCGGCACGGGCCAGCAGGGTGTCGAGGTCGCCATACTCGCCGATCAGCTGGGCGGCGGTCTTGACGCCGATGCCCGGCACGCCCGGCACATTGTCGGCGGCGTCGCCGCACAGCGCCTGGACGTCGACCACCCGGTCGGGGGCGACGCCGAACTTCTCGGCGACTTCGGCCACGCCGATGGTGCGGTTCTTCAGGGTGTCGAGCATCTCGACCCGCTCGCCCACCAGCTGCATCAGGTCCTTGTCGGACGAAACGATGGTGACTTTGGCTCCGGCGGCCAGGGATTGGGCGGTGTAGGTGGCGATCAGGTCGTCGGCTTCGAACCCCTCCATCTCGACCGAGGGGACGTTGAAGGCGTGCACCGCCTGCCGGATCAGCGGAAACTGCGGCACCAGCTCTTCCGGAGCCGGGGGGCGGTGCGCCTTGTAGTCGGGGTACAGCTCGTTGCGGAAGCTTTTGCGTCCGGCGTCGAAGATCACCGCCACATGGTCGGCGTCGGTGTCGTCCAGCAGCTTCATCAGCATGGTGGTGAAGCCGTAGACGGCGTTGACCGGCGTGCCGTCGGGGCGGGTCATCGGCGGCAACCCGTGGAAGGCCCGGAAGATGAATCCCGAGCCGTCCACCAGGAAGACGTGGCGGGGGGACGCGCCCACCGCGGTCAATGTCCGCCGAGCTTGGCGCCCTCGGCCAGGACATAGGTCCGCGAGCAATAGGGGCAGGTCGCCTGACGGTCGTGGCCGAGATGCAGATAGACCAGCGGATGACCCAGCGGGCCGGCGCCGCCTTCGCAGGCGACGGTGGCGGTTTCGACCGTGACGGTCTCGAACTTCGGGGCGGTGGAGGCAAGAGCGGCGTTGGACATGATCAGATGATCCGTTGACCGTTGAAACGGGCGGATGATACCCATTGCGGACGATGGAGCAAACACTTCCCGACAATGCCGTCGAAGCGGACGGCCTTTCCAAGGCCTATGCCGGGCGGCGCGGCCGCAAACAGGCGCTGGACGCCATCTCCCTGGCCATTCCGCGCGGCTCGTTCTTCGGGCTGCTGGGGCCGAACGGCGCCGGCAAAAGCACGTTCATCAACATCCTGGCCGGTCTGGTGATGAAGACCGCCGGCACGGTCAGGGTCTGGGGGCGCGACATCGACCGCGATCCCAGGGGGGCCAAGGCGGCCATCGGCGTGGTGCCGCAGGAACTGAACCTCGACCCGTTCTTCACCCCGCGCGAGCTGCTGGAAGTGCAGGCCGGGATGTATGGCGTGCCCAGGGCCGAACGGCGGACCGACGCCATCCTGGAAGCGGTCGGGCTGTCGGACAAGGCCGAAGCCTATGCCCGCACGCTGTCGGGCGGCATGCGCCGCCGGCTGCTGGTGGCCAAGGCGATGGTCCACAATCCGCCGGTCCTGGTGCTGGACGAGCCCACCGCCGGTGTCGACATCGAGCTGCGTCAAAGCCTGTGGGCCTATGTCCGCCGGCTCAACGCCGCCGGCACCACGGTGGTGCTGACCACCCACTATCTGGAAGAAGCCCAGGAACTGTGCGACCGCATCGCCATCATCAACCGCGGGACCCTGGTGGCCTGCGACACCACCCCCAATCTGCTGCGGCGGATGGATTCCAAGGCGGTGGTGCTGACGCTCGGCCAGCCGCTGGCCCAGGTGCCGCCGGCCCTGGCCGCGCTGGCGCCCGACCTGCGCCCGGACGGCCGGCTGGTCATCCGCTATCAGCCGTCCGTCCTGCCGATGGGGCGCATCCTCGACACCGTGCGCGAGGCCGGGCTGACCATCCGCGACCTGTCCACCGAGGAAGCCGACCTTGAAGACATCTTCCTGCAGCTGACCTCGCCGCAGGCATGAGGCCGGGCCGTGCCGCCGTCCTGCTCGCCGCCCTGCTGCTGGCCGCCTGCGCCGCCATGACCTATCCCGCCGGTCCCGCCGTCACCGTTCCGTCCGTCGATTCCGGCCATCTGGTCATGGCCGACGGCGCCCGCCTGCCGCTGCGGTCCTGGCTGCCGTCGGGGCCGCCCCGGGCGGTGGTGGTCGCCCTGCACGGCATGAACGATTATTCCAATTTCTTCGACGAGCCGGGGATCGCCCTGGCCCGCCACGGCATTGCCGGCTACGCCTACGACCAGCGCGGCTTCGGGGCCGGGCCGCATCCCGGCCACTGGTCGTCGGCCGACGCCATGACCGCCGATGCCGCCGCCGCCATCGCCCTGCTGGCCGACCGTCATCCGGGCGTTCCGGTCTTCGCGCTGGGGGAAAGCATGGGCGGGGCGGTTCTGATGGCGATGGAGGCCCGCGGCCGCACTCCCGCCGGCCTGTCCGGGTTGATCCTGTCGGCTCCGGCGGTGTGGGGGCGGGCCTCGATGCCGTGGTACCAGCGGGCGGCGCTGTGGCTGGGCCATGCCCTGGTGCCGGGCTGGCGGCCCAGCGGCCGCGGCCTGGAGATCCGGCCATCGGACAATGTCGAGATGCTGCGAAAGCTGTCGGCCGATCCCCTGGTCATCAAGGAAACCCGCATCGACGCCATCAAGGGCGTGGTCGATCTGATGGACGAGGCGGCGGTTGCCGCCCCGTCGGTGCGGACCGGCGCCCTGGTCCTGTACGGCGCCCGCGACGAGGTCATTCCGCCGCAGCCCACCTGGGCGGCCATCCGTGCCCTGCCGGGATTGGGGCGCGGCCAGCGCGTGGTGCTGTACGACCGCGGCTGGCACATGCTGCTGCGCGACCTGCAGGCCCAGGTGGTTCTGGACGATATCGCCGCCTGGGTGGCCGACAGGTCGGCGCCGTTGCCGTCGGGCGGCGAGATGGCGGCACAGGCCCGTCTGCACGGGGGATGATGCGCACATCGACCTTGCGCTAGGGTGCGGCCGTCTTTCACCCGGGGATGTGCCGATGTTCCGTTTTCTGTTCGCCGTTCTGCTGTTCACCGCCACCGCCGCCACCGCCGCCGAGCCGGAATTCGACCTGGGCTTCGCCCGTCCCGGCATGATGCAGGGGCAGTTCCGCTTTGCCGCCTGGCCGCCCGGCATGGCGGTTTATTGCAGTGACGATCCCGATCGTCCGGGGACGCTGGGGCGATTGCTGGTGCTGCCGCACCAGATCCAGAATCTGGGGGGGACGCGCTGTGCCCTGCTGTCGGTGGACGACAAGAACGTCTGGTCTCCGGCCAAGCGCAAGATCGCCGGGCAGCCCAGCCAGATGACCGCCACCTTCGCTCCCGACGCATCCGGCACCCGCCGTCTGGTGCAGATCTTCGTCGAATTTCCGCAGCCCGGTTTTGCCGACATGCGCAAGTTCCTGGCCGGCCGCTTCGGTCAGCCGGTCGACGAACTCCCCAATCTGGTGCGCTGGCGGACCTCGAAGCAGGAAGCCGTGCTGGTCCACGAGGACGGCGACGGGGCGATGCTGATCATGCTGGACCTCCGGCTGCAGGCGGCGATGGACGCCAAGATGCAGGCCATCGCCCCGGCGGCCCGGAAATAGCCGGCGCCGCCCGGACCGGGACGGGGTCTGATACGGAACCCGAATGAATCATCCGGGCTTCGTATAAGCCGCCTCGGCCACCAGCCGGGCGGTGCCGGTCTCGATGCGGGCCTGCAGTTCGGCCATGAAGGCCCTGCGGTCCATGCCGGGGGCGATGGGGTCCAGGAACGCGATCACCGCCCGGCCGGACCGTTTGCCGAAGCTGCCGCGGCCCCAGAACAGGCCGGTGTTCAAAGCCACCGGCACGCAGGGCTGGCCCAGGGCGCCGTACAGCATGGCGACGCCGGTGTGATAGTCGGGGGCGGCGCCGATTTCCATGCGGTGGCCTTCGGGGAAGATCAGCACCGGGCGGCCGGCGGCGGCGGCGGTCTCGGCGCCCTTGACCATCTCTTTCAGGGCGCGGGTGCCGGCGGAACGGTCGATGGCGATCACCCCGGTCTTGGCCAGGTACCAGCCGAAGAAGGGGATGCGCAGCAGCTCGCGCTTCAGGATCACCGCCGGATTGCCCAGGATCAGGCGGAAGGCGAAGGTTTCCAGCGTCGACTGGTGCTTCGAGGCGATCAGCGCCGGTCCGTCGGGAACCGTGCCCCGCACCTCCCACGACAGGCCGCAGGTCAGGCGCAGCAGCAGGAACGTGCCGCGCAGCCAGAAGGCGGCGGCGGCCCCGACCACCGGGGGCGGCGCCAGCAGCAAAGGCAGGTACAGGATGCCGATGATCAGGGTCCAGGTCTGAAACAGCACGAAGAACAGGGCGGAACGGGCGGCGGTCACGGCGGGGTCTTTCTTGGCAGGAACCAGTGGCGGACGATGGCGGCGTCATATTTGGCATATTCGGTGGCCAGCAGCCAAGCGGTCCCCGGCCAGCGCCACCATTCCCGGCTTTTGACGCTGTCGGGAAAGACCGGATGGGCGATGACGGCGACGTCGGGCAGGGCGCGGCGGAATTCCAGCAGGGCGCGCGGCATGTGGTAGGCCCCGGTGACGAGACGCAGCGACGACACCCCGCGCCCGGCCGCCCAGCCGGCGGTTTCCAGGGCGTTGCCCACCGTGTCCTCGGCGGCATAGCCCAGCACCACAGTGCCGGGATGTTCGGAATGATGCGGCCGGGCATGGCGCAGGATTTCCGGCAGGTCGACGCCGCGATGCACGCCGGACACGAACAGCCGGTCGGCCCGCCCGGCTTCAAGCAAGGCCAGGCCGGTGGCGACCCGCTCGCTGCCGCCGGTCAGCACGACGATGGCGTCGGTGCGGCTGTCCGGGTCCTCGACCCGGTCGGGGACCGCCGCCGCGACGAACCACAGGAAGCCCGCCGCCCAGGCCGCCAGCACGGCCAGAAGCAGAAGACCGGCGCGGATCATGGCAGCCTGGACAGCGTGCCGTGGACGGTCAGGCGCGCCGTGTACATCGACAGCAGGGCGGCCAGCACCGGCAGCAGGCCGATGGCCACCCAGCCCGACAGGGGCAGGGCCAGCGAGGGCAGGAAGCCGCCTTCGACCCGCCGCGTCGCCCAGCCGATGGCGGTCAGGGTCGGCACCGCCATCGCCAGCCCGATCATGCCGCCGGAAAAGCCCAGGGAAAAGGCGCGGTCGGCGAACTGGCGGGCGATATAATCGTCGTGCGCCCCGATCAGGTGCAGCACCTCGATGACGCCGCGATGCACGCTCATGCCGGTCCTGGTGGCATAGACCACGGTGGCCGAGGTGACGAAGCCGATCAGCAGCATGATGGCGATGGCCACCCATTCGGTGGTGCGCGACAGGTTGATCAGGCGGCTGAGCCAGACCCGGTGGTCGTCGATGGTGGCGCCGGGAACCATGCGGCCCAGCCGGTCGGCCACCGCCCCCAGGTCCAATTGCGCCGAGGAATCGACGGAGACGTCGATCAGGCGCGGCAGCGGCAGGTCCTTGACCACTTCCGCCGAGCCCAGCCAGGGTTCGAGCAGGGCCAGGGTCTGGCGCTTGTCCAGCGGCCGGGCGGCCAGTATCCCCGGCGTGCGCCGCATCAGCTCGGCCGCCTGGCGCACGCGGTCTTCGGTCAGCAATTCGCCGGCCTCGCCGGGGACCGGCTGGATCTGGACGGTCAGGGTTCCGGAAACGTCGTGGTCCCAGCGTTCCACCAGTCCGGCCAGCACCAGCACCCCGGCGACGGCGATGGCCGACAGATAGACCATCAGCGCCACCAGCCACGGCAGGAAGCGGCTGGTGGCGTCACCCTTCAGCGGCAGGTCCGACCGGCGCGACAGCATGGCTCTATTCTGGCTCCACCACGGTTCCCCGCTCGATATGCAGGCGGGAATATTGCGAAAAACGATCGACCAGGGACTGGTTGTGGGTGGCGATGACGACGGTCGTTCCCAGCTTGTTCAACTCTTCGAACAGATGCAACAGCCGCATGGCGATATGATCGTCCACGTTGCCGGTGGGTTCGTCGGCCAGCAGCAGGTCGGGCCGCCCGATCACCGCCCGGGCGATGGCGACGCGCTGCTTCTGGCCGCCCGACAGGGTCGGCGGCTTGGCATGCAGGTGGTCGGCCAGGCCGACCCAGCCCAGCAGTTCCGGAACGTGCTTCTGCACCTCGGATTCCTTGACGCCGCGCACGCGCAGCGGCAGCGCCACGTTGTCCAGGGTCGACAGATGGTCGAGCAGCTGGAAATCCTGGAACACCACGCCGATGCGCCGCCGCAGCGCCGGCAGCTCGTAGCGCCGGGTCATGGCGATGTCCTTGTCGAACAGGGTGACGCGGCCGCGCGACGGCCTGAGCCCCAGATACATCAGCCGCAGCAGCGACGACTTGCCGGCCCCCGACGCCCCGGTCAGGAAGTGGAAGGATCCGGACGGCAAAGCGAAGGTGACGTCCTGCAGCACTTCCGGCCCAAGGCCATAGCGCAGTCCGACACTGTCGAAACGGATAATGTGTTCACCCCGAGGGCGGTGCCGCACGGCCAGCTTCTCCCGTCTAGGGCCGGAGGATGCCACGTGGCCGCCGTCTTCGTCCAGGGCGCTTGTGTCGATTTGGCCTTGCGCCTATAAGGGAGAACGTCCTGGGGGAACGTTTTAGACATGCAGATCTCGTGTCCGGCCTGCACCACCAATTTCTCCGTACCCGACAAGGCTTTGCAGCCCAAGGGGCGAACCCTGAAGTGCGCCAAGTGCGGACATAAATGGTTCCAGGAGCCGCCGGGCGGCCTGCCCGATTTCGGCCTGGACGCCGACGATTTCCCGCCGCCGCCACC
>Ga0172373_10005317_pt1 | contig 17721 bp, 20 predicted proteins | sample Lak10m_2_FD_114546 | JGI IMG/M metagenome (GOLD analysis project Ga0172373, IMG submission 114546) | Freshwater microbial communities from Kabuno Bay, South-Kivu, Congo - kab_092012_10m | ecosystem: Environmental > Aquatic > Freshwater > Lake | place: Democratic Republic of the Congo...
AACCCAATTAAAGACTTATCAGTTAGAGCAGGTTACTCTTTTGCTCATACTGAAATTCAAGAAAATAAAGGAGATATTGCACCTAACCCAAATGCAGGAAAAAGATTACCTTTTGCACCACAACATCTTGTTCATTCTTGGTTGTCTTATGAAGCCTCTGCAACTAAATTAAAAGGTTTAGGTGTTGGACTAGGAGTTAATTATACATCTGACAACTACACAACCAATGAAAATACAATTAAGTTAGATGCTTATTATCTTTTGGATGCTGCACTTTGGTACAGATTTAATAAGTATGAACTTAAATTCAATCTTAACAATTTAACCGATCAGTTTTACTATAGAGATGCCATTTTTGGAAACCAAGTGTTTGTTGGGCCTTCCAGAAACTTTATGGTTACTTTCAAAGCTGATTTTTAGTGCGGTTTAAAATAGACAGTAAAAATCTTTTGAAGGCGGTGGTTAAAACACACCGCCTTCTTGGCTTTTTCCTTTGCTTACTTTTTGTGATTTGGTGTCTCTCCGGCTTTGTAATGATGTACAAAGGTTTCCCCACTGTTTCAGACGAAGACAGAGCTAAACTAAATAAATCAATTGATTTGACAATGGTTGCCTATCCTTTAAATATTGAATCATTTATTGATATGGATTCGATTAAGGCACTCAAATTGATTCATATCAACAAACAAGCTGTTTTTAACATTGAAACCTTGGATGAAAGCGTTTTCAATTTCACAGCAAATAAAATAGGAGAAAAGCTAAAATACGATGAAAATGATGTAAGATCAATTTTATATGATTATTATAAGACAGAAACTGTAGATTGTAAAATAGAAACGATTACTGAATTAGACCAATGGATTCCTAGAACACGTTATTTGCCACATATGCCTATTTTCCGTGTTGATATTAATGATAATGAAGGAACTGTTTGGTATGTTTCATCAAAAACGGGTGAGGTTTTACAAAAGTTAGATTTTTCTGATAAAGTCTGGGCTTGGTTGGGAGCAATACCACATTGGCTTTATTTCAAAGATATTCGAATTAATACACCACTTTGGCAGTTTATTGTTATTACTCTATCATTTATTGGTGTACTTCTATCTATTGCAGGTATTGTGTTAGGGATTAATCGGTATTTAATTGCCCGAAAAAGAAATCAACTCATAACACCCTATAAGAAAAAGTGGTTCAAATGGCATCATTATTTAGGTTTTACCTTTGGTCTATTCACTTTTACCTGGGTTTTAAGTGGTTTATTTTCTATGAATCCTTTAAAGTGGAGCCCAAGTAACAGTCTTTCGGAAAATCAGTTGGTTATATGGGAAGGTGAAAGTACACTTAAAAGTGAATTTAACGAAGCTAACTTTGATTCATTTATTAAGCAAAACAGCACTAATGACTCAATTTTCAAAATTGATTTTAATAGTTTTAATGGGAATGTTGTTGCTGTCTTAAATACATTAAATGGAACTCGGGAGTCCAACATCCTCAATAACCATAATACAGCGTATTTCAACAAGGTGGATTTAAATTTATATGTGGAAAAAATCAGTGAATTATATCCCAAAAACAAAATCGTTAATATGTTTACACTAAGTGAATATGACGATTATTATTATTCAAGAACTAATACACTTCCACTTCCAATATATAAATACGAACTAAACGATGAAGGTAATACTGCATTATATATCGACCCTCTAAATCATCAAGTAGTTAGAAAAGTAGAAACCAAAAATAGAGTTGAAAGGTGGATCTATCATGGCTTACACAGTTTTGATTTTGCAGCTTTGAGAAATAAGCGACCGCTTTGGGATATAGTAGTTATCTTATTCTTAACGGGTGTTACACTATTGAGTATTTCCGGAGCAGTTTTGACCTATAAAAAACTATTTGGAAGGAGAAAATGAAGTGCTTCCATTTCGATTTTTACAATAACTAAGATTATATCTTCTTTGTAACAATAGTTTTATTTGAATTATATGCTTTTTTGTAACAATAGAAAAAACACATAAAATTTAATTCGTTTATTTTCAATGTATTAAAAACAAAAAAATGATTAATACTTAATAAAAAATCAACTTAATTTTCTTCAATTTTTAAGTCTTATTATATTTACAAAAAAATACAAATGAGAGATAACGCAATTTACAAGCTTGTTACCGCAGGATTAAAAAAAACGGAAATTAGAATAGAACTGCTCTCTTATATACTTGAACAGACCCATGCGATTTCTCAACCAGAATTAGAAAAAGCATTTCACACGCTTTCAGACCGTGTTACAATCTACAGAGCACTTTCAGCTTTTGAAGAAAAAGGAATTGTTCACAAAATCATTGATTTACAAGGTACAGCACGTTATGCGATTTGTAATGAAAAGACTTGTAATAATCATCATCATCAAGACGAACATATTCATTTTCAATGTACAAATTGCAATAATGTAATTTGTTTAGATGAAATTTCCTTACCTCAATTAACGATACCTTCTGAATTTCAGGTACACAAAGTCAATGTTCAACTAGAAGGAATTTGTAAAAATTGTTTACATTAAGATTTAATTCAAAATATGAATAAAATTGTGATTTTATAATCAATCTATTCAATAAACGCAACAAAGTTGTATTAAATATGTAATTTTATTAAATTCGTTAAAAAAACGGATGAAAATAAATACCTATATCATAACAGGATTTTTAGGTTCAGGAAAAACAACATTGTTAAATGAATTAATCAAACTAATTCCTGAACAAGTTGGAATTATTGAAAATGAATTTGGAAAAATAAACATTGATAGTAGTCTAATTGAAAAGAAATACGACCAACTTTTTGAATTAACAAATGGTTGTTTATGTTGTTCGCTTAATGGGGAATTAGTAACAACACTTCATGAAATTATCAAATCTGAAGCTCCTATAAAAAACTTATTTATTGAAACAACCTGAATTGCAGATGCTGGAGCATTAGCTTCAGTTTTAAAAAAATCAGATATTACTGCTTATTATCAATTAAAAAATATCATTTGCGTTGTCGATTGCTCTCAAATAGAAGAACAAATAAAAACAATTCCAGAAATTACAAGGCAAATTATCGGAAGTGATTTAGTGATTTTAAATAAAACGGGAAACTTTGACTTGATTCGAAAAAAAATTAATTACATGAATCCATTTTGTAACTGTGTACAAAGTGATGAAAAATTATTTGATCCCATATGGCTAACACTTGAACCCCAAAAAGTAAACACTTTTTTCAGACCAATTTTACAAGAAAATGAATCTCATAAAATAAATAGTGTTTTATATGAATCAGATCAAAAATTCAATTTAGAAATTTTTCGTGATCGACTTCAAAATCTTTTCTTCTGGTATTATCATCAAGTATATCGAGTAAAAGGATATATCCAAGCAGATGATGGCACAGTATATTTAGTACAAACTACTGGTCAAGAAGTATTTATTACAATTCCAAAAAATAAAATCAAAACAAAAACTCAACTAGTAGTTATAGGTAAAGAACTCAAACTAAAAACAGTTGAACGCATTTTTAATTATGCAATCGTCATAAAATAAGTTCGTTTTAGAGTATAAAAAAAATTAGAACAAGTACTACATTGACACTTAATATGAAAAAAAAGGCGATGTATAGAAGAATTTTTTAACGCTAAACCAAACGCAACATAGTTTCTATAATAGTAAATCCATTATATTTGCAACTAAGTTGCATTAAATAATAAAAATATGCTTTGCCGAGTCTATAAAAATCAAATGTTAGAACATAAATTCAATAATTTGGAACTAAATAATTTTGAAAACGATGAATACAAAGAATTATTTTGGCATTCTACCTCACACCTATTAGCATATGCTTTGCAGGAGATATATCCTGATATTAAATTTGGGACTGGACCAGCAACGGAGAACGGGTTCTATTACGATGTAGATTTTGGTAACATTAGTTTTACCGATAAAGACTTTAAAAAAGTCGAACAAAGAATGCTTGAAATAGCCAAAAAAGGGCATCAAATAATTAGAAAAGAAATAAGTAAAAAAGATGCTGTAAAATTCTTTACTCAGAAACAAGATCCTTATAAATTAGAAATCATTGAAGGTCTTGAAAATGGAAATATTAGTTTCTACGAAATGGGAAACTTCATTGATTTATGTGCAGGACCACATCTACCTTCAACAGACTTCATTAAATCGGTTAAAATCACAAAAATAGCTGGTGCATATTGGCGAGGTAATGAAAAAAACAAAATGCTAACGCGTGTTTACGGAATTTCATTTCCTTCAAAAGAGCAACTCCAAGAGTACCTATTTAATTTAGAGGAAGCGAAAAAAAGAGACCATCGAAAAATAGGCAAAGACCTTGATCTCTTTTACTTCGATGAAGAAGTAGGCATGGGGCTTCCATTATGGGCGCCAAAAGGAGAAGCATTACGTCAAAATTTGATAGGATTTTTAAAAAAATTACAACAAAAAGCAGGCTATCAGCATGTTGCAAGCCCACATATTGGAAGAAAAGAACTATACGTAACTTCTGGTCACTACGCAAAATATGGACAAGATGCATACCAACCAATCAAAACTCCAGCAGAAAATGAGGAATTCTTCCTTAAACCAATGAACTGTCCTCACCATTGTAAATTATATGCTGCTAAACCTAAAAGCTATAAAGAACTTCCTGTAAAATATGCTGAATTCGGTACTGTTTATCGCTACGAGCAGCATGGAGAATTACATGGTTTAACAAGAGTCCGAGGATTTACACAAGATGATGCACATATATTTTGTCGTCCAGATCAACTTAAAGAGGAATTTTTAAAAGTGGTTGATCTTGTAAATGAAGTGTATGGAAAACTAGGATTTAGCAATTTTCAAACGCAAATTTCACTAAGAGATACCTCTAATAAAGAAAAATACTTAGGTACAGATGAAATGTGGGACCTAGCAGAAAAAGCAATCGTAGAAGCCACCCAAGAAAGAGGAATGATAACGACTACAAAAGAAGGCGAAGCAGCTTTCTACGGACCTAAACTAGATTTTATAGTGCGCGATGCCATTGGTAGAAAATGGCAAATTGGAACTATTCAAGTTGATTATATGATGCCTGAGAATTTTGATTTAACCTACATTGGTCAAGATAATCAAAAGCATAGACCGGTAATGATACATCGAGCTCTTTTTGGTTCAATGGAACGATTTATTGCACTGCTCATCGAAAATACTGCAGGCAAATTCCCCGTTTGGTTAGCTCCTACGAAAGCGATTATTTTACCCATATCGGATAAATATGAAGAATACGCTTCCAAAATAGCAGTTGAAATTCAAAATGAACTTGAAATCATAATCGATGTAGATGTACGGAATGAAAAAATAGGGAAAAAAATTCGAGAGGCCCAACTACAAAAAATCCCATACATGCTTATTGTAGGTGAAAATGAAAAAAACGCTAACTCAATTTCTGTAAGAAAACGAGATGAAATTGAAAATACACTGTACTCTATCGAAGAATTTATTGAATTACTCAAATCTAACATACAATAATGATAGCTTCAACACTCTCTTTTGCTTTGTTATTGGGTATGAAACACGGTATTAATCCTGATCACTTAACTATAATCAATGGGATAAGCCTAAACCAAGAAAACAGTATAAAAACTAGAAAATGGAATGGACTTTATTTTTCACTTGGTCATGGTTTAGCAGTAACTATGATTGGTCTTTTATGGGTCAAATTTTCATCGAAAATATTGGAAAATTCCAATCTATTAAACTATACAGAATGGCTACCAATCATTATTCTTCTATTTACTGGAATTTTTGGGATAAAAAATCTTATCCAGAATAAAAATCATGAACACAAACATATTCTAAATTATAAAGTTGATTTAAATACCAAAACAGCGCCTTTGCAATTATTTGTAACAGGCCTTGTATTTGCTTTAGTGTTTGATACAACGACACAAATAACAGCTTGGGGTCTTATCGAAGGTCAATCAAATCAATATGCTAAAGCACTATATATTGGCTTAGCATTTACGCTAGGTATGATATTGACTGATACACTAAATAGTTTTTTGTTTGTTAAAATTTTGATGTTAAATCGGACAAAAATGAATTTCAAAAACATACTAGCAATCCTTATAATAATTAGCAGTTTACTTTTCGCGCTATTACAGACGATGAATAAACTAGGAATGGAATTTGAATTATCAGATACAAGTAAACTAATTTTTGGAATTACCACCCTTGCTATAACATTAAGTATCACAGTGTATTACTCTTTCATTAAACCCAGAATTAAATTATGAGTTTTATTCATATGCTAACAACTTTAAGTCTTGGGGCACTACATGCGCTAGAACCAGGGCACGGGAAAGCATTTTTAGCTAGCTATGCCGTTGGAAACGAGATAACCAAAAAGAAATCCTTCCAGATTATCATCAGTATGGCAATCTCACATTCTGTTTTACTAATGGTACTAGCGATTGTTGTTCCTTTATTTTTTCCTTCCATTGAAGAAAGTATACACGTATTTATAATGATTGCTGCTGCACTTATTATTCTATATGTAGGAATAAAAATGCTTTATCAATGCATCACAAAAAAACATTCTCCATCAAATTGCAATTGTGGTATCGATCATTCCAACGAAATCCCCTCGAATATAATCAATGTAAAAAAATCAAATACAATACTTACAGGTAAAATCGACAGTTCTAAATTATCATTTATAAAACCTACAGCTGCAACACAATTCACTCCTACAAAAGCAATACCTACAGCTAAAAAATCATTCAGGAAAAAAATTACGACCAATATTAATTTTAAGGATAATTCCATCATGGTAGGTGTTGTAAATGGCATCATGCCTTGTCCTTCGGCCTTAGCAGTAGTTGGCTTGGCATTTACTCAATCGTCTGTACTTCATATATCTCTCACCATGATAGCTTATGTAATTGGTTTTATCGCTGCTATGGTTTGCTTACTGATCTTGGTGGTTTATTTCAAAAGTAAAGTCATAAACAAACGCACAAACACGCACACCTTCGAAAATAAAATACACATACTATCAAGTTGTATGATCATACTTTCTGGCTGTTATTATTTGTTTATTGCATTGAATCATTCTCACTAACATGGCTGTTAAAGATCTTATTACTGTAAAAAAATGCCTCTTCATTTGTAATGGGGGAAGTTGCATGAAAGTAGATGCTGAAAATGTTACGCAAGCAATAAGAAAAAGCATCAAAGAATTAAACCTCGATGATCAGTTCCATACGGTCAGAACAAAATGCATTGGACGATGTGATGATGCTCCGGTAATGATGATAGCACCTGAAAATGTGTGGTTACAAAACATTAAAACGGAACAATGCAAAAAAATTGTGTCTGAAATTGATGCTGGAAAAACAAAAGATAGCAATCATTTTCTCTATCAATTTGGAGAAAATACAATTGCTAGTGATTCAATTCCAACAAAACAACGTAAAAATTAATTCAATAATAAATGAAAAATCAAAAAATACCCGTAACTATCTTAACAGGATTTCTAGGTTCTGGAAAAACTACTTTACTTAATCGAATTCTTAGTGAAAACCATGGTAAAAAAATAGCTGTAATTGAAAACGAATTCGGAGAAGTAGGTGTCGATAATGAACTTGTAATTGGAGCTGACGAAGAAATTTTTGAAATGAATAATGGTTGTATCTGCTGCACGGTTCGTGGAGACCTTATTCGAATCCTAACACGCTTGACTAAAAGAAAAGATAAGTTAGATATGATACTTGTTGAAACAACTGGTATGGCAAATCCTGCGCCTGTTGCACAAACATTTTGGGTGGATAACGACCTAAAAGAACAATTCAGTTTGGATGCAATTATAACCATAGTTGACGCGAAACATATAAACCTGCATATAAAAGACAGTGATGAATGTAAAGAACAAATTGCCTTTGCAGATATTGTAATCTTAAATAAAATCGACTTAGTTACTGAAACAGAAGTAGCGCAAATTCAAAAAGATATTCGAAGTATGAATGCGCTTTGTGAAATACATAAAACAGAAAACACAAACATAGATTTATCTAAAATTCTAGATGTTAATGCTTTTGATTTAGAGAAAAAAATTGAGTTAAATCCCAAATTTGGAGAAGAAGAATTTCCATATGAAGCCATCGTAAAGTATCAACTTGAAAAAGGTTCGTATACACTTTTCCTGGAAGAAGGACCAGATCCTAGTATGGATATCTTTGTTACTCCTTTTAGAAACATAGAAACTCAAAAACAGGAAGCGACAGTAGCTTTTTCAAATGAGGCGTATAGTATATCTGACACTCAAGAAATCAAAATAAATCAATTAAATCGTTTAGATACTTCAGAAGTTAGTCAATCTTTTGAGTTTGTCAACGAAGAAGACACTGTTTTGTTTTTTACACAACATGGACCAGAAGAGTTCAATATGCAACTAAGACAAGATAAAAAAACAATTCAACCAATTGAAATTATTGAAATCGAACATTCACATTCACATGATGATGAAGTTTCTAGTGTTGGTATTGAATCTAATAATCCATTAGACATGCAAAAATTCAATCTTTGGATGGGTATGCTTCTTCAAAGAAATGGACAAGATATTTTCAGAAGTAAAGGAATACTCTATTTTAAAAATTATGAGGATCGTGTGGTTTTTCAAGGTGTTCACATGCTATTTGATGCAATACCAGATAGAAAATGGACGAATAAAGAAGTAAAAAGAAATCAACTCATTTTTATTGGAAGAAATTTAGATAGAGAGAGCATAATCAATGGATTTAATAATTGTTTAGCATAATTAACATGTACAGCGAAATTGGAGTAAAAAACCTCATTAGAGATTCAAAAGATAACTGCAATTGGGAACATGCTCTTTGTGGTTACATCCTAACAATTTATACTATCCCCAATACAGAATATATTTGGGTTGTTACGAGTGAAAAAAACGTATATCTCTTGCACACAGAAAATGGAAAAATCATTCATGCTTTTGAAAATATCGCAGAACTTATTTTTACAAGTGTAAAACAACCAAATACCCAAGAGCTATACCTAGGGACTAACAACGGAATTTTCGCACTGAATACAGAAGGTAAGATTAAACATATTTTAAAAGAAAATAATTGGTTCGAACACCTTGCTTTTTCATTGGATGGAAAAGTGCTTTTCGTTGCTAAGGGAAAAACGTTATACCTATTTGAACAAGAAAATGAAGAGTACTGCTTGGTAAAACAAGATTCATCTTTTAATAGTACCATTAGTGATATTATTTTCAAACATGGGTCATTTTTAGTAGCAAATTACGGCGGTATAAGAGAATATAAGCCAAATGATGCGTACAATTATTCTTTATTTGAATGGAAAACATCCCTGTTGTTGACGAGTTGGAGTACGGATAAAAAATACATTGCAACAGCAACCCAAGAAAATGCAGTTCATTTTTGGACATACCCTTTCATTGAGAACAACGATTTTCAAATCAGTGGTTTCGAAAACAAAATAACCAAAATGCTTTGGAATAAAGATGCTTCTTTATTCATTGTCAATAGTGGAGAAGACATCGATCTATGGGATTTCAGTGATGGACCACCAACTGGTAAACAACCTATTAATTTAAGGTGCGGTAATGGAAAAATCTGTGATATTTACTTTGATGAAAATCTGTTAATTGCTGCAAGTGAAAATGGATTTATCTACTTTTTCTTACCCGATGAGTCAAATCGATTAGTACAAATACTTGCAATAGAAGAAAAAATTTCTTGTATTGCTGTTAATGAAGATGAAACAGAGTTACTTGTAGGTTCATCTTCTGGAAAAATATATTCTTTTGATATTGCTATTTAACAATTAACAGGTATGATATTAAGTGGTAAAGAGATAATAAAAGGCTTTATTTTTTATTTTCTACCAGTAAACTCAGAGCGATTTATTCAAATACATTCGGTTGATACTGATATTTCATGTATTAGTATGAACGAAGAGGAAAGTGAATTGTATGTCGGTACTAAAAAAAGCGATTTGTACTGCTTTGAAATCATTCTATAATTTATTTAAATTTTAATATTATAAAAGTTATGAAATCACTGAATAGAAAATTACAAATTTTAGGGTTATTAGCTTTATTCATAGTATGTTCATCTTTCATGCACCCAATTAAACTAACAGCTTCTTTAATTGAGTATGATGAAAAAACAAATAAATTAAGAATGGAGTGTAAAGTGTTTATTGATGACTTTGAGAAAAGCATTAACAAAACTCTTGCTAAAAATATCAACGTATTAAATTTAACTAAGAAAGATAAAGCAGGTATAGACAATTATTTTGATCAATATTATACAATAAACTTGAATGGAAAAAAACTACCACTAAAATACCAAGCGTCAGAAGTGAATATCCAATTTAATGTGTTAACAATAAAGTTTTCTGAAAGTGTTATTAAACTCAAAAAGGGAGACAAGCTTTATATTGAAAACAAGCTGTTTTTTCAAGAATTCGGATATCTACAATCTAACAGGATTACAATACGTATATCTCCATTTATAGCGGAAGATAATAATGTAGCTGTATTAAATGATTACTTAATACTTAAAACACTTTAGTTTAAAACTATGGACAATTTAAATTCTTATTTCACAAATGGGTGGAATCACATTGTTGACATAAATGCATATGACCATTTATTATTTGTTATGACACTATGTGCAGCATTTAAACTAATACAATGGCGGCAAATTTTAATAATTATTACCGCATTCACTATTGGACATAGCGGAACGCTAATTTTAAGTTCATTAGACATAATTCCGGCAAATTCAAAATTAATTGATATGCTTATTCCTGTAACTATAATGATAACTGCAATTATCAATATTATTAATTTCAAAAAGGAAACTAAATTTTCAGATGCAAAAATAAAATATGGTATTGCGTTAGTTTTTGGTCTCATACATGGTTTGGCATTTGCAAGCAATTTTAAATTTATGATGTTTGGTGGGAGTATCATTATGCCCTTATTTGCTTTCAATATAGGTATTGAAGTAGGGCAATTATTTATTGTATCACTGTTTATGATTGCTTTATGGTTATACACTAAAGTTTTAAAAGACGAACACTTAAAGTGGAACTTGTTTATATCTGGTGCAGGTTTCGGTATTGCTTGTACCATATTATTAAAGGCATTAAACGAAGCATAGAATGATACTTAGCGGGAAAGAAATAGCGAAACAACTAAACAAAACCATTTTCATCGAACCTTTTGATGAAAAGCAGCTTAATCCTAATAGCTACAATTTGAAGTTACACAACGAATTGTTGGTTTATAGCAAAAACCAACTAGATATGAAATTGCCCAATGCAACAGATAAAATTATTATTCCGGAAAGTGGACTACTGCTAGAGCCGAACAAATTATATTTAGGAAGAACGAAAGAATATACACGTACAGAAAGATACGTACCTATGCTCGAAGGCAGAAGCAGCATAGGGCGTTTGGGTATGTTCATTCATGTAACAGCTGGATTTGGTGATGTAGGTTTTGCCGGTTTTTGGACCTTAGAGATTTTTGTTATCCAACCACTTGTTATTTATCCTGATGTGGAGATTTGCCAAATTTATTTCCATAGTTTAGAAGGAGAATTCGACAAATACAGTTCTGGTAAATACCAGAATAATGAAGGTATTCAACCAAGTATGCTTTTTAAAGATTTTGAAAAATGAAAATTTACAAACTAAGTGTATTTCCAATAAAATGTTACCAATGGTTCATTTCACCATTATTGGGCCAAAATTGTCGTCATGAACCTACTTGCTCAAACTATGCAATAGAAGCCATCCAAGAATGGGGTACTTTAAAAGGAATCTATCTAGGAACTAAAAGAATATGTAAATGTCATCCATGGGGCACCTCAGGTTATGACCCCATTCCGAAAAAACACAAAAAATAATGATAAAAAAAATATTAAATATTATAGATGCCATTGGAGATGACCACCAAATGACTTCCTATGAAACTCCTTTGAGAAAAGACGCTTTTGAAAAGACGGATGAGGAAAAAATAAAAAATATTCAAATTCACTTTCATAAAATCATGGAAGAATTAGGACTTGATATGGAAGATGATAGTTTGAAAGGAACTCCGCATAGGGTTGCAAAAATGTATGTAAACGAAATATTTTCAGGTTTAAATCCAAACAATAAGCCAAAGATTTCTGTATTTGATAATAAATACAATTACAACAAAATGCTCATTGAGAGCGATATAACTTTCAATTCTTCGTGTGAACATCATTTTTTACCAATCGTTGGAAAAGCACACATTGGTTATATATCCAAGGGAAAAGTGATTGGTCTATCTAAAATTAACAGAATCGTAGACTATTATGCTCGAAGACCCCAAGTACAAGAACGAATGACAATGCAAATAATGAATGAACTGAAATCTTCACTGCTTACAGATAGTGTAATCGTTGTATTAGTAGCAGAACACTTATGTGTTTCTTCAAGGGGAATACTAGATAAATCTTCTAAAACTACAACACTAGAATATAGCGGTGAATTTACAGATCAACAAATGCGGAACGACTTCTTGAAACTTATACTGCAAAAAAATATTTAATATGAATCCAAGAAATATTTTAAAAGAAAATAATTTTCGAGTGACTTCACACCGTTGTGATGTTCTAAACTATTTCATTCATGCCAAAAATGCTTTATCACACGCTGACCTTGAGATTGTTTTTAAAAATAAAATAGATAGAGTAAGCCTCTATCGAATATTACATTCTTTTTCAGAAAAACACCTACTATGTAAAATAATTGACTCAAAAGGAAACATAACCTATATCATTGATCAACAATCTTCTAAAAACAAAACTTACCAACCGCACTACAAATGTAAATCATGTAATGATGTCGTAGAATTACCAGCATTACCAAAAGAATACCTTGAAAAACTTGAAAAACTTAATATCGAAGAACTCAACTTTTTAGCAGAAGGTACATGTGAAACATGCACAAATAATAAATGATTATGGCTCTCAAAATTTATAATAGTTTCAACTCCTCTAAAGAAGAATTTAAACCAATAACGGATGATCATGTTGGAATGTATGTATGTGGTCCTACAGTATATGGCGACCCTCATTTAGGACATGCTAGATCAAGTATTTGCTTTGACATTGTATTTCGTTACCTACGTTTTATAGGATATAAAGTGCGTTTCGTAAGAAATATCACAGACGTCGGTCATCTAGAAAACGATGCAGATGAAGGAGAAGATAAAATTCTTAAAAAAGCAAGAATTGAACAAATGGAACCCATGGAAGTGGCACAACAGTATACGAATGTATACCGTAAATCCATGGAACAATTAAATTGCCTAGCACCATCCATTGAGCCAACTGCTTCAGGACATATACCTGATCAAATTGAAACAATTCAAAAAATTATGCAAAACGGTTTTGCATATGAAATAAATGGTTCTGTCTACTTCAACGTAAAAGCATACGCGAATAAATACTTTTATGGACAACTTTCAGGCAGAGTACTTGAAGAATTAAAAGCTATATCAAGAGAAGATTTAGAAGGATCAAATGAAAAATTATTTCATGCTGATTTTGCTTTATGGAAAAAAGCTAATCCTCAACATGTCATGCAATGGAATTCGCCTTGGGGAAAAGGATTTCCAGGATGGCATATCGAATGTACTGCAATGAGTAGTAAATACCTTGGTATTCCCTTTGATATACATGGCGGAGGTATGGATTTAAAATTCCCACACCATGAAGCTGAAATATGTCAAAGCTTAGGTGCTTTTAATAAACAACCTGTAAACTATTGGATGCACAACAATATGGTAACCATAGATGGTCAGAAAATGGCCAAATCAAAAGGGAACTATATTACCTTAGAAGAAATGTTTTCAGGGAACAATTCACTATTGGCACAAGCATTTTCACCTATGGTTGTTCGATTTTTCATCTTACAAGCACACTATAGAAGTACGATCGATTTTTCAAACGAAATTTTAATTGCTGCTGAAATTGCATATAAAAAATTAACGAAGGTTTTCAATCAAATAAACGAGTTAAATGGGGGAGAATTCACCACCAACTTCCAATTAGAAGATAGAATAAAATTATACTGCCAAAAATGTACGGATGCAATGAACGATGATTTTAACACTGCAGAAACAATTGCTGCATTATTTGAATTGTCTAAAATTAGCAATGTACTTTTGATTAATAAAGAAGATCAAAATCAACTTTCTAAATCCACTATTCAACTACTTCAAACAACCTATCAAAACTACTTTGAAATTGTTTTAGGACTTGAAAATGAAACGGATAATGTACCCAAATTTGAATCGAATGATCTCTTAACTATTATTGACGATATTCGAAATGAAGCAAAAGCAAATAGAAATTTTGAGTTAGCAGATGTGATTCGTATAAAATTAAAAAATATCGGTATTTCTCTAAATGATAACAAAAATGGCACAACAACCTACTCTTTCGAACAATAATCTTATTCCTACTATAATTGTAACTGGTTTTCTAGGTGCTGGTAAAACGAGCTTTTTAAACCATACTATTAAAAACAATCCAAACACACGTTTTGCTATCATTGAAAATGAATTTGGTGAAGAAAATATAGATGGTCATTTGATTGTAAACACTTCTTCGGATATATTGGAATTAAATAATGGTTGTTTATGTTGTAGTTTAAACGATAAACTTTACGATATTCTATTTGATTTACATTTGAAAAAGAAAGATTTTGATGTACTAATTATCGAAGCAACTGGTATTGCTGATCCTGCGAATATCGCGCAATTATTTATTGTTCATCCTGCTGTGAAAGAATCTTTTATTCTGAAAAATATTATCGCGATAGTTGATTCAGGACAAATTTTCGATCAACTGAACCAAACAGAAGAAGCAATCAAACAAATTTCTTTTAGTGATGTGATCATACTCAACAAACCAGATCTTATAGAAGAAGATAATCTATACAATGTCAAATCCATAATTCAAAAGATAAATCCAACAGCAACATTGTTTACAAAAGAAAACAATGTTTTTCCAAGGATTGATTTTATTCAGACTTCATATGCAATAAAAAAACCACCAATAGATAAACATACAAACTGTTCACATGCGATTCAAACGCATGAACATAATCCAAAACAAATCGAACACCAACATACCGATTTTACCAGTATTACATTGCGATATATGGAAGCATTTGACATACAGCAACTATTTCATAATCTTACTGTTTTCTTAACTTTTCAAGCAAAAGATGTATATCGCGTAAAAGGATTTATTTTCGACCAAACCAATCAATCTTACCTACTTCAGTCTGTAGGAAAAAGAATAAATATAGAACCAATTAAAAATGATGAATTAGAACTAATGAATAATGTAATTGTATTTATTGGAAAAGGAATTCAACACAAATCATTAGATAAATTAATGCGAAAAAGCATCTTAAACTAAAATTAATATGATACCTTCAAACTACCAAGAATGGAAAAATTGCATCACGCAAGATTGCAAAATTGAATTGTCAAATTCATTTATTGAGCAACGATTACTGATTCTTAAAAACTCATATCATGAGGAAACTTTAAAATTCAAAGATTTATATGGTACAACCCATCTTATAAATACCATCGATTGGTTTGAAACTGCAAAAAGTGAATTGATTTTTTAAATTGATTCAATTATAAATAGTTTGCTTTTAATTTATTCGTTCTAACTATCATTTAGTAAGTTCTTTTTGTCAAAGAACGAAAAGGAGGAAGACCATATTACCTTTTCTGAAATTACATGTTAAAGTGATTATAATTCTTTGTTTTTTTCTTTTTGATGTTCTTCATATAAATACATTATTACTTTACCTTTTCTTGTTGTTACATAACTTTGATATTTACTATTTGTTTTATCTCTAATCATTAACTGAATTAAACCGTTTTTTAACAAAGGTTCTATGTTTGTATTGTAGTTTTTAGTTTGATTTGAGATTCCAAGACAATCTTCTAATATTTCTTTTCTCTTTTTTGGCTGAAGACAAAATGAGATTATTTTATAATTAGATTCAGTTTGCTCCAAGGATTCATTTCTATACTTTTTAAGATTTTTTTCGCTTGGAGTATATTTTTCTAGACCTGATATCTTCTGTAAATGAGCCAATAACGATTCGTAATTATCAATATTTATTTTAAGTTGGTTACCTACTTGGTTACCTACTTGGTTACTTACTTGGTTACTTACTTGGTTACTTGCAAGTATAGACACTTCGATACCACCATTTTTCTCAAAGATTGTTGGTTCTGGTAAACCATACTCCTTACATGAATTTATGATTTTCAATGTGCCACGCCCCCATGAATCAATATAACCTGATAAAAAGCAAGCATTCGCAATAATAGGGTTTCGAGGTCTAGAATTATGATCTATTTTTAAATCGTCAATGGAAAGTCCCATTGGTAAAACACCTTCATTCCAAATGGAAAATTGTTCATCAAATACACGCATTTGAACGGGTGCTCCCATATAGGTTCTATGAACTAATGCATTCAATAACATTTCACGAATGGCTTGAGCAGGATACATATCCTTTTCTTCACGTTGTAACCCTTCAAATTTTATTGGTCGGGTAAGAAACTTATAATTGAGTTGGATAGGAACTTCATTCAATAAATGAACCAAATTACCTTCAACTATTTCATGAAATTTTAGATCGGATGCATCTGTTCCAAAACGACCAATTTTAACTTGAATATTTGGAAAAAAACGTGCAGGTTCTTTGGCAAATAAAATCAGAGCAGCGCGCTTTAATTTGCTTCCAATGGTTAAATGTAATTTGTCTAAAATCTGAAAAGTAGTTAATCCTGTTGTATCAGGCATTCTCCCTTTTTCTTTACTGTCTGAAATAAACTTTAAAACACTAGCCTCATCAATATCTTCTATTGTAGCATTTTCCTCTACTACATCGTCCCAGGTTTTACCCGCTTTTTTAAGTAAGAATTCATTTAATTCAACACCTGTTAATTCTCTATTTGTTGCACCTGAACGCATGTAATATCTTCCGCGAAGTGAAACAGGAACAGAATAAACAGGAACTTTAATCTCGATAAAAAATATTCCTTCCAATTCATGCAAAACAACCTCACATAAAATCCCCATTAGGTCACGAATTTTATTTGGAATTGCCTCCATCAATTGCTTATAATTCTCTACATGAAGAAGTTCACCATTATCCTTTTTTCCAATGAATAATACACCACCTGATGCATTTGCAAAACCACACACCCACTTTAAATAATCATCGTGCCAAGATTGTTTGTATTCTATGTTTTGATTTTCGGACATTTCAACTATTTTTTATCTGTAAGAATTTTTCAATTCAAACACAATTCTCATTTGTTATCAATTTTTAAAATTAATAAACCAAGCCGATAAATCTTTGTCATACTAAAAAAACTCAATTGATTTTAAAAGAAATGTTGCTAAAAAACACATGAAATTATTTATTTGACCACCAGTTTGACCACCTTTGAATGAGTTTAAAAACACAATTTAATTGAGGATATTTATAATCTGCAATCAATTAATAATTAAAGTGAACTATTCGATAACAATAATTATTGAAATCATAAAGTATTCAATACGACCCT
>Ga0172373_10005318_pt1 | contig 17721 bp, 16 predicted proteins | sample Lak10m_2_FD_114546 | JGI IMG/M metagenome (GOLD analysis project Ga0172373, IMG submission 114546) | Freshwater microbial communities from Kabuno Bay, South-Kivu, Congo - kab_092012_10m | ecosystem: Environmental > Aquatic > Freshwater > Lake | place: Democratic Republic of the Congo...
AAGATGTCGCAACATGATAGAAAATATGTAGGATAATGTCGTCTGTAGTCATGGGGTGTCTCCTCGTTAGGTTTGAGCACCTCTGAGGATACCCCATGACTCAACTAGCACCAAAGGTTAGTAGTGGTTTGAGCTTCTGCTCGTGTATTGGCAACGCCCAACATTAGTTCCAAGGGTCAATGTGGTTTAGTTCCCTAAACCATCCAATGCCCAAAAGTAGCCACAAGGGTCGTCGCTGCCATCTCCAAGATCAATCTGATATGCGCCGGTCTCTTCTTGTTGTTAAGGTGCTAGACTATCATCTATCTTTATTTATCATACAACATTTTCACTACGTGGATTCTCCCTCTAGACCATTGCTTCATCCGCCCATTTTTTTTGGGGATGAGTAAGGAATTTCATCGGACGATAGTCCTTTTCCCTCAAGGATAGGCTCGTTTCAATTTACAAATAACACACAGGGGGTATCTTCATTAAAGATTACAAACCCACAGCCTCGGGTTTGTAATTATCAGGACAGGCAACCTACTTTTCCAAATACCTTTGCGCAGCTTCGTAAAAATCCCTTGCTTGATTGATCATATCTGCTACAAGTTCGTTGTCGATCTCGATATCCACACCGTAATCACCTGAGATACGGGCATCAAATCCGTCCACAAGCCAACGATGATATTTCGGGTCAAGCTCTTTCGTCTTTGCAAAGTGTAAGCCGAACGCTCCAATAACTTGACCATGCTGCTTGAACTCGAATCCCTTTTCACTGAGCAGAGCTTCAGCAATGTAAAACATCGCGTAATAGGCACGCCCTGCCGAAAACTCCGCCTTGCCCATATCCATTAATCCCTCTGCAGCTTCAATTGCATCCAAGGCTTTATCAAGTAATTTTCTAGTGTATTCTTTCATGCAGGTTGTCCATCCTGATGAATATTTCTCAGCAGGGGGGTATCAGATTTCTTCCATTTTGCTTCTGTCATAAAAATGCGACTTACAAGAAGGTCATGCTCAAGACAAATACTCCCCATAAGTTCGCTTGTTCGGCGTAGTTCATCCCAATAATTCCTGTAATCGCTCAATAGAATCATTACATCTACATCCGAGCCTTGACGGTAATCCCCACGCGCGTAGGATCCGTACAAGTAGACTGCTTTCAGCTTATCCCCATAAATGCCGACAAGCCCTTCCTTCAACTCTTTCATCAGTTTCCTGATATGCAGTGGCACTTTCCTGTTCATGCTCTTATTTTACCTTTTTTAGTCCAGGCTGTGAGGACGTGTGCGAGCAAAAGGTGTCAGGCAGCTTGTGGCAAGAGAGAACCCGTAGAAACGAGCTTTTGCTATTCGCCACTCATCCAAGCAGCTCGAGTTTTAGCGGTCAAGATGGTTGTGCTGGCTACTTAACTCATCCGTCAGCTTTTTGGGCTATCGGACTGAAATTTCGTCAGCCGATAGCTCTTTTCCATCTAGGACGGATTCGATTTACTTTTCAAAAAACACGGTATAGCCGCAATCGGTGGTAGATAATTAAATCGCGCCCAAATTGTGAGCCGAATTTTTGGATTCTAAAAATATGTTATACTTTTGTACACAAATGTGTAACAAAGGAGCGCCGATATGGTTTTGACAATTTCCAATAAAGGCTGGGTGGTTATCCCGGCTGAAATGCGAAAGAAATATAAACTTGCCCCAGGCTCGGAAGTCATGCTTGTAGACTATGGTGGCGTACTAACCATCGTCCCCATTGTTGCTGACCCGATTAAAAGAGGACGCGGCTTACTGAAGGGACAACCTTCATTGTCTGCCGCGCTAAAGAAAGATCGCGAATTCGAAAAGAAACGGGAAAAGAGACTCATCGATGCATGATCTGCCTGCTTATGTCCTGGATTCTTTTGCTTTCATAGCCTACTTGGAAGACGAACCCGCTGCACAACGTATTCAAAAGCTATTAGAAGATGCCAAAGAAAATAAATGCAGGTTGTATATTTCGATTATCAATTTGGGAGAGATACTATACAGCGTGGAAAGAAATAATGGTTTGGCAAAAACACATGAAGCGCTTGCGCTCATTCAAAGCCTTCCCATTGAAATTCTTCCTGCAGATAACCAAACTGTACTTGCTGCTGCCCATATCAAAGCCAATCACCCTATTTCATACGCTGATGCTTTTGTCGTAGTTGCTGCTCAAAATATCAATGGCACGATTATGACTGGAGACCCGGAATTCGAAGAGGTTACTGAATTGGCTAAAATTGAATGGCTGAAAAAAAGAAAGTAAATTGATGTGGACATAAGTGGACAATTGTCTCGACTTTAACAAATCGCCCATAAATTGCTTGACTTTCTCTATGCCCTCATATAGAATGGGTTCTGTGCTAGTTGCTTCATCCGTCAGTTTTTTGGGATTTTGGAAGAAACTTTCCCAGCCTAACGCTAGTATTTTTAGATAAGGCTTGTGACCTGAGGCTATAGCCGTCCTAACCGTAATAAAATGTAACAAATCTTGTGCGACATTCTTCCTGTCTTCGCAAGGAATTACGAAAATAGCCTTAAAAAGGCTCAAAACTCAACTTATCGATAGTATGCCAAAATGTTACGCACCGCGGGTTCTATCCCCGTCGGGACCGCCAAGTGTAAACAAAAAAACCGCCTTTTTAGGGCGGTTTTTTTGTTGTTTCTTGCCAATTTTTGCGTAAAAACAGGGGTGAAAAAAAGTTACGCACCGCGAGTTCCATTTTTTTATGAACCCGCGATCACCGATGTAAATTATACCTATCACAGGCTTCTCTTTGTCAAGACCACACATAGCAACTTTTTGTCACTCGATTTCTAGGGAATAATACAGGAACTCGGAATCGGATACGGAAGAGCCAAGTAGTTATAACAAAGTCATCACGTGTGGAGGGATATAGAATGTGCGGCGCAATCCGTACTCGTCGAGTAACGGTTCAATGACTTGGCAGTGAACATGCAGCGCGCCATTAAACGTGAGGCCAAATTAACACACTTATTCAATTACCTCAATGCGGATGTGGTGTGTCACAGGGACAAACTCCCGTTTGATCTGATCAAGCAATCGGACGCGCTCCGCTTCATACTCCCCCAAACTTGATTCTGTCCATTGGGCATTTGTCTCCCTCCAGGTTATGGCAGACTCGACGCTTTGCTTTTGAAAAACCAAATCATCGATGCGGTGAAAATTATTCGAGAACGGGGTGCGCTGGAAATCATCGGCAAGATTCACTCCCGCTTCCAGTTCCTCGCGAGTATAGATATGCCACTCGTTAAGCATGTTATTGTCGTCCGTCCAAGCGACTCGATAACGGGATGCAGTTGCACCAGTCACTTTCAGAGTCATCCGATTGAATTGTTGGTTGAACGGCACGAGCGTCATGCCTGAGCGGATGAACCAATCTTTATCCAGTTGTCCTTCGGCGCAGAACGGATAGCGATGGCTGACGAAGGCATAAGCGTTATCGGTTTCGGCTTTGAAAATGTGGTCGCCCGTTGTGATCGCAGATTTACTTGCAAGGTCAATGGTGAAACTCCCCAACTCGCCATCGAAGCCCAGCGCCGTGAACAAGCCAAATGCCATGACCACATGCCCCGCCCACGAAGGATGCACGCCATCGTCCGCGCCGCAGACGGCATACTCCGCACCATGTTTTTCTGCTGATGCAAATCTGGCTCGATAGAGATTCCAGAAATGGTCAACGAATGGCAGTTGCTCCGCTTTGGCGATGGCGGCGGCTTCATTACGGATATACAGCAGGGTGGTGTTGATGCCATCCAATGTGCCGTTCAACTCGCGGACAAATTCCCACGTAGGCAATCTACCAATGCACCCTGGCGACGCCAACACAATCCGCACCCCCGTCGCCTTCAACATGGAGATGATTTTTTTACTCGCCGTGGTAAACGCATTCACGCCCGCGAGATTGTTATCGAGATAGCCCGCGTCGTTCATGCCATAACAAATCGTGGCGGCGGTGGGCTGGTATTTCAGACATTCGCTTTCGATGCGTTTGAGAAAACCTTCTGCTGTCTCACCGCCTTTACCGATATTGCGGACTTCGATCTCAAGTTCAGGAATGCACACCGCCAGATAGGTTTCGAGCATGCGTGAGTGGCGGTTGGCTTCGGTGATCGAGTCGCCGATCAACAACAGGCGGTCGCCTTTACGAAGAGTAAAGGAAACGCGGTTTGGTTGGGGCGAGCTGGGAAAGTGCTCCTCAAAGAATGAATCGTATTGCGCCATATCACTCCAATCGAAGCAATTGTCCGCTTTCGATTTTGACTGTCTGCCCATTGCGAAGGAACCATAACGGGATCGCACTATTATTGCGGACGATGTTCCCATCCAATGACCAATCCATTGCGCGCCAGGCGGTGACATAATCGTATATCTCGCCTTTGGTGGCGTGATAGACGCCTGCAGTCTCGCCCGCAAGCTTGGCGAATGACTCGATGACTTCCCAGCCCCAATCATCTTCGAACTCATAACTGTGTCCATGAACATAGAATAGTTGACCTGGCTGGTCGGAGTTCCGTTGGAGCATGGATGCCCACAAGTTGGGCAGATCTGCACTGCAATGGGCGGTGGGATGCCAATCCATGAAATCGGATGGATGTTCAAATTGCGGCACGGAGTCGGAGTTCCGCATGTATTTGAATCCGCAACTCTTTATGAATTCGCGGCACCAGTCCTGACCTGTGGGCCAGTTGTAGGGGATGGCAAATCCGCGCACAGGATAGCCAACCAATTCTTCGAGTCTGCGGCGGTCTTCGAGCACTTCCCAACGGAATTGGTCAACAGGCACGCTCCACACGCGCGGATGGTTGACACTGTGCGAACAAACTTCGTGCCCCTGATACAGGGTTGCCAATTCATCGGTGCGGATGAATTCCTTCCAACCGCTTTGTTCGGCACTTTGCCCAAATTTGCCACTGACTAAATTAAATGAGGCTTTGAGCCCGTAGTGGTTGAGGATCGCGACCAGCCGCCGATCATGCTCGGTGCCGTCGTCCCAGCAGGAGATCAGGGCGATGCGTTTGCCGTCTTTCCACAAAAATTTTGAGATGTTCATTCAATGCTCCACATAAAATCCACAGACTGCAAAACAGCCCGCGCTAAGATCATGTGACCTGGTATGTTCAAGTGTGCTCGATCCCATGCCAAAGTTTCAACAGATGTAAATTCCACAGCGCGGTCGAAGACCGATTGGGTATCCACGAAAATGGCGTGATGTTTTTGAGCGAGTCGTTGGACAGCGATGCCGTATAAATCCATTAAGGTGCGCATGGGTTCGCCGCGTGGTTGGATGAAGTAAGGCGTCATTAGAATCAGCCCTTTGAGCATGGGTCTGACATTCGTCAGTAATTCATCCAGCGTTTGTTCGTACTCGTTCAGCGTAACAAGTGATTGCCCTTCATGCTTGCCATCGAATTGTTGCCAGACATCGTTGATGCCGATGCAAACCGAGAGCCAGTCAGGGTTCAGATCAAGCACGTCGGTTTGCCAGCGCGCTTTCAACTCTCGAACCGTATCGCCAGGGACACCGCGATTGAGCACATGGATGTGATGAGACGGATAACATGCGGTAAGCAAGCCATCCACAAAGCTGACGTAGCCATTGCCAAGATTTTCAGGGTTTGAAATTTCGCGTTGGCAGGCAGTGATCGAATCGCCAGCCATAACCCAGGTGCTGTTGGGTTTTATTTTCATAATTACTTCACTATTCATTGTTTTGCTTAATCCATTCTTTCGTTGTTTGACCAAACTCTGTGCGTGGGGAGATGGTTTATACCCAGTTTCTGCGATCACGCGCTCGATATGTTTGCGAGTTGCGGGTGAGACGTCATGCCTGTTATTTACAACTCGTGAGACAGTCTGTGTCGAGACATTGCACATTCTAGCAATGTCTTTGATGACAAACCTGCGATTGTGATAATCCAATAACATGGCTGATCCTTCCCCTTAAGTGGAAACCTGTAAATACACTTGTTTGCCCCAATCAAAATCATCTTTCAATAAGAAACAATAACCGCCGTGGAAGTGTCCGCCGTTGTTGAGATAAGTGCCGATGGCGCGTTGGAGCGATGTTTTCCACTCGACTTTGTTGATGTCTTTTGTGCCCCAGCCAAAGATGCGTTCGTAATACTGGTTGTTGTCACCCTGCAAGCCAGGGTAGACGAACATTTCGCGCTGTAAACGGACGATGTTGGATTCGGGTGGCACCAGTTTTTGCAAGCGCGGGTCCATCATCCAGGTGCTCGTCCAGAAGGCGCGGAAGTTGAAATCGGGGTAATAGCGCGGGAAGGCTTCGAGGGCGCGGCGGAAGGAATCGCCGCACATATCGAAAGTCAGCGGCGCGCCCACGGGGACGTGGAAGATGAGCGCGTCAGCGTTATGAGCGAGGACCAGTTTCCAGTCAACAAGAGGCAGGCTGATGGGAGTCTGATGCGCGCTTCCGTCTGGGGTGATGGGATTGCCCGTGACGGAGTCAGATGTTTGGGCGAAGGAACTGATCCACGTTTGTGAATCATCCCCACAACATTCGCGCCACATGCTACCTTCGGTTGTGTAACAGATTCCAGATTCAGACAACGCAACGACCTGCTGTGTCTGGCGATGACGATAGACGTTCAGTCGCCCGCCGATCTTGCCCAAACTAAATTGCAGTCGCCCCAACTGGAGGATGATGCCGCGCCAATGATGGCAGAGCCAACGCGCGATCCAGGGAGTGATGCCCCAACGCTGGTAACGGTGATGGTAGTAGTCGGTTTCCATCCACAGGCGCAGGTCGCTGATGGTGTCTCGGTAGATGTCGGCGGGGATGTTGAGGCGGCGATAAACTTCAAGCATTTGCGGGACAGCGGCTAGCATGACCAACACGTTGAGCAGACCTGCGTCTGCGCCGAGGTAGTCATCGAGCGGTGACCAGGGCGCTTCCCATGAGTCGGTAAGCGTGGCGTCGGTGAGGATGCGGTGACGGCAGTACCAGAAAAAGACGAGCAGCGACTCATCCTGCGCAACGCGCGGGGCGAAGGCGACGAGTTCACGAATCATGTCGTCTGTGAGGAAGACATCGTGCGCGGCTTGGGTAATGTAATCGGGTTGCAGGAATGGCAAGCCGTTGATTGGATTGGTCTGCATGGCGGCGTCCCAATCTACGCAAAGGGATTGTCCATCAGCGGGGAAGCGTAGTTGAACGGAGATGTGGTCGAGTGAATGGTTCATGGAGTCAAAATCAGAACACCAAACGGTTCGATGGCGATTTCTCCGCTGGTGGCTTTGTCAGTGAGCAGGTTTTTATATGTTGCGTTGAGCGTGATTGATTGAGAATTTGCGGTGTGATTAAGCACGAACAGGAGTTGTTGTTCACCCTGCCAGCGCTCGGTAACTTCGATACCATCAGGAGTCGCAAGCAATGGCGCGACATTCGCCAGTGAAGCAACCCAACGAGCAATAGATTCATAATATGCGCCATCACCCAGCGCGCCAAGGTAGATGACTTTGCCCTTGCCAAATTGATTCAGCGTGGCGGCGGGTTTGCCTGCATAGAAATCATGGACGTGGTGCGCGATGACTTGAGCGCCTTGGGGTTTGAGCACGTCCGCCAGAGCGGATGTGGGGAAGGCGGCGTTGAGTTCGGGCAGGTCGAATTGGATTTGGTTGACCTGTTCGGGGGACAGGGAAATGTATTCACTTACTTCAATGCCGCACATTTTCGAGACTAGCCCTGGCAGTTTCATATCCACGACGGCGTTGAACGCGTCCTTCACGCCTGTACGGACGGTGAATACCACTGTGCCGCCATCTGCTGCGAATTTTTCGAGATTGGCGGCGGTTTGTTCGGTGAGCACGTACATGGTAGGGACGATGACCAGTTTATAGCCAGTGAGCAAATCTTTTTCTGAGATAACATCTACGGAAATGTTGTGACGATGGAAGCCGCGATAAATATCCGTGATGTGATTCTCGTAACTGAAGCGCGGATGGTTGGGCTGACCCTGGAAGGCGAAGCGCGAGTCATAGGATTGCATGATCGCCACTTGTGACTTAATCTGCGAACCCGCAAGCAAGTCACCGATCTTTTGTAATTCCTGCCCGACTTGTGCTGTCTCAGCATAGCGCCGCCCTGGGATGCCGTGATGTTCGAGAATGCCATGCCAGTTTTGTTCGGTGCCGAAGCGCGCCGTGCGCCAGCGGAAGTAGAGTATCGCGTCCGCGCCGTGGGCGATGGTTTGATACGTCCACAGGCGCAGTTCGCCAGGCTTGGGCGTGACAGCGAGCATGTCCCAGCCGCCTCCGCCCGATTGTTGTTCCATCACCCAGTAATTTTGCTTTTTCAGCCCGCGCATGGTGTCGCAACTGAGCGCGGCGCGGGCGGGGTCAACATCTGCAGTCATATCCCATTGATGGCGGGGATAAATGTCCCACGAAACGTGGTCAAGGTCGGCGGCAAGATCGAAGTAGTTGATTTGGCTGTAGCCGAAGCCCATCAGGTTGTGGGTGATAAAGTGACTGGGGCAATGCTGGCGCAGAATGTCAATTTGCAATTTCTGGAAGGCGCAATAGGTATCGGACATGAAGCGGCGGTAATCGAGCGCCAGACCAGGGTTGTGAACAGGGGTATTCGGCAGGGCGGTGGTGAGTGGAACGGGGATTTGCGTCCAATCGGAATAGTTGTGACTCCAGAATGTTGTCCCCCATTTTGTGTTCAGGTTGTCGAGCGTTCCGTATTTTTCTTTCAGCCAGTTCTGGAATTCAGCGCGGCAGGTGTTACAGTAACAGCGGTTGCCAAGTTCATTGTCTATCTGCCAGCCGATGACGACGGGGTTGTCTTTGTAGTGCCTTGCCATCGCGCGGACGATGCGTGCGCTGTGCTGGCGATAGAGCGGATGACTCGGACAATACTCGCGGCGCAGTCCGTATGTGCGGCGTGTGCCATCGGCGTCGGTGAGAAAAAGCTCGGGAGTCTGAGCCATGATCCAGGGCGGGGGCGAAGCGGTGGGCGTCCCCAACACGATGTCAATGCCATGCGCTGAGAGAATCCCGATGGCGCGGTCGAGCCAGTCAAAGTCAAATTGATTTTCGCGCGGCTCCATCTTTGCCCAGGCAAACTCTGCGAGACGGACGACGTTGAAGCCTGCGGCTTGCATGAGCGCGGCGTCCTGCTCCCAACGAGAGTCGTCCCATTGTTCGGGATAATAATCGGCGCCAAAGCGGAATTTGTTTTTCATTGCTGCGATTCAAAATCGAGCACGGTGATGGAGAGCGGCGGCAGGGTGAGTGTCAAAGCCCCTGAAACGGGAGCTGGTTCGAGCGTGGAAAGAGTCGGGTTTTCATCCGCTGGATGTTGACCTGCGAAAACGGTAGAGACGATGCGCTGCGGGCGGATGTGAGTCAGATCCAATTCGATGGAATGCGGCGCGGTATGTTTGTTCATCAGGAAAACGGTGAGCGCGTGCGTAGACGGTTCGCTGGTGATATAGACCGCGCCCGCTTCACTTTGGAGCGCGAGCAGGTGCGATTTGAGATAGCGCCCCCACAAGCCGAGCGCCTGCCCCGTTGGCAGGAGCTCGTTCTGTTCGTCGAGCACATCTTCAAGCCGCGACGGGGAGTTGAACCAGCGCGTGTTCCATACATGGATGCCGTCCACTCGTGGGTGTGCGAGATGTTGACCGAGCAGGTCAAACAAGACGAGCGCGTGACCAATGTCGTTGCCCCATGCCCAGCCGCCCACGTTGCCCTGATACCAGTTCGTCGCCGCCCAATCGAAGGCGTTGGTCTCGGTTGCCATGATGCGGATGCGCGCAGCGTGTTCGGGTGCCCATTGCTTTAGCGCGGAATCTGCCTGTTCGATGGCGTCGATAAAAACGGGCACGTGCTGGGGGTAAAAATCGTAACTGCCCCATTCGAAACACGGATACGGATGCACGACGACAAAATCAATTTCGGGCGCGGCGCGTTGGAGCAAGTATTCCCACCAGATGGGCGCGTTGCCTGTTTCGGCGGTGCTGACGTAGTTCTTGTCTACGTGCCCGTTGACGCCGATGTGAATCGTCGGGTCAATGGCTTTCATGGCGCGGCTGAGTTCGAGCACATCGCGGGTATAATCGGCGGCGGTCAGTGTGGCGATGGAACCGCGCCAGTAACTCTCGTTGCCGAGTTCCCAATATTTGATTCCGTAGCCGCGTACTTTGTTGGCGTAGTTGACCCACTCGACGGCGTTCTCGATGACCTGTTCGCGCGTCAAACCTTTGCGGGCGGGGGAGTATGTGATGTAGGCGCTGCCCAAACCGACGCAAATAATTGGTTCGGCGTTCGCGGCATGACACAAGCCGATGAACTCATCAAAGTCCAGCGGCTTGACTTGGAATGTTCCATCAGCGGAGACCAGCCCTGATTCTTTGAACAGGCGCGAGTCTGAACCTGTGTAACTGAGCGTGGGGCGCGACTCCGTCCATGGGGGTTGTGACCAGAAATATTCATTGGCTTTCTCACCGCCAGGATAACGCAATGAACGCGCACCCAATTGCTTCAACGCGGCAAGATAGCCCTGACCACGCTGGCGCATGTCCGCGTGGTCAGCCAAAAAGTTGACGTTCAATCCGAGCGCCCCTTGCGCTACGGGCTGCCGAATTTGTTCGGGGTCAATCACCAGTCGGTTCATTCAGGAAATCCGCTAGGGTAAAACGCTTGTGCATGAATTTGTATTTCGTCTTGAAATGCTGATACCGCGCCAGAATATCATCTTCCTTGCCGATGTAATTACAGCGCAGGCAGTAATACTCATCCTTGTCTTTGTCGTACAGCATGTCAATGTCCCATTCGCGATCAAAGCACGTGGGACAGCGATAATTTACTTTGCCTTTGCGACCTTGAGACATGTCAGCAACTCCTCATTCAATCCAATTGTTTTTTCCATACCCAATGTCAAATTCGGCGCAAACGCATAGCCTTCGCGCACATAACCTTTCACGGCTTCACTACCAGGCATCATGCTCATCAGACTATTGACCTGCGGCACAAGTCCACTCACGAGCGCGGCATTTTCCTGATGCAATTCGCGGCACTGATAGGCATAATCAATCGTCCGCGTTTGCCCATCTTTGCCTGTCGCCGTCAACTGCACGCCCGTCAAATCTTCGGGATATTCATTCGTGCCGTAGCAGGATGTGATGTACTCATCCACTGTGACTTTGGCTTCGGGATCGCTCGCTCTTACTACCCGACGGCTGATCCAGATTTCTCCTGACTCTTTCGGAAACCGAAACGTGGTTTGCAGTTCGATGGTCAAGTCGTTTAATTCGATGGTTACTGGGTCAAGCGTGAGAATGCGTGTGTCACCATCCACGGAGAGATGCGCATGAGTGCGACAGGCGCTCAGGTCAACTTCTTCTTTTCCATAGCGGACTTTGGAACTCTTGATCGCGCCTTCGCCAGCGTAATGCGTGAACGCCCCCGCCCGATAATGCGACTGGACGAGATACGGATAACAGGCATTCTGTAAATATGGCGTCCCCACACCGACGGGGCGATTCAACTGCGCGGCATACGGGCGCAAGTCCGTGATCGCTCCGCCTTGTTTCATGTCCACGAGCACGCGGAAGTGCGGGTCGGCGTACCAGAATACCTGGTAATCGGTGCCGTAGAGAATGTCACGCCACAGGGCACACAACGGCTCGGAATAGGTCCGGTGCGCGCGGAAGGTATCCGCAAACTCACTCATGGTCTGGTCAATCACCTGTCCCTGTTGTTTCAGTTCACCGTAAAACGCGAGGAAATCTTCATAACTCTTGACCAGCAATTCATATTTGGCTTCCCAACGTCCACCCTTGCCCATCCAACCAGGTCCTACAAAGACCATGTTGTAACCCAGTCCGCCATTTTGTTTCATCAACGCGCGGTACTGTTCCACCATGCTGTACATGTAGGGGATCTCGTCGCCTTCATAGACCATGCCGCGCAGGATGTTCTGCGGGTGCGTGCCAAACCACAGCCCAGGGCTATCCACGCTGGCGAGCAGATCACGCGAAAGATGCGGGATGGCGACGATGCCGATGTCATCCGCCTCATCTTTGGCTAAACAGTGAATGTTTTCCTTTGATGGAATCCACGCTGTCCACGGTCCGCCATCGAGCAGGGTGTACCAGGAATTGTTGCAGTTATGAAAGACTCGTGGACCTTCTTCAAAGCAGGTCGCCACCGCGATCTTGACCATCGGGTAGCGTTCCTTGATGTAACGCACCAGTTCGGCGTCCATGTAGTAGGAACCAGTGGAAGTGGGATAGAAGCCAAAGACGCCATAAAACCGCTCGAACAGGTCATCCACGATGCGGCGCTTGTCTTCCATCGAAAAGAGCCAGATGGCGAGTTCCTTGTTATTGTTGTAGCGTTCGCGGAATTCCTTGCAGTTCAAGCCGAGGAAGGTCAGACTGATCTCGTCACTGAATTTTTTGTGATGTTCTTTCGCCAGCGAAATGGCTTCGTCGTTGAAAAGGCTCGCATATGTCATTTGGATGGTGGTGCGCAGTCCATTGCGATGGGCGATCTCTTGTTGAAGGCGGAAAATATCCAGCGACTCGCCTACAACTTCGCGCTTGCTCACTTCCTCTGTTTGGCCAGACTGTATGGCACGATCAATGTATTCGGGCAATAACTCAGGGCGGTGGATGATGTTGACGATGAATTGATCCATAATGAATCCTTTAGACTTTGATGTAACTAACAAACAGTACCGGTATAAACCGTCTGCATATTTCAAACTAAAATATATAAAAAGGCTTTTATCCTTTGACAGCTCCTGCCATGATGCCTTCCACGATACGCCTCTGGAAGACAAGGAAAAGGATCAAAAGTGGGACAAGGCTGATTACGGATAGCGCCATATATTCGCCCCATGCAGTGAAGCCTGCTGAGCCCTGCATAGACATAATCGCCTGGGTCATGACGAATTTCGAAGGGGACGTCAGATAAATGCGCGGACCTTGATAGGCATTCCAACTGCCCATGAAGAAGATCAGCCCTATGCTGGTCATGGCGGGTGCGATGATGGGCAGAATGACGTTCCAGTAGATTCTGAACTCCGAAGCCCCATCGATACGCGCTGCGTCGATCAGGTCATCGCTGATGGTGGAGATGAACTGGCGGAAGAAGAAAATCCCAAACGCACTCGCCGCACCAGGAATGATTAACGCCCAGGGTGTATCCACCCAGCCAATGTTGCGGATGATAATGAAAGATGGAACCAACATCACTGCGCCGGGGATGACCATTGTTGCAAGCAGGAAGGAGAATAATGCGTCCCTGCCGGGGAATTTGAATTTGGCGAATCCGTATCCGCCAAGGGTGGTGAAGAATAAAGTGGCTACAGTAGAGAGGATTGAGATAAAGGCAGTGTTATACAGGTTGCGCAACGCTCCTCTTTCAAATATGACGTATTTATAGTTTTCCCAAACTGGGTTATCTGGGATGAATTTTGGGGGGTAGGCAAAGATATCCTGCGCCAATTTGAAGGATGTGCTCAACATCCACACAAACGGAAGGATCATGAACAGCGAAATTAGGATTAAGACCGTGTATAACAGGATATTTAAGAGGATATTTTTTGTTTGAACAGACATGGTGTTGTGTTCCTCCTAATCCCTCTCGCGATTCAAACGAAGTTGAAGCATAGAGATGGCAAAAATAATTGCAAAGAAAACATATCCCAAAGCAGAGGCATACCCGAACTGGTAACTTTCGAAGGCTACATTAAAAATTCGAATCACGGGGGTCATAGTAGCGCCTGCTGGACCGGTATTGGTCAACGCAAAGACTTCTGTGAAGAGATTGAAGCTGCCCATTGTCGATGTGATCGTCAGAAATAGGATCACCGGGCGCATCAATGGAACGGTAACATAGAAAAACGCCTGAACTGGTGTAGCACCGTCTACCATCGCTGCTTCGGTTAGATCTTTGGGAATCGTTTGTAGTCCCGCTAGCATGATGACCATGTCATACCCGAGCCATGCCCAGATGATCAACAAGGTGAGGGAGATACGCGCCCACCACTCCGTTTCCAACCAGGGGATGCCCGGTACCCCAATTAGCCGAAGCGCTGAATTGACCAGTCCACTGTTTTGTTCAAGCAGAATGGCAAAGGTAAATCCTGCCGCTGCCATATTCGTGATATATGGCAGGAAGATGATGGTTCGGAAAAACTGAAAGCCTTTAACCCTGCCCGAGCTTAAAATGACAGCCAGAACCAGGGCGAGAAATAATAATATTGGAATATGAAGTATCGCCATGTACACGCCGTTCAACATGGATTGCCAGAATAATTTATCCTTGGGAATCAATGTGAAGTTAATGAACCCGGCGTATTCCATAGGTCCAATACCCTTCCAACGGGTAAGGCTCATCCAAAGAGAAAGCACCAGCGGTACAAGTCCGAATACCGCAAATAAAATATAAAAAGGCGATATGAACACATATGCCCAACGGTTCTGTTTTATCCGTTGCCAAAGTGATGTGTTCGGGAATGTTGAGCTTGCAATGTGCGACATATGTGTTCCTTTTATAGTAAAGCGGAGGGGCATCATGACCCCTCTGCCTTACTATAGTTTTGTCAGAACTTTTACTTTGCGATGTTCAAGCCAGTTTCAAGAGCAGCTGCATCAGCGGCTTCTTGCAAAGCGTCTGCCGCGCTCATTTCTCCCATGGCGAATTTTTGGATGGCAATTTGGACTTTGCCAGCCACAGTTTTGGCAAATGGGTGCAAGAGGTAATCTGCAGGGCTATTCTTGGCAACATCCGCAAAGAACGCGTTGACTTTCTGTCCGCCAAAGTAGGGATCTTCTTGCGCAAAGATCGGATCAGCATATGCGCCAGCATAGGCAGGGAAAGTACCGCCAGCACCAAAGATGGCCGCATTGTTTGCAGGATCGAAGTTCAAGAACTGGATCAAAGCTTTGGCAGCTTCGGGGTTGGCACTGGTCTCAGGAATATAGTAAGAACTACCGCGGGTCGTTGCGCTACGGCTACCACCAGCAGTGAAGGCAGGCATTTCAGCCACACCCCAGTTACCAACGGCGTCAATAGCAAGCCAGGTCTTGAAGAGTGATCCCATCCAAACGGGGATGATAATTAGGGCTGTAGGAGGGACTTCTTTGTTGTCCAAGGGGTTGGAGAATTCAGCATACCAGGGGTCGGTCCATTGTTGAGTGTCGCTCACAACATCGGCATCCCAAAATAACTTAAGTTTTTCGAGGATGGCGATGTTTTCAGGAGAGTTAATGGTGATTTCGCCCTTGTCGTTGAAATATCCAAGACCCTGTTGTGACAGCATGTAATCATACAATTGGCCATCGGAATTGGCTTTGTTGAGCGAGAAGCAGGGTAAACCGGTCTTTTCTTTGATGGTGTTGCAGGTAGCCAGCAGATCATCGTAGGTAGCAATCGCAGCATTGACAGATTCGGGGTCGGAAGCCAGACCAGCGGCTTCAAAGACATCACGACGATAGAAGGTTCCAACCGGGCTGACGTCCCAGGTGGCGCAATAGATTTTGCCATCTTTGGTACAGGCAGCCAACGAGGAGGCACTCAATTCAGCAGCGTAAGGCGAGACCAAATCGGTCAGATCCATGAGACCGCCCAAATCAACCAAGGCGGCGCCAGGCAGGGTATCAGAGACGAAAAGGTCAGGGCAACCTGATCCAGCCTGAATACATAATCCGGCTTTTTCGGCAACCTCTTGAGGTGAGCTGTTAACAAACTCAATTTCGACATCCGGATACATTTCCTGGAATGCAGGTAATACAGTATTCTGCCAGGCTTCCATGTTGGACTTCTGAACCCATATCAAAAGTTTACCGGATGGCTTGGGTTCTTCAGTGGGAGCTTCTGTAGCGACGGGTTCTTCAGTAGGTGCTTCGGTTGCAGCTGGCACTTCAGCTAGGGCAGGAGCCTCAGTAGCAGTCGCACCGCAGGCTGAGAGCAGAATGCTGGCTAATGTCAAAACAGCCAGTAATTTGTAAAGCAATTTGCTTTTCATTTTATTCTCCTTGGTGTTTATGTGATGGTGTTCATCGGTTATACTTTGCAAAGGCAGGATTACCATTATGAAAAATAATGGCCTGTCTCGCTTGGAAGCGTGCACCTCAGACGCCAATCTCACGGTGTGCGCTTCCTTTTTGATTCGAACTAATTTTTATGTTTACCTCACCTCCTTTATACTCCCGAGAAAAATACGGGGGAAATAAAATCACACATTCTTTGAACTTTCGCGAACAACAAGAGTGGGGGGGATTAAAATTGATTGCGTTTCCTCAACCTTGTTTTCTTGACGTGTCTGGATCATTTCTGCTAGTCTTAGTACAGCTTGTCCACCCAACATTTGTGGATCCTGTGAAATTGTTGTCAAAGATGGAAATAAGTCAGCTGATTCGGGAATTCCGTCAAAACCAACAATAGCTAATTGTTCAGGAATCTTAATTCCCCGGCGACTGGCTTCTCCTAATACGCCCAACCCCATTTGATCATTGGCTACAAAAATTCCATCCATCTCTGGATATTTCGCAAATAACTTTTTTGCTGCTTCCTTCCCGCTAGCAGACGACCAATTTCCTTCTTCGTGATGCTGGTCTGTAACAATTACTCCTGCTTTTGTCAGTGTATCTTGCCAGCCTTGTTTGCGTAGACGAGCTTCCCACCAAACTAATGGGCCTGATATGTGGCCAATATGACGACAACCTTGATCAAGCAAATGTTGCGTCGCAATTTTTGCACCAAGATAGCTATCTGTAGAAACGACCGAATACCCCGGCTTTGGTTCCATAGACATAAAGACGATAGGGACTGGCAGGTTTTTTATTCCCTGTGCCCATTCTTGATTTTCATCATTCTCAGGAACATCCCAAATTATTCCATCCACCTGGCGGGCAAGGAGAGAATCGATTACTTCATCAATTCTCTCAGTATCGAAGTTATCTACCTTTTTCATGAGAAGCATGTAACCCAGTTCATCGGCTTTATCGGCGATGCCATTGAGCGTACGTGAAGGTCCAATATACTTTAAACCAAACGTAACTACTCCCAGGGTAAAACTCCGTTGTTGGCTAAGACTACGTGCAAGCGTGCTCGGACGATATCCCAATTGTTCTACTACCGATTCCACGCGTTGACGAGTTTCCTCAGAAACATAGGAAACTTTATTCATAACCCGCGAAACCGTTTGTCGGGAGACACCTGCGACTCGGGCTACGTCTTCTGCTGTAACACGTTTATTTCCATTACTAGGCTGTGCCAAAGTATTTTCCTTTGAAATCTAATATGTTCACGTGAACATGTTCACGTGAACATATTAGCAAAATTCTTAACCTGAGTCAAGGGGGAACTTTGGTTATTTTTTGTGTAACATATGTGGATAGAAAGAAATAATGGGTTGGCAAAGACACATGAAGCGCTTGCTCTTATTCAAAGCCTCCCTATTGAAATTCTGCCAGCAGATAACCAAACCGTACTTGCCGCTGCCCATGTCAAAGCCAATCATCCTATTTCATACGCAGATGCTTTTGTCGTGGTTGCTGCTCAAAATATTAACGGAACGATTATGACTCTTTAGTTTCCGCTAACTGGAAATGGCAAAGAAGAGAGGTAATGGTGTAAAGCGTGGTAATCTTGTTTTGCGAAAAAGAAATTCCACAACACCATTACCGAGATGAATCATACCATAGCCGT
>Ga0172373_10005319_pt1 | contig 17718 bp, 12 predicted proteins | sample Lak10m_2_FD_114546 | JGI IMG/M metagenome (GOLD analysis project Ga0172373, IMG submission 114546) | Freshwater microbial communities from Kabuno Bay, South-Kivu, Congo - kab_092012_10m | ecosystem: Environmental > Aquatic > Freshwater > Lake | place: Democratic Republic of the Congo...
CCTTCCGACTCGGTTCCACCCGCTTCCCCTCCTTCCGACTCGGTTCCACCCGCTTCCCCTCCTTCCGACTCGGTGCCGCCCGCTTCCCCTCCTTCCGACTTGGTGCCGCCCGCTTCCCCTCCTTCCGACTCGATGCCACCCGCTTCCCCTCCTTCCGACTCGGTGCCGCCCCCAGCTGCACCCACATCACCCACACCCTCCGATATGCACATCTTTCGCATGATGGCAGCCACCTTGGTGGCGATGGAGGAGCGCATGCTTCCCACCTTGGTCCAAGACATGGTGCAACTGCTCGCTCGCATCACTGCACTCGGAACTCAACTCTATCACATCTTGCACGAAGCACAAGCCTCCGACACGGCACTTCTCGTGGCACAATGCAAACTCGCCTCCGTCTTGACCAGACACCCTGCGGCCGCGGCGGATGGGTTGACCGATGTCTTACGAATTCTTCGTCAAGCCCTCCCTGAAGATGGACGCGACACGGCTGTTTTGCGTCGCAATCGACAGCGGCAAGATATGTTGCGCGACCTTCAAGTGTCGCAAGACAAGTTGCAGACATATCAAGCGCAAACCTCCACCACGCACTTATTGAGGCGGTTGCAGCAGTCGGTGGGTATCGCGACACTGGCACCCGCTACATGTAGTACAGCGAGTTGCGGTAAGGGAGAGGAGAAGCCCTTCTATCGGTTCTCTGACATTGTCGTGGCACCCACTCCCCTCCCCTCCCTTCCCCGCACAATGTTTGCCTCTCTCATTGTACCATGGGTTCAGCCGTTTCAAGATAGTACCATGACCATGGTGTGCATTCAACATGATTGGATGTATCGATTGTTGCGAGTGGCGGAGGAGATGCGGCGCGATGGGATCCAAGAGACCCGGCAAGCCCTGGCCTCCCTCTCCGCACCCGTCTCCATGAGTACCCGAAGTCATCGTCATGGCAAACCCAAAAAGCAAAAATAATGTAGGCCCGTGTAGATGTACAAATTCATGAAAAAATAAATCTACACACCCAAGGTCAAACGCGCCCACCTCATGTGTGACCCGTACGCCGTTCTCACCGGTCTCAATTACTACAACAGCACTGGAACGGGTGATGCAGTGCTTGATGCTGGCGTGCGAAATGCGCGCAATCCGATTGCGCATCGGGGTGAAGTGGGTGCCCAATACACCACCGAACAAGTGCAGCGATTGACGTCAGCGGGGGCGGCACTGGTGGCGCAAGCCGCCGCCGTTTCGAGTTCAGCATCGGGTTCTTCGGGCTCTTCGGGTTCTGGTACGGGCCGCAAATAAATACCTCACTCGCTGCACGCCGGTCCGAATGCCGACGTAGCCAAACTTCCGACACCGAGGCCCAAGACGAACCCCATCTCGCCCACAAAGGTGCCCGCCAGTGCAAACGCTGTCAGTGTCAATGCGGTCCGCACCACACCGCTCACCACACTGTTCACTACGTCGCTCGCCTCCGCCGCCTTGACAGCCTCGGAATCCGCCTCCTCCTCCACCTCTTCAGCCTCCTCCACCGCCTCCCCCTCTTCGCCCTCAGAGCCAACCTCGTCACTCGAGGCGGTGTCGGAATCTTCCCCCGAATGGATTCGAGGAACCAAGTCATCCACCGTCTCGGTGGAAGCCTCTTCCTCCCCCTCTTCCCCATCCCCTTTCTCCTCCTCGTTGCACCGCCGCGCTCGCTTTCCCTGTACCATCTCGCCAGAACGCCGCTTCACCGAAATGCACGGCTCGTCATCCTCTCCGTCATGGGTTACGCACACCCACCGTTGAGGGTTCCCCTGCACCTCGGAATCGTTGTGCACCATCATCTCCAACGGCACCGCGTAATCTTGCGGCGGCACACTGCTAAGGGTTGGATGGAACCATGCGCCGATCCAGTACCCGGATGGAAGGCTAGCGAGCACGGGCTTCATACCCTGACGCGTCAGCAACGAGGTGCCGTTCGATGACGAACACTGAAACATCATGTCGCTCTGCACATCGACAGAGAGAATCGCATGGTACGCCTTGGGCTGCACCTTGGCGCTGTGGGCGTGCACCTGGTGGCGCCAACCCTTCATCACCTGCGCCGTTGGCATGAGCAGATCCGGTTCCGTCTCCACCGGAGGCTCATGGAACACCACCGATGCCTGGCGCGTCACCACGGCAAAAAATTCCGTATCGAGCGGGAACTGGAAGGTGACGCCATCCAACGTGATGCGCGCACATGCGCCAAAGCAGCGCTTCAAGTAGATGATGTTGACGGGACCTGACGATGACGGAGCCGTCAGCGTCACATCAAACGATAGGCCACCCCGTTCCGTCGCTCGGGACGCGACAGGGGTGAGGGAGGCGATCCAGGCTGGCAGCGCGCTCATCGGGCGAAGCAAAAGTGTGGTGGCAGTTACGCACGATGTACAGCTTGCAGATAGTTACGAAGTACCCCCGACCCATCCTCGCCCCGCTCCACGATGCGCATCATCTGGCGCTGCGTCGCCTCACTCAACGAAGGAGGATGGGTGCAAATCGTGTCGGGGATGATGACGTCGGGTCCACACAATGCCGTCAACATCACATTCATGTGCAAACGGTAACGGGGGCTGGAAACGCCGGTGAGCATCTCAGCCTCCCACAACACGGAGTTGGCGACGATGGGTGCTACACTCGTTCCATCGGCGTCCACATACTCGGACACCCGTTCCACAAAGGGTTCACTGCGATATGGATGGTACCAGTCGCGCAAGGTGGGTGCCCGACCCAACCAGGTCGTCAGCAGAGTGCGCACCCGTCGCGCCCAATCTGCCGCCAACTCGTTCAGATCCTCCGCACCCGTCACGAACCCATTGATTCCTACGACACCTATCAACTGGTCCGTCTCTTCTAACACACGTTGCACATAGAGGGGGTGTTTGGGGATGCCAAATGCCGAAACGTAGATGCGCGCCAACTCCAAGGCGGCGCCAAACCCTCCGCATCCCAATACCTCCTTGAATATGGTGTAAAACTGCTGTTGTAGTGTCCATGTGGGGGCCAACAGGAGGGCACGCATGTACTCTACTATGCAACGATCGGGCTCGGTGATGGTGTCGATGCATCCATGTCGATCCGTTATGTTTGGCACATGCCATCGCTGCATCAGATGAATGGGGTTCAATCCATCCACATCGGTGAGTGTGGCGCGTCGTTGCAACACGGGTTGTGGGATGAGATGGGGAAATCCCAAGTCGGCGAATGGACCCCACACGATCGCCTCCACTTCTGCCTCGGAGGGGAAAGGGTATCGACGCTGACGGAGGGCCTCGATGCCGTGCACCGCGGCGGGTTGGAATCGTTCCGCCAGCTTGTTCAGAGCATCATCATCGCCCACCGAAATTTCCCCGATGAATTGTAGGAATCCAACCAATACACGGGATGCGAGCTTGTTCAACGACTTAGGGGAAGAGATGGCTTGCTGGAGGCTGCCGTACAAGATGGGTGGGGTGTTGAGTGGAAGTGGGCAAAGGTTGACGTCGAACTCGACCCCATCAGCTTCATCGGCACCATCTGCACCCTCGAACAATACTTGCACAAAGGCGTTGGTGCTCGGGATGAGGATGCGTTGGGGTGGGAACCGGTGCGGGCGACGATTCTTCACCGCCACGATCGTCACCCTCGCGGGAACGTAGGTGACGATGGTGGGTGTGGAGACAAATGTGCGACGCGCCTCCTCCTCCAACGCACGCTGGATGCGAATCGCGCGATCCGAGAGTTCAAACATGAACGGACCCCGATATGTGATTAGCTGCACGCTACAACGTACGTTTTTCAATCGACACTCTCTCAAATGTCCAGGCGTGCCCGCTCCAACAGCGTCTTGAGCGTCTGTTGCTGCGCGGTCGGCATCAGCTGCCACGATGGCTGCTTGACCGCCCCGCGACCCTGAATGCGCGGCGACAGCTCCAGCAACTGCGCCACCAACTGCACCACCAAGAAGACGCCCGGCACGTGCGTCATCTTGACATCTTGACGAGGTGCACTGGTAAAGTGCATCTGAAGCGCCACGTTCAGCGCGCCGATCCGGTCCCGCACCGATGTCGCCGACATGGCACCGCCAGCATCGGTCGCGGGGATGCCGATCTTGGCGATGATCTGTTGCAGCAACTGCACCGAGGCGTTCTGCCGCATCTGCTCCGTCTCGACGGTGCGCGCCCGCAGCCGGTCCATGGAGATGGCCATGCCCGCCATCTGGTTCAGCGTATGGAAGATGGCGGGGTACAGGTACCCTTGCGTGATGCGCGCCGACGCGGCAGCGCTAGCGGGGGTGCGGCGATCCACCGAGTTGGTCGGCAGCGCCGCCAGCATGAAGGTAAACATCACCGTGGGCTCCGTGTTGATCGACATCAACTCGGTCGGTTCGGAGCGTTGCACCGAAGGAAGCGAAGAGCGCGACGCGGTCACCACCGGGGTCTGGAAGAAGGCGAGGTCGCCATGCCACACGGCATTCTTGAAAAACTTGCCCTGCAGCAGCGCGCCCACGTGCGACTCGCGCGTCTGCTCCGCCTCCTCGAGCGTCTGATTGGCGGCGACAGCTGCGGCAGCCGCGGGGCGACGGGTTGAGTCACTCATGCCGAGCAGCGACCGCGACACCGGGTCAGATTGCCCCTGTGCGAAGAGGGCACCCTGCGCCGCCACGTTGCGCAGATCCGTCAGCTCCACCACCGTCTGGACCATCGACACGCGACCCTGCAGCAGACGAATCTGCTCCACGTTCAGGGAGAGGTTCACATCCTGCGCACGCGTCACGGCGGACACTCCAGCCTTGGCCCGCACGGTAAACTCGTTCTGGAAGAACTCGTGAATCTCAATCTTGCGAGTCGCGGAGTTGAACACCGCCACCGACTCGCGCACGGCACCCGAGGCACCATTGTAATCGGTGACGCGCGTCATGAAGCGCACCAAATCCTGCCAGTTCTCTTGGATGACGAGGGTTGCCGCCGGGCCCGGGTTCTTCATCTGCGTGCGGCGCGTCTCGTTGATGCGCGACACGCGACGTTGCTGCTCGCGCCACACCAAATAGGCGAGCTTGCGCAACACCAAGTAGTAGTTGAGCGTGCGCAGCTCCTCCGCGGAGTGGAACTCCTGTGCGATCGTCGCCAGCGGGATGGCAGCCTCCTGCGCCGCCTCCACGACGGGGTTGGCGGGCATGCGCTGCAGCGCCTCGGGCGTTGCGGTTGGCACGGCGGAGCGCACCGCTTCCGACAGGGAGGGCACATCCGACAGGGTGCGAACCATGCTACCCTGGCGCGACGTGCTCCCGCGAGGGCGGGAGCTTCCGCGCGAGCTTCCGCGAGAGCTTCCGCGCGCCGTGAGGAAGGCGTCGTCGTCGAAGTCGTCGTCATCGTCGTCGTCGTCACCAGCGCCGCCCGCGGCCCACATGCGCAGCTCATCGAGCTCGCGCATGCGCGACACGGGATCGGTCACGTCACACCCTTCGCCACCCGCCAACAAGTTCATGGAATCGACGCCACTTCCCAAGCCCACGTCCCGCGCGGCCGCCTCCAACTTCATCGCGGTGGCGAATCCGCTAATGTCGCGCACCAGCGTGTTCAAACTGTCCACGGCGGCACCGAGCACCGTCGTCTGTTGCTCCCGCTGCCCTCCCGGGAGATCCTTGATACGTGCCATCATCGTCGCTTGGAACGCCGCCGTGACGCGATCCATCCGATCCATGATGTTGGGCTTGATGGCGGCATCGGTGATGGAATCGACCAGGTGCTTCGTCTTCGTGCCATTCGTATCGTCAAGCTCGGTCATGTCGCGCAGCGCCGACAGCAGCTCGCTATTCTCGAGCAACCCGATGCCATCCAACGCCGCTGCATCATCCGACCGCACATTCTCGCGCAGACGGTTCTCGAGCGCCTTGCGCTGCGCCTCCGTCAGGTTCGTGATCTGCGTAAACACCGCCTCCAGATCCGTCGACGGCACCAAACGCCCGTCTCCGTACGCCAGCCGACCCGCAAACCCCGTCGTGTTGATCGGGGCATTGCCCAAACAGATGATGCGGCTCTGACCCGTCGGATCCGTCTCCTCGGTCGTGATCAAACGCGCAAACAAATTGTTCATGACGGCATCCGTCCGGTCAAACGCGATGCGCACCGAACCCGCGGGGCAGGACCGCACGGCGATGTGCAGGCCGCCACTCTCGGTGATGCTCTCGGGCGACACCTTCTTCGAAATGAGGTCGCGCAAATCCGTCAGCGACTGCAACTGCAGCGGGCGCGCGCCACTCTCCACCATGTCGCGCGCGGGAAGCATCTGCATCAACTGGTAGTAGGCGAGGGCGGAGATGCCATTGGTCTCCTGTGCGGTAAAGACAAACCGTTGCACGCGCGTCTTTGACGCTATGCTCGTGCGCAGCCGCTGCACGCGAGGCAAGACCGACTCTGACCACCGGCGCAGCAGGTCCTCCAGCTCCGTGCGGAAATTGGAGCGACCCGAAATGAAACCCACCCAAGTGCGAGCCTCAATGGTACCAATCATCTCGCGCAACCGAGCTGCCGTGGTCTCCATCGCTTGAAACTTGTCGTTGGCGCCGAGTGCATCGTTGAATGACTTCACCACCGCCTCCTTCGCCGCCTTGTCCGCAGCCGAGGGGGTCGAGGATGCCTTGTACGCAGTGATAAACTCGCCGAGCTTGGCCACCAACTCCGCCGTCAGGGGCTCACTTGCAACTTGCGTCCGCAGGGAGGTCCACACGTCAGCCATGGGGGGAGATGCAAACTTGGTGTTTGACCCTAAGAGGACAAGGAGAAATAGGTCTAGGTATGCCCCCTCACCAGTCGCATCAGGGTGGCATGGACCGGGGGGTATTGCAAGATGGCACTATGGTTCAGTTCGGGATTGCGAAGGATCACCGGGGGACCCAAGGCTGACGCCAACGCCAAACTGTGTCCGGGCACCGTGCCGTCGCCATGCCACACCGGGTCCGGGTCCGATGTCGGTCGACGCCCATCCTGAGCCAACTTATCCTCCACCACCAAGTGGTCGTCGCGCCAATGTCCCTCGCGCATCTCACCCGGTCCATGGTGCAAGTAGTGCACCGCGGCGCGACTGAGCGGACTTCGTTCCGCCCCGTCGCCGCGATCGGGCCGAATGTCGTGGATGTGGTAGCGCGCGGCGAAGGATTCGGGAGGGGCAAACGGGTTGATGCGCTGCCGCGGGACAAATCGATACGTGCTCGCGAGCGACTTTTCGCGTTGGATCGGGACCCACTCCGCTTCAGAATCCTCCGAGGCGTGATGCCAATGACTGAGGATGGGCTTGGTTGGGATGATGCGTTCGGGGGTGTTGTCCGCACCCAGGTCGCCAAACGCGAGGTGGCGCCAAGGGGCCACCGAGTGCTGGTACGCCAAGGCGGCATTGTCGTTGCCCGTGTCGCGCAACAGTTGGAGGAGGGAGGCGTCATCCGCCGTGTAGCGCGTCACCCCTTTTTCCTCCGTGCCATCTTCATCCTCGGTGTCCCATTGAATTTCCGCCACCACGCCCGTGTAGACAGAGGCGCGGGGAAGCGTCGCCAACAAAGCACTGCAGTTGTGTTGCAAGTTTTGAAACCACGCCGCCTGCCCGCTGGGTCCGATGGGCGCCAAGCCAAACGTGGACCCGAGCAAGATAGCTTGAATGGATCGCGTCGACCCGCCCCAGGGTGCCACCATCGGACACCACAGCGCAATGTGGTTGGCAATGTCGGGGTTGGTGCGCACCGCGGCGCGAAAGACGGGCCCGCCGAGCGAGTGGGTGATGACGTGAATCTTTTGCCCGCCATTCATGACGCGCGCGGCGCGAAGCAAGTCGTGCAATCGCTGCACAAAGTGGGACCAGGTGATGCGCCCCGTGATCTTGCGAAAGTCGTAGCCGATGCCAAACAAGGTGGTGCCCACGCACCAACCTTCATGTTGCAGCGTTTCAATGACGGGTCGAAATCCTGTGGTGCTGCCCAACATGCCGGGGGTCCACACCAAGGGATGAAAGACAATGTTGCTGCATCCCGCGGTGCCGCCGACATCGTCGGTGACGACAAAGGATCCATCTTCGCGATAATTGGAGGCGCGCCACGCCTCCACCTCCCCCATGTCGGGATATTCCGGCACCCAATCGTCGAGGGCGACGTCGTAGCGAGCGCGCATGCGGCGTTTCCAAATCTCTGTATTGCCCTGACCCTTGGGGGCAAAGACATCCAAGCTGACCCAGAGCGCCTCCCACCGGGCATCCTCGGCGTCGCGATACCAGAGGGGCGATCCGCCGAGCCCGGGGATGAGGAGGATGGGGGGGCGTCCGACGGCGGCGCTGGGGGCATGTGGGATGGTGGTGACGAGGTGGGCGAGGGGGGCGCGCCGTCGCTGCGCCTGCAAGAGTTCTCGTGCGCGGGTGCTCTGAGCAAACCATCGGAACGGCCCCGACCGCGCGCCGCCGAGCACCGCCAATTGGTTGTCGAGTCGCATGTGTTCGACGCGATCAATCACTTCGTGCGCCGCCACCACGAGCAAGCCCCCGACAATGGCGCTCGCCATCCACACCCAAGGGGGGGCAGGTGTGGGTGACGGTGCGGGTGCGGGTACGGGTGACGGTGTCGGTGTCGGTGCAGGTGGAGACATTGGGTCCATGATGGGTGAGAGTGATGAAAAAGGCAACCCTTGGACAACGGGTCAAACTACCCGCCACCCCATGTCGTTGCGCGATTTGGCGGAACAGTGGACAGATGCCACCGCGGGACGCGTCTCCCTGTCGGGGTTTCAATTGCGCGTGCGACCTCGGTTTCGCGCCGTGGACAAGCGGCAAGAGGAGTTGTTGCGCTACTTGATGGGGACTCAAGCGGGGGCGATGGCGGTGGCGTTTGAAGTGCCGAACGTGTTGGACTCGAGCATCTCCTCCATGGAGGATCCGACTGGGTACGACATTGACTTTGTCGATGATGCGCGCGCAGTCCTCATCTTTGCGGATCGAGGTACTCCCGCCGCCATGGGGTATGTGTGGCAGCCGAGTGCCGATGGAACGGAGCGCGGAGTATTGCGTCTGTACCAGGATGGCGTGTCGCGGGCATCGATGTTGTTGTTGGTGCGGGGGATTGCGGGCGAGCCGGGACGGGCGGAGCCGGGGGGTGAGATCGTCACGGCGTGGGTGCCCGATGCTTGGCCATCGCCGCGCGGCATGGCGGATGCGCGGTTCGTCGCCTCCGTGTTGGCTCCCACGCCAACCCTTCCTATGGTGCCCGGCTTTTCCCCTCCGCAGGTGTACGCCATGGTGCACCCGACGTCGAAATTTGTAGTTCAGCCCTTTGCCCCGCCGCAGCCGAGTGCCGTGGGCTGGACAGGGGCTGGCAGCGGTGGCGGAAGTGGTGGCGGAAGTGGTGGCGGTGCGAGCGGGACCGGTTCAGGTGCTGGTGGAGGTGCGAGTGCTGGTGGCGGCGCGAGCGGGACCGGTGCAGGTTCTAGCGGCGGAAGCGGATCCGGTGAGGCGAGTGGATCGTCTACCGCACCCGGATCCAGCGCCGAACTCGCTGCGAGGTTTTGCCTATACTAAGCGAAAATCTTACCCGTCTGACCATCGGTTCCACACCACGGTATTGTCAATGATCGTCGTTGGTATATGCACTTTGCACATGACTTGAGGGTGCAGGTTGCACCGCAAGATGCCACGCTACGCGTGCCACCAACATTACACTGAGATGGCACCGACTCACAGCGACACGACCAAGATGTACCGCACACTCCACCTGTGCACGAAGGCCAGAGATGCTACCCACGCCTCCAAGGTCCAGATCGCGATGCTGATGGCGGCGGGGAGGCTGGCGAAGTCGCTGTCAGAGACGGAGGAGGCGAAGCAGCTGATCCTCGAGGTGGCAGAGGCGGAGGCGGCCAAGGTGAGGGCCGCCTTGGCAGAGGGAGCCGGGTGCGCAGAGGAATGGGTGGCGGGTGGGGCAGCGGGTGGTGCGGCAGGGGCTGACGTGGAGGTGGCGGCGGCTGCAGGTGGGGCAGCGGGGGTGGAGGTGGCGGCGGCTGCAGGTGGGGCAGCGGGGGCTGACGTGGTGGAGGTGGAGGTGCCGGACGAGGATGACGATGTGGTGCTTCTCGCCGATCCCGAAGGTGCGACTGCGTCCGTGATGATGGGTCGCAACTTCATGGAGCGGCGCTGCCTCATGAAGGTCCTCGAGCTGATGCAAGACCCTACACCCGAACACCTCAACCAGCTTCTCAGCCTCCATGATCCTCGCGGAACCTACGACCTGGACCGGCTCCGCGGAGAACTGCACGACCGGCGCGCCGAACTGCCCGGCCTGGCGCCGGACCGCCGCCTCACCGCGATGGAACTGGAACAGGTGCACACGCTTCGCCGCCGCGGCATCCTGTTGGCCCATGGTGTCGAGAAGCTGGCCGAGGTGCTCACGGTCCACTACCGCGAAGGAGGTGCCAAATACTCCCACCGCTTCCACCAGTGCCGCACCCTGATGGCTTGGTTCCAAACGGGTGGCATTGCGATCACGGGGCCCACGGTCCAACTCACCAGGGACCAACGTGTGCATCTCGTGACGTGTAGCGCCAACCAGTCGAACGGGGTGCTGCCCAAACTTCACCCGGACCCCTACATCTGCGTGAAGCGATGGATGTATGAGATCTTTGGGGTCACGCTCAGAAATTCCGACGCCGCGGGTCGAGTGCTGTGCCCCAACTTCCACCTTGTGTGGACTCCACCGGCGGACCTGGACATCCTGCAGAGTCTGGAAAATAGTGTGCGGCGCGGGGTGGTGCCAGAAGCGATGCGCATCTACCTGCGCCGGCTGGGCGTCACCGATGTGGGTGGCGGCGTGGGCACCGTCATCCCGCGCCCCGCCGCCCTGAAGGAGGTGCTACTTCTCACCGTCAACCGGAACCTACGCAACCACAACCTCCGTCTGGCACGACTCAGCTCTATGCGGCGCAACGAGTTGATCTGGCTCAACCCGGGGATGACGTCGCACATGGCCCAGCGGGTCAAGAAGTGAGACGTGTCCCATCATCATTGAACCGAGCCTCACCATCAAAGTCTAGTGTCGAAATCGCATTCCGTGTAAGTTTGTACATGGAGGTTTGTACGAAGGTGGTGACGCGACACTTGATGCCCAGACGCAAGGTATCGAAAGAGAAGAAGGAGGAGAAGAAGGATGATGACGTGGAGACCGACTCCTCCGCTTCGACGCAAGTGAGCGACAACGAGTTCAACTGCGACCAGCTGATCATCGAGCCGCTCCTCTCTCCACCCCCCTCTCCGCGTTCCTCCGCCACCCCCTCTCAACCCTCCATCTTCTTCGGATCCTTCACCATGAAGGCGGAGGAGTGTCAGTTTCCCGAGGATCTCTACGACCCGAGTGATTTGCGCGCCGTGTCTTGGATACCCAAATCGTTGCGCAGCTAAACATGTGTATTGTACACCCTTTCATCGGTTGCGTTTCAGAGGTGACGCAAGATGATCAGCTAACCGACCAGCGCAGGATAACCTATTCTTGTGTGCGTGCGTGTGCATGAGGTTGATGCGATGGTTGGCTGAATGGCGACGCACCTCACAGCGGGCGGCGCGAGAAGAGACCGCGCACACCCTTCGCCACAGGAGCAGGGGTCGAGGCAGCCGGGGCCGAGGAGGTCGGGGTGGGTGCGGCAGCCGGGGCCGAGGCCGCAGCTGCACCCGCTGCCGCACCCGCTGCCGCACCCGCTGCCGCACTCGCTGCCGCACCCGCTGCCGCACTCGCTGCCGCACCGGAACCTGCGCTCGACACGGCGGACACCTTCACATCCGACGCCGACATGCCGCGCACCTTGGCCCACTCGGTCGCATTCGCCTCAAACGTCTCCAGCGCCGTGAGGTATGCCGCCGTCGTGTGGTTCGACACATCGCGCGGCGACAAATCGTACGCCTGCTGCAAATGATACTTGGTCCACCAGTGGTAGGATTGCTGCCCAACCCACCCAACCTGTTGCTGCTGCACCACGGCACCCGCCGTTTGCACCGCCGTCATCGTCAGCGCCTCAAACACCATCGCCAGCGACGCGCCGATCGACGGAGGAGGCACGGTGGCTGCGGGCGTCGCTGCGGCAGCGCCCGCAGCACCCGCCGCCGCCACCCCCGTCACCGGAGCACTCGTCAGCGCCATGGAACCATCCGCTTGCACCGTCATCTGCGTCGTCGCCACCGCTTGCGATGCCGCCAACAACTGCTGCTGCCCCTCCGCCACCGAGGCATCCACGGCGGAACCCATTGCCGCCGCCATCGAGCTCGCACCCGCGGCGACGCCGTGCAGCGCATTCGTCAGCACGTGAGCCGGGGAGAAGGTGCTGAACGGGAGCGTGATCTGGTAATCGGAGGCGACAAACATGTCGCCGGGGGTAAACATGTGCGTCGGAAGCGACGGCACCGCATCCGTACCCGCCACGTAGTTGCGGATCCGACCGTGCAGCGCATACTGCACCAGCTTGTTCCACACCTTGTTGCCCGAACGAGGGGCACCCATGGTCACCAGCTCCACCTCCGCCGGGGTGGATCCCGTGGCGAGGATGCGCGCCGTCACCGACGCCGGAAGCGGCGCCAACAGCGCCCCCTCCGTCAAAAAGGAGGTGCTCTTGGTCTTGCGGCCGCGCACGAGCGACGACACCGACTCCACCTGCGCCGTCATCTCCGACGCCTCCTGCACAAACCGCAGGGCAATGTCGGTGTCGGGCATCTTGCCGATGAGGCGCGAGCTGCCGCTCGCCTTGCGGCGCACCAGCAGCGCCGTGTGCACGGCACCCATGGTGGCGATGGAGCCACCGATGCAGTGGCCGGACACGATGATGCGACGCACATCATGATCCAGCGCGCTATGCACCATCGTCTCGACGTCACCCTGGATCTCGCTGTACGCGAGCTGCGCACCCAGATGCACCTCGGCATTCTCACGCGTGTACTGCGTGATCTGGGGATCCATGATAAACCCCGACGGGAGGTTGGTCTGCCCGGCATACCCCTCCGTCATGAACAAATCCTGCGACGCGTAGCTGCCGGCAAACACCAGCACCAACACGCTCGGGTCCCGGAAACGGAACGCCAGGGCCACCGCGCCATGATGCTCGCCGATCGCCACCGTGGGCGTCACCGGCATGCACGCCTGCTTCTCCGCAGCCGTCAGCGACGCATACTTGGAGTCGCCGGCAAAGATCAAGTTTGCCATCTGCTGCGCCGTCGGCTGAGCCACCAGAACCCCATGGGCCCGATCGATCATGGCCGAAATCCGTGCCAGCGTCGAGTCACGCTGCAAAGCGCCCAGCACAACTGCCGATGCCATGTCCGAAATAAGACCCAAGGGGGTTTGTTTGGAAAGATGGTTGAGGGGTGGTGTGGGGCGAGGTCATGAAAAAATAGGCCAAGACGAGCCCAACCTACCCCCTTCGGGGGCTACAGGTGGGATCCATTGTCGAGAATCGGGTTTCTAAAACCTTCATCAAAACAGTCAGTGTCGATCATGGCGGCGCGTCGGGTGGGTCGGCTGCGCGATGCGCAGGTGAAACAGGCATTTGTGCAAGCTACTCGCGAGATGGATCCCGAGAGCGATGGCGAGGAAGGGGGTGGGGAGGGGGAGGTGGGCCCGCGACAGAGGTGGCGCGCAGCTTGGACGGGATCCTCCACCGCTCTACCCCCCGACTTGCCGTGGGAGGAGTTGCGCCAACAGGATCGATGGATGAGTTACGTGATCCCCCTGCCGTTTGCCGAAGCTCGAAAGGTGATGGGGGAGGGGGTGGGGGAGGAGGAGCCGGTGGAGTTGCCCCGGCGGCGTGGGCGCAAGAAGCGCGTCGAACAAGAGGCGGCAGAGGAGGCGGCGGAGGCGGAACGCCGGCGTCGCTGGGTGCAAGTGGCCAAGGAGTGGTATGGCACGTCGCGCATGTCGTCGGAGCGTTCCTTGGGCTATCTGTGGGCTCCCGGGGACAAGGTGTTGAAGTTGCAAGCTTCGCTTCAGCGACAAGTGGAGGTTCCGCCGGGTGCAGGAGGCAAGGTGCGGCATTATCAACGGTACGCCATCGCCTATTCTGCCTTGGAGTTGATGCACCATTGGTTGCCCGAACCGATGCAGCAGTTGTGGCGCCTCCTGTCATCACCCACACTATCGCCCGATATGTTGGGGCAAGTGGATGCCTTCCTGGGATGGTCGGATCGGAAGTGGCGACGCGATGCATCGGCGGATCATGCCACGAGCCGTGTCGAGATTGAAACCTCGTTGCGCCATGCGTTGGGTCCGATGGGGGATCAGTTGCAAGCGGGTGGATGGGAGGATGAAGGGGAAGTGGATGGGGAAGTGGAGGTTACCTGGAACCCCTTCGCCGAGTCAGAGGCGCGCGTGGTAGACGCCAAGTCGGCTCCGACACCCGCATCGCTTCCGGCTCCGACGCCGGCCCCGACACCTGCATCGCTTCCGGCTCCGACGTCGGTTCCGACACCTGCATCGATACCCGCGTCGACACCTGCATCGCTGCCGACTCCGACGTCTGCATCGCTACCGGCTCCGACGTCTGCATCGCTACCGGCTCCGACGTCTGCATCGCTACCGGCTCCGACGTCGGTTCCGACACCTGCATCGACACCCGCGTCGACACCTGCATCGCTACCGGCTTCGACGTCGGTTCCGACACCTGCATCGCTACCGGCTCCTACGCCGGCCCCGACGCCCGCATCCACACTTCCACCCTCGCCCGCATCCACACTTCCACCCGAGGAGGAGGAGGTGCTTGTGCGCAACCTGCTGCAACGCTTCCCCCGTTCCGCCCATTGGATGGATACCCCGCACGCACGACACGTCTGGCCTCGCCTCCATCACCACCGCGCACAAGCCACCATGGGACCCATCCCCATCCTCCTCGACGAATTTCGACGCGCCATCCCCGAAGCAGCAACCCCCGCGTCGTTTCAAGAGTTTATCGCGGTGCCGCTCAAACAGCTCGCCTTTGTTCGGCAAGAGTGGATGTTGGCGGAACACCTCGACCCTCACCTCTACGGCACCAACGACCTTCCCCGATCCATGTGTCGAGCCACCTTTGACCCCATGACGCTCCTCCTCACCGTCGAACTCGCCCTCGATCGCGTCGTCGATCTCCCCGTGGATGTTTGGCGCGATCTCCTTGTGACCCACATCGTCCGCACCGTGGCGACATGGATGCAAACCAATGCCCCGCTCGAACCCCGCAACCTGTACATCCACCTACCGCCCGAGACCCAACCGCTCGTGCCCGACATTGCCATCGCGCTCGCTTGTCGCGTCACCCTCCTACCCGATGGAGTTCGCTTGCAACCCTACCGACTCCACGGAGCTCTGCGCACGCACCTCCCCGGTCCCGTCGACTCCGATTCAGAGGCGGATGCGCAGACTTGGATTTGGGTGGATGTGCGCGGCGTCATCCAAGCCCCTCGCGATTGGACCCGGTGGCTCCTCGCATGGGGCACCATCCAACCCTCACCCTCCACCCTCCTCATCACCCACCTCAGCGGGCGGGGCAAGGCGGCGCATGCGCGCGCGCTACTCGACCTCCTCAGCGCCATGCATTCCAACGTGCCCGCGCACTTCACACCGCCCCACACCCTTCCATCACCCACGCTCCAACGCGTCCTCGCCGATCTCCACTTCCAGCCCCAATGGTCCGCGGTCAACTACCTCGATCTCAACCCCACCTTCCGCAACCATCTCCTCGAACGCGTCGAACAAATCCCCTGGCTCGATGCCGCGACGCAACCCATCCCCGCGGACGAAATCCAATTCCGCAACCACCTCCTCATTCACGACGTGTGGCCTCCGTTTCAAGCCACGGCGAGGCACGCCGCCATCGCCATCCCCAATTCCGACCGGCAGGCGCTCACATGGATCAAGCCCCCAACCACCTAGCAGATACCGATTCGATCGATTGAATCCCTTTCCCCCTGTACTACGCTCACCACCCACTCAACCACCCACGCCACCTCTCCACCCACACCATCATGCCTCCGTCGATGCACTCACACCCATCGAGGGGAAATTGAACCGGATCGCATGCACGCGCGCCGTGTCAGTGCTAGCATACCAATCGGAACTGTTCATGTTGCTGCGATAGTCACCGTACGAATACTGCGGCGTGGCGGAATCTGCCATGTACTCGGCGCGCTGCTTCCAATTGCTCTGTGCCGTGTACAGATCGTACGAAGTCGCCCCCTTCGGGCGACAGTCGGTCTCGCTCGTGATCGAGGCATAGTATCCAAGGTACAGCAGCCACGCCTTGCCATCGATCGTCGATGTCGCCGCCGGATCCGTCACCGCCACGGTGCCGTCGCTGCGGAACACAATGGTTACCGTGCGCCCATCGGTCAGCTGCCACGTCACCGTCGCTTCAAACGTTGGGGTCTTGCCCGTGCCAGTGGAGCTCGCCGTGCCCGTCTTGATCAACAAGGTCAACGTGTCACCCTCCTGCATGGCATCCTCCGCGGCGTACGTTTGCAGCGCACTCGACCCACCCGCTGCCAGCGTGTTGAGCACCGAAGAGGATGTGCCCGTACTGCCAAAACTGCACGTCGTCGGGATGACAAACGACGGCGTCACCACCACCGAATCCCCCGACTGGTACGGGGTCATGTTGACAAAGGGAATGCCTGGAAGGTGGCGAACTCCGGAGGCGTCGTGGTTGGCGTACACGAGGAACGACAGGGCGTCGCTGCCCGAGTTTTTCAACGAAAACGTCGCCTTTCCCGCGCTCGCACACTGATACTGCTCGCGCCACCCGCCAATGTAGACGGGCAGCGGGAATAGGAAGGAGTACCCCGTGTCGGCGTTGTACGACGCCTGGATGGTTTGGCCCGAGCTGTTGGTGAGGGGCGTCTTGCCATCGGAGCTGAGATACACCTTGCCCACCGTAACCCCCGTTTCTTCGTTGGACGCGGTGGTCTGGTAGAAGGTGTAAAAGGCTTGCGCCACATCCTCTGAGGCGTTGTAGCTGTAGCAAGCCTTGGAGGCGAAGGAGCCCGCGTTGGTGGTGCTCGAGGTGGGCATCTGAATGCGCAACTTTCCCACTGAGGAATCGGATGATGACAGCGACACGCCGCGCAGCCGGTAAGCGAGGTAGACGGGGTACGAACAGCAGTCGGATGACCCCGAAGAGCACGGTACGCCCGTGAGCGCTTGCACCACGTACAGCGGGCTGGAACTGGGCGGGGTGTAAAACTTTCCATCCGACGCTCCATAATCCACCGTAATCTCGTAAATGCCCTCCGAGGTGGAGGGTGGCATCGTGGATGGGTCATAATCGAGCACGGAACATGTGCTGGCGGAGTAGTAGTTGCTGGCGGAGGTGGGGGATAGGTCATTGTCGCCGAGACACTTGCAATCCCCCACGGTCACCGTCTCTTGCACCGCATTGGAAGATGACTGCCACAGCCACACCAAGTAAAAGATGGCAAACAACACGATCACGAGCAGAACGGAAAAGACCGCGATGAGGATTTGCTGATCCTTCTCCTTCTTTGTCATCTCAGGCGACTTCGTCGGCGACCCCGGGGTCCCGGCTCCCGCGCCCGCGCCCGCGGCCCCCCCGACCCCGACCGCGCCCGCGGCCGCGACCCCGACCCCGACCGGAGCTGGGGTAGAGCTGCTCATGGGATACCCGCTTCGTTTGGTTCGAGTGTTGTGCCACCATTTCGCGAAGCGTCGCTCCAGGGTTGGGGGTTGAGGCAAAGTTGTTC
>Ga0172373_10005320_pt1 | contig 17714 bp, 18 predicted proteins | sample Lak10m_2_FD_114546 | JGI IMG/M metagenome (GOLD analysis project Ga0172373, IMG submission 114546) | Freshwater microbial communities from Kabuno Bay, South-Kivu, Congo - kab_092012_10m | ecosystem: Environmental > Aquatic > Freshwater > Lake | place: Democratic Republic of the Congo...
ACAGCATTTTGCTACACCACCTTTGGAGCTATCGTAAACTCTTGTGGCTATTACACTTACGTCAAATTCGGCCCACCATAATCGTTCTAAGTACTTATACGGCCACACTTTACAACATGGGGTTTTTCTATTTTCGTTTGGCTACAGTTTTTTGAATGGCTCGGCCGGGGGTGGTGCAAACACAATCCGTCACCCATAATATAATTGGCCGTATTTCCCCAAGTAATAAGTAAAAGAAAAAAGGGAAGCATATTGCTTCCCCGTTTTCCAGAATCACATTGTAGTCTCAATTAGAAACTTGGGTTCGAAGATCAAAATTGATTCTATTTTCCTCACTAATATTTCTATTCTTTGGCTTACGACCTCTATTTTTCTTTAGATCCAACTTGCGTCGTTGGCGTCGTATCATAGGAGCAGTAATACCTGTTGAGCCGGAAATTCTAGACAAGTCTACTGCTAATTCATCATCACTTAGTAAACTATGGTTATCTTTAATATATTGCAATTCTGTTGGTGTCCACTTGTGGTACGATGATCTCATAACTGTGTGTCTCCTTAAACTAGACTAAAGGTGTACTAACGTTATTATTATATATCAATGATCATTTATAGCAAGGGCCGAATTATGACTAAAAAATACCAACTTGCCCCTTCTGTATTACATACAATAGCTAAAGAAGTTGATGTTTCCCACGATCTTACATTAGAATCCAACAAAACAATAGCAGAATTACTGGATGAAGAAAAAAACAAAGAAATCTCAAAAGAAGATAAAAAAGATCAAAACTAAATCATCTTTACCAAACAATGTTTCAGAAAGTGATTTTTTAATAGCTATAGATAATGTGGCTAAAAAACTAGCCCACAAGTTTAAGTTTGGTTATCATAGTTTTGAGGATATGAAACAACAAGCTATTATTTTTGGACTAGAATGTTTAGAAAAATATGACAGCAATCGCCCCCTAGAAAACTTCTTATGGACCCACGTTAGAAATAGACTATTCAACTATAAAAGAGATAACTATCAAAGGCCCGATAAACCATGCTTAAAATGCCCAGAAAACGACCCTACCTTTTCCTGCTCAAATAATGGATGCAAAGCTTTTTCTAACAAATCAGATTGTGAATTATACAAACTATGGGAAAAAAGGAATAATAATAAGAAAAATTTAATGAGCCCCCAAAATATTGATGATATAAACTTATCTTCTAATATTAGTAGCATATGTTCCACTATTGAAAATAAAGAGATACTAGATATTATAGATAAACATATTCCACCAGCAGATCGATCATTATATATTAAATTTAAACATGGCCAAAAAATTTCCAGCATAGAACTTAACAAACTAAAAGAGACCATACTAAATATTCTTAGTGATCATTATGAAAATCCCTAAAAAAAGAGGACAATTAAGTTTAGAAGAAGAACAATATATTAGAAACAACATTAATACTTTACCAATTAGTGATATAGCATCTCATTTAAATAGAAGCGAAGCCCCCATACAAAAATACGTTCACCAGGCAAAGCTATATGCTGTATCATCTGATGATCAACTATTAAAACAAAAATTATATACTAAAACATTTTGGCCCGAAATAGAAAAACAATTTGATAAAGACAGCGGAGAACTAGAATATTTTGAAAATACTTGGGTAGGATTAATAAAACAATTTCGTGAAGATGTTTTACCAGCTGAAGAATTACAAATCAAACAATTTATTACAATAGATATTCTTATAAATAGGAGTATGAAAGAACGTAAACGTCATATTAGTGACACAGAAAAACTTCAATCTGCTGTAGACAAAGAGTATGCGAAAAATGAAACTGAAAGAGATATACCAAAACTGGCTAACCTTGAAACTCAACTGTCGTTTGCCCGCAACAGCATCGCTAATTACACTAATGAATTTACCAAACTGCTTAATGAACAGCAAAAAATTAGCAAAGATCTTAAAGCAACTCGCGAACAACGAATCAAAAGAATAGAAGATGGAAAAAGTTCATGGGCTGGTCTGATAAGAATGTTAGAAGACGAAGAAATAAGAGAAAAACAGGGTAAAGAAATGGAAATTCTTAAAATGGCCACCGCTAAAACAAGAAATGAACTTGAACAATATCATCAATTCGCTAATAATACTATAGACAAACCATTTTTAACACCAGATAGTGTGGAGAAATATAATGACTAAAATTGCCGTAATAACAGGAATCAGTGGTCAAGATGGTAGTTATTTAGTAGAACATCTACTAGATAAAAGCCCCGAATATTCTAAAGTGGTAGGACTATATCGCCGCTCATCTAATATATCATCACTATCACGAATAAACCATCTTCTGCATCACCCTAATTTTATAACAGAAGAATGTGATCTAACAGATCCTCATAGTATTGGCCATATTATAAAAAAATATAATCCTGATGAGTTTTATAATCTAGCAGCTCAAAGTCATGTTGGTACCAGTTTCAAACAACCCAACTTAACTTTTGATGTTAATACTCTAGGAGTTATTAATATTATAGAAAGTATTCTTCAATATAGTCCAAAAACCAAATTATACCAAGCTAGCACCAGCGAAATGTTTGGTCAAGAATTTACAGCTAGCGAAAATTCAATCTCAAATACTATTGAAAAATTTCAGGATGAAAATACTCCTTTTAAGCCCCAAAGTCCATACGGAGTTAGCAAATTAGCATCTCATAATCTAATTAGAATATATCGTGATGGATATAATTTATACGGTTGCTGCGGCATACTATTTAATCATGAAAGTCCAAGGCGCGGCGTAAACTTTGTTACTAAAAAAATTACTAATTATATAGGACTACTACAAAATAATCTTACTAATGACAAACTACACTTGGGTAATTTGCACAGTTGCAGAGATTGGGGCCATGCTAAAGATTATGTTAGAGCTATGCATTTAATGTTACAACAACAATATGCTGATGATTTTGTTATAGCTACTGGTCATACTCATTCTATTAAAGACTTTTTAACACTAGCTTTTAATATGGTCAATAAAAATTATGAAGATTATGTAGTAACTGATCCTGAATTTTATCGTCCAGCAGAAGTTGATTATTTAAGGGGTCGTTCTACAAAAGCTTTTCATATTTTAGGATGGGAACCACAAATCTCTTTTGAACAATTAGTATCCGACATGGTAAACTATGATATTAAGTATTATAGTAATACCAAACATAAAAAAGTAACTAACTAATGAGAAACTATAATTCTCCAGAATATAAAAAATGGAGAAAAAGCATTTACTCCAGAGATAATCATACTTGCCAGTGGCCGAATTGTAATAGTAAAAAGAAAATTAATGCTCATCATATAAAAACGTGGGCAAATTTTCCAGGACTAAGATATGATACTAATAATGGAATAACACTATGTTATCAGCACCACAAAATGATATCAGGAAACGAATCATACTACGAAGCAGTATTTCTTAAAATAGTAGCGGACAAAACTAATGAACGACCCTGACTATACCATAATTATTGATACTCGTGAGCAACAACCATGGACTTTTAAAAATAGGACCACAGCCACTAGCAAATTAGATACGGGCGATTATAGCATAGCAGGATTTGAAAACTTAGTGGCTATAGAAAGAAAAAAGAATGTGAGCGAACTTGCTACTAACATTACCGAACCACGATTTAAGGATGTTATTAGCAGACTAAGTTCTATAAAATATAGTTTTATGCTATTAGAATTTTCTCTTAAAGATGTTCTTATATATCCTATAGGATCTAATATTCCCAAACACAAGTGGCAATATATTAAAATAACATCTAATTTTATTCTTAAAAATATTACAGATTGGCAAATGGAAAATAATATCCAAGTATTTTTTTGTGGTTCAGCAAGTAATGCGGAAAATTTAGCAGGATATTTGTTACGTAAAATATACAACAAAGAAAAAGGAAATATTAATCATGAAACTTGAAAAACCAATAGTTATTACGCCGCCTCCATATACTAATCAGCAAACTAATAAAGTAGTTAATCCTGATCCTATAGTATTAGAGGAACTAAAAATAGTTTACATAGATAGTCCAGATCAAAAAAAGCTAGTAGCAAGAATAGACTCATTACCCTATGTGTTACCACTAACCGAATCTGATCAAGAATATGATAGCCTTGGCGACTATTCTAGTTCCATTAGAGAAAATTTGGTTAAAGAAAAACTAGGATCTGATCCAGCAGTCAAAATAAGATCTTTGTTTCCTCCTACGTTAGAAGAGCATCCTAATGGTCCGGGTACTATACTATCTGGTATTATTAAAAACTTTGGTATATCTATGACACCTAATTGCAAATGCATGAAACACGCTATGGAAATGAATAAGAATGGTCCAGAATGGTGTGAACAAAACATAGAAACAATATTAGAATGGATAAAAGAAGAAGCAAATAATCGTAAAATTCCTTTTGTTAGTTCCTTAGTTCGTATGGCAGTAACACAAGCTATTAATAAAAGCAAAAAACATGTCGTATAATTTTGAAGATGCATGGTTAGGTCTTGGCGATTTATCTAAGCTATCTATTAGTCAAAATTTAATGATTAATAGGTCCAGAGAAGATATAGAAAATCCTGATAAGCATCTTTTAAAAATTATGAGAAATCCAGCGTACTTGGGTTCTACTTGTAAATTACTCATGAATATTGAATTACATCCGATTCAGATTGCTATTTTACAAGAATTTTGGAGCAGACCGTTTCCAATGTTTATAGCGAGTCGTGGTTTTGGTAAGTCATTTTTATTAGCTTTATATTCCACACTAAAATGTATTTTTATACCCGGAACTAAAATAGTTATCGTTGGCTCTGCTTTTCGTCAAAGCAAAGTAATCTTTGAATATATGGAAACTATTTGGCGAAATAGCCCAATACTCAGAAGCATATACGGAGGTAATGACGATGGCCCGCGAAGAGATGTTGATAGATGTACTATGAGATATGGCGATAGCTGGGCTATTGCTATCCCCATGGGTGACGGATCAAAAATTAGAGGTTTACGCGCTCATATTATTATTGCAGACGAATTTGCCTCTATTAGTCCGGACATATATGAAACAGTAGTTTCTGGTTTCGCAGCAGTTAGTGCTAGCCCGATACAAAACGTTAAGGAACAAGCTAAGAAATTAGCTATGCAACAACAAGGAATATGGAATGAAGAACTAGAAGCATTAGATACCAAAATGAGTAATCAAGCTATTATTGCCGGAACAGCAGATTATTCTTTCAAACACTTTGCTAAATATTGGAACAGATATAAAACTATTATTAATAGTAGAGGAGAAACTCATAAACTAAAAGAAATATTTCCAGATGAAATACCAGATAATTTTAATTGGAAAGATTATAGTATTGTTAGGATACCTTATGAACTAATCCCAAAAGGATTTATGGATGATAAACAAGTATCTCGCGCCAAAGCTACTATTCATACCGGCATATATAATATGGAATATGCAGCATGTTTTGTTGAAGATAGTGAAGGATTTTTCAGACGTAGTTTGGTTGAAAGTTGTGTTGTATCAGAAAGTAAAAACATAGTAGACTCCCACGGAAAGCCTATACTATTTGATTCTCTTGTAAGAGGCTCAAGTCATAAGCAATATATCTACGGCATCGATCCTGCATCAGAAAATGATAATTTTAGTATTGTAATCTTAGAACTTAATGGTGATCATAATAGAATAGTTTATTGTTGGACTACTAATAGAAGTAATTTTAAAGATCGCCAAAAAACAGGATTAGTACAGGATTATGACTTTTACGGATTCTGCGCAAGAAAAATAAGAAATCTTATGAAAGCATTTCCATGTGCGAGAATAGGATTAGATGCTCAAGGAGGAGGTATAGCTATAGAAGAAGCTTTACACGATCCTGGCAAACTAGAACCCGGAGAAGTTTTAATTTGGCCAACCATAGATTATAGCAAATCCAAAGATACTGATAACCAACAAGGACTACACATTCTGGAACTTGTACAGTTTGCTCGTGCTGATTGGACAAGTCAAGCTAATCATGGTTTAAGAAAAGATATGGAAGATAAATTAACTTTATTTCCTAGATTTGATAATTTAACAATAGGTTTAACACTAGCTGCTGAAAACAAAGATATTCTTGATACTGACCTTAATCCAATATATGATAGTTTAAGTGAGTGTGTTGTAGAAATTGAAGAATTAAAAAATGAGTTAACCACAATAGTAATGACACAAACTAGTCAAGGACCTAATGCTAGAGATAGATGGGATACTCCAGAAGTAAAATTATCTAGCGGTAAAAAAGGACGATTACGCAAAGATAGATATAGCGCACTACTAATAGCAAATATGTTAGCTCGTCAAATGACACGATCATACAAAACTATAGAATACGAAGTTATTGGGGACAATGCAAAGAATACAGTTGCTCAAAATGGCCAAATGTACAAAGGACCAGAATGGTTTACGGCCAATACCAATGATAATGATATATATTTGGGAATTTATAATGATTGAGTGTATAAAATTATATAATCAAATCATAGTCGCACCACAATCAGATTAACTATTATGGCCAAAAAATATCCAAAAAGCGAAGCTATAAATTCGGTCGAAAATTCTAACGAACCAGCATTTATAGCATGGGGAGATAGTGATGCTTCTAGAGCAGAAGCAATGAAAGAATCTGCTGGTTCTCTTTCTGAATATACTGTTGTAGAACGCGCTGATGCTACTAGACGATATACTCTAGACTATTCTGATTTAGATAGAAACACATCAGGACGACCAGGACTAACAAAATCTGATTACTACTACTTTAGACCGGGTGAGGCCACCCCGGTTAGACAAAAACAAATTATACAAAGAGCCGAAGATATTTATCAAAGAGTTGGTTTGGTTAAAAATGTTATTGATCTTATGGGTGATTTTGCTTCTCAAGGAGTAAGATTAGTTCATAAGAACAAAAGAATAGAAAGATTTTATAGAAAGTGGTTTAAAAAAATACGAGGCAAAGATAGAAGCGAAAGATTCTTAAATAATCTATATAAAACAGGAAACGTTGTTATAAATAGACAAACAGGAAAACTTAATCTAAAAATTACTAATGAACTCTACAAGAGTATTGCTGCCCCAGACCTAATTATTGATAAACTAGAACCAAATATAGAAAAAAGAGAAATTCCATGGAGATATACTTTTATAGATCCTGTGGTGGTTGATGTTGTTGCTGGGCCGATAGCATCCTTTATACAACAAAAATTGTATGAAATTTCTTTACCAGCTTCTATTAGAAAAGCTATTCTTGCACCAAAAACAGATATTGAAAAACAAATTATAGCTTCGTTACCCGAAACTATAGTTCAAGCAGCCAAACAAAAAAGAGGATATGCTTTAGATCCTAATAAAACTTTAGTATTTCATTACAAAAAAGATGACTGGCAAAGTTGGGCTTATCCTATGATATATGCTATCATGGATGATATTACAGTTATTGAAAAACTAAAATTAGCTGATATGTCAGCATTAGATGGAGCTATTAGTAATCTTAGAATTTTTAAGTTAGGAAGTTTGGAACATAAAATTGCCCCAACCAAAGCGGCCACATCCAAATTAGCACAAATTCTTGGTAATAATGTGGGCGGCGGCACAATGGATTTAATATGGGGTCCTGATATTGAGTTATTAGAAAGTAAAACTAATGTTCATCAATTTTTAGGAGAAGGTAAATATATTCCTCATTTAAATAGTGTTTATGCAGGATTAGGTATTCCACCAACTCTTACTGGTACATACGGGGCTGCTGGTACAACAAATAATTTTATCAGTCTAAAAACTCTCACACAAAGACTACAATATGGAAGAGATATATTAACAGAATTTTGGGATAATGAAATAGCAATTGTACAAAAGGCTATGGGTTTCAGATATCCTGCAAAAGTTGAATTTGATAAAATGGATCTAAGTAATGAAGATGCTGAAAAATCATTATTAATACAATTAGCTGATCGTAATTTAATTAGTGATGAATTATTACAAAGCAGATTTGGTTTTGATCCTGATATGGAAAAATCCAGACTCACAAGAGAAAATAAAGATAAGAAGAATAATCGTATGGTTCCAAAAGCTGGTCCGTGGCATGATCCTGAAATAGAAAATTCACTAAAGAAAATTGTTTTACAGGGTGGTTCAGTATCTCCTAGTCAGGTTGGGTTAGAATTAGATAAGAAAAAACCTGGAGAGAAAAATGCTCTAGAAATTAAACAAGAACTAGTTGTACCAAAAATGGGCGGACCCATGAGTTCCGCTCCTTTAGGTCCACAATTATCTGGTCAACCTAATCAAGGACGACCAAAAAATAGTAAAGATTCTGAACCTAGAAAAACTAAGAAGTTTGCTCCTCAAACAGGAGCTAGTTTATCCATATGGGCAAATAATACTCAGGATAAAATTAGTAATATTATTAATCCAATTATTTTGGACTTTTATAACAAAAAGAATCTTAGAAGTTTGTCTCATGAAGAAAATAAAGAACTAGAAAAGATAAAAACAAAAATACTATTTTCTTTAGATCCGTTTGATGAAATTACTCAAGATAAAATTTTGGGCAAATTAAATGATATAAATGATCAAAAAATTTTGGCAACAACAGACCAATATAGTGTATGGTTAAATCAGCTAAAGGTAGATCTTAATTCGGAACTATCTATAGATAATATTAAACAAGCCAAATCTTCATTCTATACCCATATAAACTCTTAATAATATGTATGTATATATAACAGAAATAATTGATGGTCTAGAAGAACAAATCAAATCTTCAGCATCTATAATATATGCTTCTGCAGCAGAAAAATCTTTGAAAGATAAAGATTCCGCTAAATGCATTATTAAAACCGAAGCATCCATAAAAGACTCAGATTTATATTATGTTCAATCAATTTTAGTAAGTTCATCATGGAATAAAAATGATGATATTTTTGATAAAGCAGAAATTTGGGTAGCTAAAGATTCTCCAGAAGATAAACCAACAAATCTAGAACATGATGAAAGTGTTATAATAGGACATATAACTTCTAATTGGCCAATTGATGATAAAGGAAATACTATTGATCCAAATACTAAACCAGATAGTTTACCAGAAAAATTTCATATAGTTACAGGATCAGTTATTTATAGAGGATTTACCGATCCTAATCTTAGAGAAAGAGCAGAAAAATTAATTGCTGAAATAGAAAATGGAACCAAGTTTGTTAGTATGGAATGTTTCTTTAAAGGATTTGATTATGGATTATTAAATACTAAAAATGGACAATATACAATATTACCACGTAATGAGAGTACAGCACATTTGACCAAATTTTTAAGAGCTTACGGCGGAATTGGTGAACACGAGAACTATAAAATTGGTCGCGTATTAAGAAATATTACTTTTAGTGGTAAAGGATTTGTTGATAAACCAGCTAATCCTGATAGTATTATTTTTTCAAAAAGCTGTATTTGCGATAAAAAAAATGATTCTTTAACAGAATTAGGTGTATTAACCAATAAGTCAACCTGTATACCGGAGACAAAAGTTATGAATTCAGAAAATACAACAGACAATGTACAAACAGAAGAGTCCCAAGCTACAACAGTAGAAAATACCGTTGTGGAGTCTCCTGTAGCAGAAGTCGTGACTGAAACAGAAGCCACTATGCCATTAAAGTCAGAAGATGATATGGAAAGCAAAAAAGAACAGTTTATGAAAATGATCGAAGAGAAGGCTATGAAGATGGCTGAAGAAAAAGCTACGAAGATGGTTGAAGAAAAAGCTATGAAAATGGCGGAAGAAAAAGCTATGAAAATGGCCGAAGAAGTTTCGCTGATGAAAGCTGAATATGAATCAAAATATAAGGCCGCTGTTGCTGAACTAGAAACTGTTAAAACAGAGCTTACTCAAGCTCAAGAAGCAATTGCAGCCTACAAAAACAAAGAAGCGGAAATGATGAAGAAAGATAAAAAGAACAAAAGAATGGCCGCTCTTATAGAAATTGGTGTAGCTAAAGAATTAGCGAGTACAACTGTTGATAAACTAGAACAAGTTGATGACGACACTTTTGAAACATTTAAGTCTTTATTTACTGTTAGTAGTAAGGTTGAAGATAATGTTGTGTCAGAATCATTAGCTTCTGATGAAACCACAGTCACTCCAGAACTTCTTGATAATATTGAAACAGAAGAATCCGTTGATTTATCTATTGGTTCAGAAAGTGTTTCCTCACTAGAAACTACTCGCTCCGAACTTCTTGAATTCGTATGTGCTAGACTAGGCAAAAAACTTAATAAGGGAGAATAATATGGCTCTTAAACCTGATCGTATCGAAGTACTTACTGATGTATCATTCTTCATGAATACAACTGGCGTCCGTGGTGGTGTGGTTTCCACACTTACTAGTGGCTCAGGCGTAGCAATGGATGACGCTGCTGCTGTTGTGTCTTATGCATCTGCGGCTAGTGGCTCTCTTCCTGTCGGTGTTTTACTTAATGATGTTGTTAACTATGACCTAACTCGTCAGCATATCAACTGGCATAAAGACGAGGTACAAGTTGGTGGTAAGGTTACTCTTCTAAGAGTTGGCCAAGTTACAACCAATATGGTCGATGGCACTCCAAGTGCTGGTAGTGGTGCTTATGTTGGTGCTAATGGTTTAATTTCAACCACAAGTACTAACGCAGTGCAAATTGGCTCATTCTTGAGCAAAGTAGATGCCGATGGTTATGCCAAAGTCTCAGTCAATATTCGATAATTTTTAAACAAGGGAGAAACACTTATGTCAGAAGTTAATACAAAAGCTTTCAAACCAACACCAGAACTTACCGATCTTTTGGTAAGATCTGGTTCTGCTAATAGAGAGGTATCTCTTGCTGCTAATGCAGAATTTGCTAAGGCACTTGAATTACCACTACGTCAAGGTTTACTCAGTGGCGATATTCTGGATGGTATTTTTGAGCCCATCGCATTGGCCCAAAGTGCTACTCCCGAATTTCCATTAGATTTTCTAGCTCCGGGTACAGAAAAAGACTTTGTTGCTTATACTGTTCCTAATCACGGTTATGTACCAGAGCGTCATGTCGAAGGTGACTACGTTATGGTTCCAACCTATGATATTGGCGCTAGTATCGATTACTTACTAAAGTATGCTCGTGACGCCCGTTGGGACGTTGTGGGTCGTGCTATGGAAGTTCTCGAAAATTCATTCGTTAAAAAAATGAATGATGATGGTTGGCATACCCTTCTTGCTGCTGGTGTTGATCGTAATATCGTGGTTTATGATAGCGATGCTACTGCTGGTCTCTTCTCCAAGAGATTGGTTAGTTTGATGAAAACTGTTATGCGTCGTAACGGCGGCGGTAACAGCGCTAGTAATAACCGTGGTATGTTAACTGATCTTTACGTTTCACCAGAAGCTATGGAAGATATTCGTAATTGGGGTATTGATCAAGTTGACGAAACAACTCGTCGTGAGATCTATACCGCTGCTGATGGTACTCTAAATCGTGTTTTCGGCATCAACCTACACGATCTAGACGAACTTGGTGAAGGTCAAGAGTATCAGCTATTCTATAGCAATACTTTAAGTGCTAGTCTTCCTGGTAGTAAGCTTGAAACTGTTGTTGGTCTTGATCTTCGCAAGAGAGACAGTTTCATAATGCCAGTTCGTCAAGAAGTTCAAATTTTTGAAGACGATACACTACATCGTCAAAAGAGAGCGGGCTTCTATGGTTGGGCTGAACAGGGCTTTGCTGTTCTAGACAATCGTAGAGTGTTGCTTGGCGCTTTATAATACCTGTTTTTGCACAGTTTGATATAAATAGGGCTGGCCTTGCGCCAGCCTTATTTTTTAGGTGTATTATACATATAGCATACTAACATAAGGAGATTTTATGGCTTGGCAAGCAGATATTACAAATCTAGTTAGAGTGCTCATTAATGATCTTTCTGAAACTCCAGCTTATAGCGATGATAGAATTATTCAAACAATAACAGTTGCTGCTAGATATATTAAGTTTGATGTGCAATTGGAGTATGAATATGTTATTGATAGTATTAACAACACCATTTCTCCTGATCCAACAGCTGATAATATTTTCTCGTGCTTAGTTGGTCTTAGAGCAGCTTGTATTATTGATCAAAGTACATTTAGAACTAGAGCATTATTAGATGGAATAAATGCTTCACTCGGTCCTGCTAAACTTAGTGTTGCTGGAAATCTAGCAGGATTCAAAGAAATATTAAATCAGGGTCCATGCAAAACATACAATGATTTGGTAAAACATTGGGATGTTAAAGAAGCTTCAGCTGTTGCTGCTGTACTTAGTCCATTCGTTGGTAATAAATTTGATCCATTTATGCTTATTGCGTATGATAATCATAGACACAAAAATATGTTTTAAAGAGGCTATTAATGTCAGCAGCCAACTACAATTTTTCTATAGAAAGAGGAACCTCTTTCAGACTTTCTCTCATATATAAAGATTCTAATGAAAATCCTATAAATATTACTAATTGGTGTGCTAGATTAACAATGAAAACAGAATATAATTCTGTGAGTAAAAAAAGTTTATCGGCCACTAAAATATATTCTACAACTAATTTAGACTATTCATTATACAAGTTTTTTATTGATGGTCCAGAAGGTAAGTTGACCTTATTATTACCATCTGATACTACTAATGATTTTGATTTTGATAGCGCTAAATATGATCTAGAACTTCAAAGTGATGATACTTTTTACGCTAGCGGAGGTAACTATACTATTAGATTACTTAATGGTGTAATTACAATTAAACAAAGAAATAGTGGTTCTGAAACAGCATTGGATTGTCAAGTATGAGCCATATTGTAGTTGTAGAAACATCTAATGAAGATAATTTAATTTTAATAGAAGATCAGAATACTATTACTGTTGAAGTAGTTAATACTGAAAAAATATTAGCTAGTGATTTACCAGATAATATACCTTTTACAAAAATAAAAAAAGATGGAGTTGATGGAGTAGACTATTATTTGGATAATTATTTCTATGAGTTGGACTGTGGATCGCCATAAACTAAAATAATAAAAGAAAGAGATTAATATGGCTATTAATAATTTAATTCAATTTAGAAGAGGTTCATCAACTCAATGGAATAATGCTTCTGGTTTGCTAGGCCATGGTATATTGTATAATGGTGAGTTGGGTTTTGATACTACAACAAAAAGATTCAAGATTGGTGATGGTTCAACACACTGGGCTAGCGGATTGCCATATGCTGCTATAGTACCAACAGGATTTTTAGGAACCAATGGTGTTGGATTAACTCTTGGGCCAAACGGATCAACATTAACTATAGAAGTTACAGGAATACTTAGTACTCAAGTAAACGATTTTACCGAAGCAGTTAATGCTCTTATTACCGCAGCATCTATTAGTGAAGAACAAGTTCATGATATTATCGCTAGCGGAGATCATGTTAGTACAGGATTTTTAAGAAATGGTAGCGGAATAGCATGGACTTATAACGATGGAGCAGACACTTTAAGTATTGGAGTTACCGGAATTCCGTCATCTTTAATAACTGATTTTGCTACTGCTGTTAGCGATCAGGTTGATACAACGCTTGCTGCTGGTACTGGAATAGTATTAAGTTATGATAATGGTACTAATACTCTTACAATAGATACTAGTGGATATTCTTTATTAAATCATACTCATGTATGGTCAAATATAACTGATGCTTCTACAAAAGCAACATTAGCAGAATTAACATATTTATCCGGAGTTATAGCTGGAACAGCTAGTGCGGATAGAGCCGTTGTTTTAGATAGTAGTAAAAATATTGTTGGAATAGGTAGTTTAACAACAGAAGGTAATGTTACTGTTGGTGGTAATCTTAATGTTTTAGGGACCACAACCACAGTTAATAGTACTACTGTTGATATTGGTGATAATATTATTCAGGTTAATGTTTCTGGCGCTGAAACTCTTGGTGGTTTACAAGTATTAGACCATGACAATAGTTTAGTTCATCAAATAGTTTGGGATATTAATGATGCTAGATGGGAATTTATCAGTAATTCTGGAGCAACTCCAAATGTTTATACTTCTGGTAATGTTAGTGCTAATACTTTAACATCCACAGTAAGCAATGGAACAGCGCCGTTAACTGTAACTTCTAGTACTCTTGTTACTAACTTAAATGCTGATCTATTAGATGGACAACATGGATCTTATTATAGAAATTTTGTTAATTTAAGTGGTTTGCCGAGTCCAATTATTACTGGCACACTAACAGGAGATGTTACTGGTACTGGTAGTGTTACTCTTACAGATTTAACCAATGGTGTTTTAACCATTAATACAACTATTGCTAGTAATAGTGTTGCTCTTGGAACAGATACCACAGGCCAATATGCTAGTACGGTTGGTGTTGCTGGTACGGGATTATCTGCCACAACTCCTAATGGTGATGATGGCACAGCATATACAATAACTAGCAATGCAACTCATGATAATGCTACAGGAACTATTGTTGCAAGAGACGATACTGGTAGTTTTTATGCTGGTACAGTATATGCTACATTTAATGGTAATGGATCAAATATTACTAATTTAAATGCTAGTAATATTAGTGCTGGAACTATTGGAGTAAGTTATTTACCAACAAATATTCCTGTTACAAACTTAGCTAATAGTGGTATAACTCTTGGTAGCACCACTGTTAATCTTGGACAAACTAGCGCTGTTATTGATGGATTAACCAGAATTAGTGGGGTTAGTGCTGGTAGTCCAATGTATCTTTACTATGCTGTAATTGATGGAGGAACCCCATAATTGACTATCACTTACTAATTTAATATAATATAAGGTGATAACTTATGATATAGGATTATTATGCCAATCAACAATCTGATACAATTTCGTAAAGGACCGTACACCGATTGGCTAGCTGAAAATCCTGTATTAGCAAGCGGCGAACCAGGATACGACCTTACCAATAAAATCTTTAAAATTGGTGATGGAGTTAGCACATGGACTCAATTAGGTAGTTTAAATACTAATACTATCAGAGGAACCTTTTTAGTATCATCAACTACTGGCACATTTAGTGTTAGTGGAGGATATAATATTGGATCTTTAGACGTATTTTTAAATGGATCTAAATTATCTCCATCGGGCGATTATACTGCTACTAATGGAACTACTTTAGTGCTGACCGAAACAGTACCTAGTGGTAGTGTGATTGAATATATTGGTTTAGTTCCGGGCTTTTATATTGGTGGCCATTCTCATACTAGTAGCGATATAACAAATTTTAATAGTAGTGTTAGCGGATTATTACCGGTTAAAAACATAATTGCTGGAACAGGAATAGTTATAACATCTAGTGATGGTTCTTTTACTATTAACGCAACAGGAGTTGCGGGCGGAGGTGGAGGAACAATTGATGGAAATGGTTCATCAAACTATTTATCCAAATGGAGTGATAGTGATACGTTAACTAATAGTATAATTTATGATAATGGAAGTAATATTGGTATAAGCACAATTAGTCCATCATATAAATTAGACGTGGTTGGAACTGGTAATTTTAGTCAAAATCTTTTAGTTAATGGAACAGGTGTTAGTTTAAGTGGTCATACTCATACAACTAGTCAAATAACTGATTTTAATACTAGTTTTAGTGGGCTATTACCAGTAAAAGATATAGTTGCTGGTAGTGGAATTAACGTATCAATAAATTCTGGTTCATATACCATAAATAGCACAGCACCGTCAGCAGTAACCGGATATGAAATACTAACTACTACCAAAGATACTTTTTCTGTTAATCCTAGTTATTTAGTTGGTAATTTACAGGTATATTATAATGGTTTTAAACTATTAGATGGCGAAGATTTTACTGCTAGTAATGGAACAACATTTTTATTAAATTCTCCCGGCTCTTCCGGTGATGTTGTTGAATGGGCGGGCTTTACTAATGCTGCCCAATACTCACCATTAAATCATACTCATGGTAATTTATCATCTAGTGGAACTATTGGTAGTACTAGTGGTAGTTTTATTATTGCTGGTAATAATGGTTTATTAACAGCATATACTGGAATGATTGTTAATAATAATAATGAGCTATTAATTGGTACATCAACCGATAATGGATCTTATTTATTACAAGTAAATAGTCAAATTTATGCTACAAATGCTACCATAGCCACATCAGACGTTAAATACAAAACTAATATAAATAGTTTAGATAGTGTTGAAAGTATTATCAACAATCTCCATCCTGTAACATTTGATTTTATCCCACAAGATGATAAAAACTTTAGTGTTGATCGTCAAATAGGACTAATAGCACAAGAAACACAACAAGCTTTACAAAATAATAATTATGCTAATAGTGTAGTAATGAGTTGTGGTGATCATTTGGGCATAGCTTATGAAAAACTAATTCCGCTACTAATTAAAGGTTTACAAGAAGCTTATGCTAAAATAAAAGATTTAGAGGAGATAATAAATGACAATATCTCGTAAAAACGCGCAATTAGCACAAACTATTAGCGTAAGCGGAAACGCTGTTGGAGATACTATTATTATTCCATCTAGCGGAATAGTTAATATTAGTGGAGTATTAAATGTTAATGGTACTGGAGTTAGTGTTAGTGGTCATACCCACACTAGTAGTGATATTACTAATTTTAATAGTAGTGTTAGTGGATTATTACCAGTTAAAAATATAATTGCTGGAACAGGAATAGCAGTATCATCCAGTGAGGGTTCTTTTACTATTAATGCATCAGGAGGTGGTGGTGGAACAACAATTAGTAATGCATCAGATAATAGACTCTTAACAAGCGACGGTACTAGTACTGGAATTAATGCTGAAAGTAATTTGATTTTTGATGGAAGTAATCTTGGAATAGGAAGCACTAGTCCAACCACGCTATTACATATTCTTGGAACAGGAGAAGGTATACATAGCGGACGAGTCGGGGGCCATCGACCTCATTTAAGATTACAACATGCTAATGGAACCGTTGCTAGTAGAACAATATCAGCAAATGGTAATTATGTTGGACAAGTATCATTTGAAGGATACAATGGTACTTCTTATATGGAGCATACTGCTATATTTGGTCTGATTAATGGTACTGTTACAACTACTAGCATACCTACTGATTTAGTTTTTAGTGCTGGTTCAAGTGGTAATAGCGCTAGCAACGAAAGAATGAGAATAACTAGTGGTGGAAATGTTGGAATAGGAACAACTAGTCCAACTAATAGATTAGAAGTTAGAGGAGCTGGTGCAAGAGCGCTTTTTTACAATTCGACTACTGATGGATTGGTTGCAGTTCAAGGATTAACAACTGCTGCTCCGTGGCTTGGATCGGGTAGAGCGGCACTACAAATAGACGTAGATGGCTGGGGCGGTTTTGCGTGGCAGACTGACGTAACCAGCGGCGCAAAGTTATTCAAACTCATCAATAACGGCGGCTACGGAGCGAGCGAGAGTACCGTCCTCACCGTAAATGTGAGCGGGAATGTGGGGATTGGAGCAATCGATCCGCAGACCGCGCTACACATAGACAAAAACGCTGACGGTGCGCTTGTCATCCTGCGAGGAGCGCAAACCGCCAATGTGCAGCACATTCTGTTTCGGAATCCGTTTCA
>Ga0172373_10005322_pt1 | contig 17711 bp, 13 predicted proteins | sample Lak10m_2_FD_114546 | JGI IMG/M metagenome (GOLD analysis project Ga0172373, IMG submission 114546) | Freshwater microbial communities from Kabuno Bay, South-Kivu, Congo - kab_092012_10m | ecosystem: Environmental > Aquatic > Freshwater > Lake | place: Democratic Republic of the Congo...
TCGAGCCGCGCACCCCGGCGATGGCACTCAACCTTACCGACCACCGCTGGTCAGTTCGGGAGATTCTCCTCACTCCGGTGTTCTTGTCGGGAGGTGCGAGATAATCTCATCTCACTACCCGGTAGAGGAGATGTAGGGGGCAATTCAATATTTGAGAAGGTTGTTTGTGATGAAACCATTACGCATTGGCATGGTTGGGTATGGCGGGATCGGGCGGGTACACGCGATGGCTTATCGCAGTCTGTTGTTCCATTACGGGCTGCCTGCCGACCGGGTGCAAGTGGTGGGCGTGGCGACCACCCGCAAGGACAGCGCACAGAAGGCGGCGGCGGAAATCGGCTGCGAGTTTTATACCGATGATGTTCGGGCGCTGCTGGATCGTGCCGATATTGATGTGATTGACTGCTGCACCCCGAACAAATCGCACGAAGCGATTCTGGCGGCTGCCGCGCAAGCAGGCAAGCATTTGTACTGCGAAAAGCCGCTTTCGATGGGGATGGCAGACGGGGCACGGATTGTGTCGGCGGTGCGAGAGGCCGGTGTGCAGGCACAAATGACGTTCAACTTCCGCTTTTTGCCAGCCATTCAACGCGCTAAACAGTTGATGGAGTCCGGGTTCGTGGGGCGCGTGTTTTCGTTTCGCGGACGTTACTACCGCGCCAGTTATATTGACCCCAATAAGCCGATTTCGTGGCGGCAGCAAAAGTCCGAATCGGGGGGCGGTGCGCTGGTGGATATCGGTTCGCATGTGCTTGATCTGCTTTACTTCTTGATGGGGGATGTGGGCAGCGTGCAGGCCACGCTGGACACGCTCATCAAAGAGCGTCCGGCAGCGGCGGGCAGCAGCGAAATGGTGCCAGTAGATGTGGATGACATCGCGCTCATGCACGTTCGCATGGCGGATAACACCCTCGGTCTGGTGGAAGTGTCGCGCATGGGAACCGGCACCACGAACCAACTAATGATCGAAATATACGGCGACAAAGGTGCTTTGCGGTTCAACGCCGAAGACCCTAGCTGGCTGGAAGTCTATGATGTGCGTGAGTCGGCAACACCTAGCGGCGGGATGCGCGGCTTTCATCGGGTGGAAACGGTGCAGCGGTACGACGGGGCGAAAGTCCCTGACTGGAGCCATGCGCCGGATTTTGTGCGTTCCCATGCGGAATGTCAGTACCAGTTCTTGAAGGCGCTCAGTGAAGGCCGCGCCCCCAGCCCCAGCGTTTCGGACGGCTTGCATATTCAGGCCGTGATGGAAGCGGCTGTGCGTTCTTCGGAGCGCGGCGGGTGGGTGAGCGTGAAAGAGGTGCTGTCCGAGGTGTCATAATCCGTGACGGAGATTAACAATATAGATACAGGTGTATGGTGATGAAGCACTGGCTCTCTAAAATGACCGTGTTTTGTGTGATGGTCGGACTATTGCTTGCGCTCAGTCTCCCCCGGTTTGTGCAGGCACAGTCCGATTCTGCCGGCCTGTTTCGGCGGTTGCCTGTGCAGACCTATCGCCAGAAGATGGCGGCTGCATGGGTGGGGCAAATGTTCGGCGTGTCTTACGGTGCGCCCACCGAATTTCGCTATCTCGCCCGCATGATCCCGGAGGGCGAAGTTCCGCCTCTTTACCCCGGCTTGGTCAATGAGGCGTTCAATCAGGATGATCTGTATGTCGAGATGACCTTCCTGAAAACGCTGGAAACTTACGGGCTGGATGTGTCCGCTGAACAGGCGGGGATTGATTTTGCCAACAGTGAATACCAACTGTGGTTTGCGAACCTTGCAGCCCGCGATAACTTGCGTGCAGGCATCGCGCCGCCGGATTCCGGGCATCCGGCCTTCAGCGGGTATTCCGACGATATTGATTTTCAAATCGAGTCGGATTTTGCCGGTTTGATCTCCCCCGGACTGCCCAATAGTGCGATTGCGCTAGGCGAAAAATTCGGCGGGATTATGAACTACGGCGATGGGTTGTACGCCGGACAGTTTATTGCGTGCCTGTATGCCGAATCTTTCTTTGAGAGCGACCCGCTGACTCTGGTGCAGGCGGGGCTGTCGTGCATTCCGGCAGCAAGCCAGTATGCGGAGGCGGTTCGGGATGTGATCGCGTGGTGGCAGGACTCACCGGATAATTGGGAGGCGACATGGACGCAGATCAACGATAAGTACACGCGGAATCTGGCTTATCGCCTGTACTCCAGTTCCGAAGAAGCGGGGACGCGCCGCGAGTTCAATATTGACGCTAAAGTGAATGGCGCGTATGTGGTGATGGGGCTGCTGTATGGCGGCGGCGACCCGCTGCGGACGCTGACGATTGCGATGCGCGGCGGTCAGGATTCGGACTGTAATACAGCCAGCGTGGCAGGCGTTTTGGCGGCTATCATGGGCTACGATGCGCTACCGGCGATTTATACAGCCGCACTGGATACCAATCAGGAGTTCAGTTACACGGACTACCGTTTTCCCGATCTGCTGGTGGTGAGCGAACAACTGGCGCGTGAGGCGATTGTGGCGGCGGGCGGTTCGATTGAAACCGATGCCAACGGCGAGGACGTGTTTCTCATCCCGATTCAGACGGCGCAGCCCAGCCCGTTTGTGCAGTCATGGGCGCCGGAGTATACCGCAGGAACCAGTTATACGCCGGAACAGATGGCGCTCATTCATTTTGACGCGCCGCGCACCTTCGCACGGGATGTCGCCCAATTCGCGCCGGGGTGGGCAGCGGTGGATTGCCGTGAGAGCGACCTGTTCGGGCTGTATCCTGAACTGCTCGGCAGACCCCGTGTGCTGCTCACACAATCACAGCGCACCACCGCCCCCTGTCGCTTGATAACGCGCTTGCACGTTCCCACAGGTTCATCGGCGCTGGCTGTCACTGTCGGGCATTATCCGCAGGGTAACTGGCGGCTGGTGGCGAAGGTGGACGGGGTGGTGATCGGCGAAATGGTCATCAGCGCCGACACCGCCCCGGAGAACTGGCTCGATGTGCAGTTCGATTTATCCCCGTATGCGGGACAGGACGTGAACCTTGAACTGCTCAATCAGGGCGAGGGGAAGATGTGGGAGAACGGATACTGGGCATCTATCGAGGTGCGTGCAGCCTCGTAATGCCGCTTGTTCCGCACAAGATAACCGTTGGTCATGCCCCCGATGGGTTGCGGGGGGCATGACCGATGTGCTGTTAGTGGGTTTGCGCTGGCATGGATTGTCCCTGCGACGGTAGGGCGTTGGCTTCCCAATCGCGCAAGCCGGGGCGGAAGGCGAACATCAGGCAGGCGCTGATGACGAGCAGGGTGGTGTTGATCTGGATGGCGGCCTGCACACCAAAACGTTCCGCGCTGAAGCCGATGAGCAGGGCGGCGATGGGCTGCATCCCGAAACTAATCATGGTGAACAGGCTGAGTAACCGTGCCCGCATTTCTAGCGGGGACATCAACTGGGTGAGTCCTAGCGTCATGGTGAGTACGGTGGGCGCGCCCATGCTGCTCAGGAACAGGCAGGCCATTGACAGCGGTAACGAGGTGGAGAGCGAAAAGACGAACATCCACGAGGCCATCCAAATGCTTCCGATGGTGAGTACGATTCCGCTGTGCTTGCGTGCCTGTGCCAGCGGCACGACGAGTACCACCGCCACCAATGCCCCGGCTCCAGAAGCCCCCATTAGCGCCCCCAGCGTTTGAGCATCTCCGTTCAGAATTTTATCCGCAACCGAGGGCATCAGGTTGAACAGGATGGCAAGGCCGAAAAAGGTCATCATGGCTGCAAAGATGAACAAATCCTGCATGCGGGGCTGCGTGCGCAGAAAGGCAAGCGCATCGCGCAGTTGGCGCAACGGGCCGCCTGATCGGGAGGATTTTTGGACACGCTGCATGGAGCGTACCATGATGAGGCTGGCGATGACCGCTAGGAAACTGAGTCCGTTTAGCCAGAACGCGGGTGCGGTGCCAATGCGGGCGACCACGAAGCCGGCCAGCGATGGCCCTAAGATGCGGCTGACCTGTAAGATCATGGCGTTGAGATTGACGGCCTTACGCACTTCACTCATGCCGGCTAGATCACCTAGAAAGGCTTGCTGGGCGGGCATATCCAGCGCGGCAACGACCCCCAGCAGGGTTCCGAGGATGTAGACATGCCACAACTGAACGGTGCCGGTCTGAATGAGCAGCGCCAGCACAAAGGCCAGAATCATCGCGCCGACTTGCGTGGCAATGAGCAGTTTGCGCCGATCCATCCGGTCTGCCCACACGCCCGCCCAGGGGCCGAGCAGCAGGATCGGCAACGTGTTCAGCATGTTGACCACGCCCAACGAGGCTTCGGATCGGGTGAGTTCCCAGACGACCCACGCCTGCGCGGTGGACTGAAGCCATGTGCCGATGAGCGAGATGGCCTGACCGCCGAGATAGATGCGAAAATTTTTGATCTTCAGCGGCGCGAAACTGGCACGCAGCGTACCCCATACACTCATAAAAACCTCAATATGTTGAGAAGGTATAACGTCCGTGTTTCTGATGACCGCAGCGCGTGTGGTCTTACGGAACTGGTTCCGGGACGGTTTGGTTACGGGTGTGCGTGATGGAAAGCACGCAGGCGGCTTATCAAGTCGGTGACACATTGAATTTCGTGCAGCGTATCCCACCAACTTTCGGCATGGCGCAGGTCATGAGCGCCGCCGTTGGCAGTGATCTTGGCATGTTGCTGTTCCATGTCCATCAGGCGCACAGTGCAGCGATCCAGAAGCATGTCGGCATCGGGTTGCGATTCTATGATCCGGGTGATCCACTGGCGATGAGCGTGCTGGGCGCGTAGCAAAGCGCGATCTCCCATGCTGTGCGGGTCATCCAGCGCATAGGTCGCCAGATGCGTTTCCAGCCGGATGAGTTCGGAATCAAGGTGCGCAATTTCGCGGTGCAAAAATGCAGTAAGTTCAGTCATAGCCCGCCCGCATGAACCGGATAGTCGAACGTTATTTAGGGGAATCCGTGAACGGAAAGGGTCAGGTGGCCTGTGGAATACGGAATATGAAACACGCGCCGCCGTTCGGACGCCCTTCATAGCTAATTCTACCACCATGTAAGCTGACCATCCGATCCACAATCGCCAGCCCTAAGCCGGTGCCGTGTGATTTGCCCATCGTGACAAACGGCTCGAACAGCGAATGGATGATTTCTGGAGGGACGCCCGGCCCATCATCTTCGATTCGGAATTCAATATCGGCGCCAACCGGACGCACATTAATTTCGACCAGCGTGCCGCCCTTGCCTTCGATGGCATCTACCGCGTTGTTGACCAGATTTTGAAATACGCGGGTGAACCGCTGCTTATCAATGCTGATCTTACACCCGTGCGCGGCAGCATAGTTGGTGACGATCTGGACGGTGCGATCTAGGCCGGGGGTAGCCACAATGTCGGTGACATACGCCATGTAGGATTCGACATCTTCAACCGTTTGGCGAACGCTTTCATCGCCAGAGGTGTAATCCAGCACTTCCTGCGCCATCGCAGAAAAGACTTCGATGTACTTGATGATTTGCGCCGCGAACATTTCCCGTTCTTCAAAGGTGAGATTGGTTTCTTGCAGCAAACCGGCATAACCCATGACATTCGCCAGCGGCTTGCGCATATCATGGACGAGGCTGCCTACGGTTTGACCGACGATGCTCAAACGCTCGGAGTGCTTGAGTTTGTCCTGCGTGGCTTTCAGTTCTGCCAGCGTTTGCTCCAGCACCTCTTTTTCGTGCGCCAACCGTTCGACCAACCGCGCTGCGTAGATGAACAGGGCGGTGTTGTGCGTGAGCGCCGTGAGCAAGTTCACGTCTTTGGCTTTGAACGTTTTGCCGGGTTGTTCGTAGACCAGCACCAGCGACCCTAGCATTTCCTCGTTGTAGCGCAGCGGGGCGCAGATGACCTGATCGTTGTCGAAGACCTGCGCTTGCTCAAAGGCGTACAGAGTACTCAGCGCCAGCTCCCGCACACGCCCACTCCAGAAGTCGGTGTTGGATTTGCTCCCGAAATGGCTGATGGGAGCGAGATTCGATTTGGAGGGGTTCCAGATGTAAATCACGCCTGCATCGGCGCGGATGATCGCCCGCGTTTCTTCCAGCACATTCTGAAAGATCACATCGGTGGAGGAACCCTGTATGAAGCTGCTACCGAGGCCATAGATGAGGTTCAGTTCATCGTTGCGCTCGATGATTTCATCCATGAACTGATTTCGCCGCCAGATTTCGGTGGCGAGGTGCGAAAGGACGAGGGCGAAGTGCTGCGCCGCCTGTGACAGCACAGAGGCATCGTACTCCGCAGCGGTGTAAATGGCTACCGAACCCATCGGGTCGTGGTCAACGACGATCGTGGCGAGTGCATCTGGCTCACGCGGGGGGCAAGCCCCTCCGTACAGGCAAACCTGATCGAGATTCAGAATGCGAACGCCATGCGGTAGGTTAAAAGTTGACTCGAACGAAAACACCAATTCGTCGAGGGTTTTTTCAGTAAGGATGCTGCTCAACGCCGGTTTTAACACAGATATACACCAGTTTACGGGCGCTCACGGGCCGCGCCGATCACAGTTCTTAAGTTCCCCAGAGATCTGTTAATTTTGTCATCAAACGGGCTGTATTGAAAGGCTTAGTCATAAAGTCGTTTGCGCCAATCGCTTCTGCCCGCTGGCGATCCGTGCTATTGCCCCGTGCCGTTAGAATGATGATGTGAGGATTATAATCTGCAATTCGCCGAATTTGATAGCAGACATCATATCCGTTCAGTTTAGGCAAGAGTACATCCAGCAGAATGAGGTCGGGGCGCTCATCACTGGCGATGCGTACCGCCATTTCGCCATCTTCGGCCAGCAGCACATCCAAATTGCTGAGGTTCAGGCGATCAAATACATGCGTGAGCAGAACCCGCGTAATATCTTCGTCGTCTACAATCAGCACTTTGCGTTTCTGAAGGTCAGCCATGTGCGCCTTTGTTTCTCGTTATTTTGTCAGACGGGTTTTGAAGCATAACAATCTTATTATAGCGCGAGTTAGGGCTGAAAGCAGCAAAAAGTTGCAAATACTATAACGAATGGTTCGTGGCAAAGGTTACGGTACATCGAAAAAAAAGAAGGACAACCGCTATTTCAGGTTGTCCTTCTTGTCGTCAGCCTGACTGCGTTAGGGGTTTAGCCCATATTGCCGATGACTGCTGTAGCGAATTCGCTGGTCTTCACTTCGGTCGCGCCTTCCATCTGGCGGGCGAAGTCGTAAGTGACGATCTTCTGATCGAGAGTCTTTTCGTAACTCTTGGTCACGAGGTCAGCTGCTTCCTGCCAACCGATGTGTTCCAGCATCATCACACCGCTGAACAGCAGCGAACCGGGGTTCACCTTGTCCAGATTGGTGTACTTGGGCGCGGTGCCGTGCGTGGCTTCAAACAGCGCCACTTCGTCACCGATGTTGGCTCCGGGGGCGATGCCCACGCCGCCGACTTCGGCTGCAATTGCGTCGCTCAGGTAGTCGCCATTGAGGTTGGGGGTGGCGATGACATCGAATTCCGAAGGACGCAGCAGCATCTTCTGGAACATGATGTCGGCGATGGTGTCCTGAATGAGAATCTTGTCCGCCGGCACTTTGCCACCGTGCTTGGCTTCCACTTCCGCCCACGAAATCGTTTCGTTGGGGAATTCCTGCGCGGCCACTTCGTAGCCCCACTTCTGGAAAGCGCCTTCGGTGAACTTCTGGATGTTGCCCTTATGCACCAGCGTCACGCTCTTGCGCTTGTGCTGGATGGCATACTGGATGGCGGCGCGCACAAGGCGCTTGCTGCCGAACGCGCTGATCGGCTTGATGCCCAGACCCGCGCCCTCAAAGAATTCCGCGCCCAGTTCTTCGCGCAGGAACTTCGCCAGCTTGATATTGGCTTCCGAACCCGATTCGTATTCGATGCCCGCGTACACATCTTCGGTGTTCTCGCGGTAGATGACCACATCCACTTCATCCGGGCGCTTGAGGGGGCTGGGGACGCCGCGATACCAGCGCACCGGGCGCACGCAGCTATACAGGTCGAGCACCTGACGCAGGGTGACGTTCAGGCTGCGGAAGCCACCGCCGACGGGGGTGGTCAACGGGCCTTTGATACCCACTTTGTATTCACGCAGCGCCGCGAAACTTTCTTCCGGCATGTAATTGCCATCGTAAAGGCCAGCGGCTTTCTCGCCCGAATAGACTTCCATCCACGAAATCTTGCGCTTGCCGCCGTAGGCCTTCTCGACAGCCGCATCCCAGATGCGCTTGCTGGCGGTCATGATGTCGTAGCCGATGCCGTCACCTTCGATAAACATCAAAATTGGATTATCGGGAATAACAAGTTTACCGTTTTCGACGGTGATCTTCTGTCCTTCCTGCGGGACAACAATCTTGTCGAATGCCATAGTGCGCCAATCTCCTTCAAAGGTTTTGAGGTTGTAGTGGGCAATTATACGAGTTTCCATGCAATTCTCCTATCGTCATTTTTCAGAATGGTATGGTGTGCGGTACACTCAATCTGGGTTGCGAATGACCCATTTGAGGGGGGAAGATGTCTTCAATTCTTGAAATAGCAATTGGTATGGTGTTTGTCTTTAGCTTACTGAGCTTACTTGTCACGCAGATTAATACGCTCATCCTGAACATCCTCAATCTGCGTGCCAAACAGTTGAAAGAGGGATTGGTGCGGTTGGTGAGCGACCGAGAACTGCAAGCCAAGATTCTGGCTCACCCGCTGATTAAGATGGTGGAAACGTCGGTTGACCCCAAACTGTCGCTGACGGCGGAGCAGGCGGAAGATATTATTCATTCAAAGGCGACGCTGGTAGATTACATTCCACCCGGCACGTTTGTGGAAGCACTAATCAGCTTGCTGGCGTCCGAGGCGGATAATTCCATCTTCACTCCGCTAGAGGAGGCGGTGAGTTACCTGCCGAATAACGATCAGAAGGTGCGCCTGCGCGAACTTCTGCGGGATATGCGCAGTTTCGGGGCGACGGATACGACCCATTTCCGCGCTGCCATTCTGGAACTCCCTAACGAGGCGCACAAACAGGCGCTTTCTTACACGCTCGAAACGGTTGAGGATTCGTTGGGGCGGTTGCCTGTGAAAAGCGGTGAATTGATCCCGCTGCTCGAAGGCATTCGCAAGATCAAAGACCCGGTGTTTCAGACGGCGATTAACACGGTGCTGATTACAGCCCGCAGTTTGGCGGAAGCGCGAACCAAGCTAGAGAGCTGGTTTAATGACGGCATGGGGCGCGTGACCGAAATCTATAAGCGCAAGATTCAGTTGATTTCGTTGGCAGTGGGGCTGGCGTTGGCGGTCATTTTGAACGCCGATTCGCTGCAAATCCTACGCTCGTTCTGGGAAGACCCGGCACTCCGGTCAGCGGTAGCAACAGCGGCACGCACTTCGTCCGATCAACTCGGTACGCAGATCACGGATGCTAATCAGGCCCAAACGGATGCGGCGAATGGACAGGGTTCGCTAGAGCAGTCCGCCGCTGATCTCGCCAAAACTTTTGAACAGCTCAGCCAACTGCAACTGCCGATTGGCTGGGAGTTCGTCCCTGTGACGGATGAGATGGTGCTGACGAATCAAGAATCGGGATTGCCCGACCCGCGCTCTGATTTGCGAAATGTGTGGAATCTGCTGCCGTCCAACCCGACATGGGCATCCAATTTGATCCAGAAGATCGTGGGGCTGCTGGTGACGATGTTCGCGGTGGCACAGGGTGCGCCGTTCTGGTTCGACCTGCTGCGGCGCATTGGCGGCGGTTCCGGTTCGTCGGCACAACCGGCCAATGTGACCGTCAATATCCAGCGCGATCATCTGAACGCGGGATAAAACGGAACGTCCCCCTGCCACCGCCGCCGATTGATGTGGCGCGGCAGGGGGACGCTTGTACAACTAGCCGAGTGCTTTCTCGCCCAGTGTGCGCCCCATTTTTAGCAGGGCATCTCGCATCTCCGGGGTACGGGCTTCCGAATAGATACGCAACATGGGTTCTGTCCCGCTAGGGCGGATGAGCAGCCAACTGTGATCGGCGAGATAGAACTTGGCACCGTCCAGCGTATCCACACGGGCGATGGTTTCACCTTCCACCTGCTGCGGCGCAGTTTCAATCAGGCGTTGTACCATCTGCTGCTTCGGCACCTGCTGCGACAGGCGCACATCAATGCGGTCATAGTGGGTGGGGCCGAACTTGGCCTGTAGGTCTGCCACGATGTCGTGCAGCGGCACCCGATGTTCCGCCATCACTTCCAACAGCATCAGCCCCATCAGAATGCCGTCGCCTTCGGGGATGTGACCGCGCACGCTGATGCCGCCGCTTTCTTCCCCGCCCATCAGAATATCTTTTTTCATCATGAGGTCGGCAATGTAGTTAAAGCCGACGGGCGTTTCGTGCAGTTCCAGCCCGTATTTGTCGCACAGGGTATCAATCATGAGCGTGGTGGACACGGTTTTGACCACCGCGCCCCGCTGACCTTTGGATTCGACGAGGTGACGCAGCACCAGCGCGAACACGGTATGCGGGTCAATGAAGTTGCCCCGCGCATCCACCGCACCGATGCGGTCGGCATCCCCGTCCGTTGCCAACCCGACATCGGCCTGCGTGCGCTGTACCGCTGCCACCAGATCGTTCAGGTAACGGGCGATTGGTTCGGGGTGAATGCCGCCGAAACCGGGGTTGAGTGCGCCCCGGATTTCGCTCACATGGCAGCGTGATCGCGATAGAATGCTGGTGAACGCGCCGCGTCCTGCGCCCCACATGGCATCCGCCACGATGCTCATCTCGGCAGCGGAAATTTTGTCCAGATCAACCAGCGTACTCAAATGCTGGTAGTACATCCACGATGGGTCAAAGTTGCGGATCAGCCCCTTGTCTACCGCCTGCTGGTAGTCCATCAGGTTCGGGCCACGCCCTGTGCTTTCCATCCGTTCTAGCTCTTTTTCGACCAGCGCACATTCTTCGGCGGTGGCGCTGCCCCCATAATTGGCCTTGAGCTTGAATCCGTTATAGCGCGGTGGGTTGTGGCTGGCGGTGATGACAATGCCAGCGTTTGCCCCTTTTTGCTTCACGTTGTAGGAAATGGCGGGGGTGGGCGAGTCGGTGCGCGTGAGCCATGCCACAATGCCGTTGCCTGCCATGACACGGGCGGCTTCAGCGGCGAATCGGTCAGACAAGAATCGGGTGTCGTAGCCGATGACCACCTCCGGCGGTTGGTCGCCGGTGTGCTGCTGGTTGACCCATTCAGCCACCGCTTGCGCGATCAGCCGTAAGTTGGCAAAGGTGAAACCGTCTGCGATGACGGCACGCCAGCCGTCGGTACCGAAGCGAATCATAAAAGTATTTCTCTCCCGTTTGATAGATCAAGCCGCGTTTTGATGCGGCTTGACCCCGTGAGGCAGTGATAGGTGAACGCGCCCCTGTCAGGTTTAACGCGCCGAATCGAGGCCCGTTTTTGCCATCAAGTCCATAATCCGTTCTGGCGAAGGATCGAACTCGTTAAAAATGCTGTAGGGCAGGTTGTGGCGTTGCACGTAGTTGGGCATGGCCTTGAGTATGTCCATCACATCATCCGATTTGATCTGGTCAAGCCGGATACCGGCTGAACGGATGGTTTCGCGGATGGGCGAGATGTCTTGCCCGTGAAGCGCCGCCGCGATCAGAATGCCGGGGCCGACCAGATCAGCATAGGGGATGCCGTAGCCGCTGTTGGTCTTGCTTTCGATCGCATAAGCGAAATACTGTTCGCTGCCTTCCTGCGGGCGGTTATGCCCGATCTGGTTGGTGAGTGCCACTTCGGCACACATCAGGTCGAGCAGATTATGCAGCGATTCGACTTTGCCCTGCCCAACGCCTGTAGCGATTTTGAACGCCTGCTGCGCGATGCCCGCTGCCAGCCCTGCGGCCCACGGTTGAAAGCGGGTGTCCTGCGTGGTCTTGTTGCGCTCGGCAGCATAACGCCAATCGAGAAGGCCGGTGACAATGCTCAACAGTTCGCAAATGCCGGTTCCGCGCAGGTTAGCCGGTGCGTTGCTGATGATGTCCCAGTCAATGATGACCTGTTCGGCTGCGCCCGTATCCACATAGTTTACGGTGCCATTTTCGCGCACGGCGGCGATAGAGGTAAAAAACCCGTCCACGCTCAAGGCGGTTGGGATGATGACGACGGGTAATTTGTTCGCCCACCCGATATACTTAGCCGCATCCGCCGCCAACCCGCCGCCGACACTGTAGACGACCTGTACCTGCGGGGGGAGTTCTTTTGCCAGTGTTTTGAAGTAGTTCAGTTCCGCCTGATGGGGTTCTGCCTGAATCACCAGCGGCAGCTTGAGTTGCCCATTCAAGGCATTCCACGAACGCGAGCCGGTGAGGAGCGCGGTTGGACGAGTTTCTTGCACCGTGCTGATCGAACGGATGTCGATTTGTGGCAGAGGCCAAATGGTGGTCATAAACGCTCCATGAAGGACGGTCAAGTTCGGGCTAAACTACACTAACTATAGTCGGAAAAGGTTGATTTTCCAACCTTTGCCTTGATGTAAAGGCTGTGTTCAGTCAGAATAACCGGATGATGTGGGTTCGCGCCAACGCAGGAGACGAGGAATATGGAATCACCGCTGCCATCGAATGAACTTTTGTTAGAATTTAGCGCCTCTATCCCGTGGCGGGATATTGAACAGCAGAAACGCAAGTTCAATCAGGCGGTCAAAAAACTGGCGGCGGACGATACGACTGAAACGCTCCCACTTGACCAGCTTTCGACGCTGCTCGGCGTGCCGGTGACGACTGTTTATGAACCCGACGAGAAAAATGGCGCGAATGTGGTTATGGCGCAGGTGAATGGTCGTAATCATGTGCTTGGCGCGGTGGTCAGCCGCCGCTATCGGGGCAAGAAAACAATGGCACAGGCTCTTGTGCCATATAACTTCAACCCCAGCGTGAACCACACCAATATTCACGAAACCGATGATCCGGTGAGCCGGATGCGCTATCTAGGCGCTGAGATTGAATTGGGACTCGTCCACCGCGACGGGCATTACCCTGTGGAAGCCGATATTCAGGACTTCATGCAGCGTTACCGTTTACATGCTCAAAAGTTGGGCATTACCCCGCAGGTGGATCGTGAGGCGGGACAGTACCAGATTGAAGCGCATGTGTCGCCGGTGATGGGCTACCACAAGACGCGCACGGCGCTGGGCGGCATTCTGGCGGTGCTGACGCTGGTGAGCGAAGAAACGGGGTTGCTGCCCGCCGTTCTGCCGTCCTATCCGGTCGAGAGCGATTTCAAACTCACCGAAGACCCCAAAGTGCAAACCGCTGTAGACCTGATGCAGGAAGTGAACGGCTTCTTCCCGGAATATGCGGATAGCCTTCATGCAGCCCACAAACGCTACCATGTCAATCCGGCTACGATGAACTACGTGCAGATGTTCCGCAATCAGGGTTGCCACATTCACCTTGATCTGGCGGGACGCTCGGAAGCACTGGGCTTGCTGTCGTTCTACACCATGCTGCGCAGTGCGTCGGCGGTGGCGAGTGCGGCGGTACTCAAGGGGTCGCCCTTCGTCAATGGCACCTGCGATGCCGAACTGCTTTGCACCCGCGAATACCTGCGTGCCGTGACCGCCACCGGACGCTATCTCGATCTGCCGACCAGCCCGCACCTGAGCAAGGATGGCCTGTCGCGCTTTTCCGGTTTGATCGGCAGCGAACGGGTGAACTCGCCCGCCCGCGCCATGCTGTATGACGATGGTTTGGGAACGCCGATTTCCGTCATGCACAACCCGATTGGGCGTATCCGGCCTGATCTGGCGACGGATAAGCGCATTTGTACGCTGGAAAGCACGGGGATGCCGGCTTCAGTGAGCGCGGCGCGTATGGCGGCGGTGCTGATTGATTTTGAATACAGCCATCTGGTGATCGAGGACTACTTCCGCAAGTACGGTTGTGATCTGGAGCCGATGTATAATAACCGCGAGATGTGGGCGGCTCTGGGACCGTTGACCACCGAGTCGTATCGCGCTCAACAGGATGCTTCGGATCGGGCTTGCACCGACGCGCCAGTGATGACGGCGACGGGCGAGGAGATGTCGCTGGCGGAATTCTACGAACGCAAGCGGTATTTCATGCACAAGGCGCTGTACGATATCGAGTCGGTGGATATTACCCCGCGTGATATTGACGATGCCTATGTTAGCCTGACGCGGATGCTCAACCCGCCCAGTGGACACCGTGCCGAGACCATTAAGGATTTCATCAGCAATCCCAAAGTGAAAAGCACCGGCAACTGGGGGCTGATCCTTCGCAATCGTTTTGAAGAACTGGGTGGTTCACCCGGCGATCACCGGCCTGATCTGGTGTTGCAGATCGTTCACGAGATTCATGATGCGCTGCGCGCAAGGTACTTGCAAAATTGAATTCCGCTATTCACATTCCCTTCAATCGCCCGTGCCTGACCGGAAATGAGATGCGCTACATCGCGGAAGCGGTGGAGCGCGGGCATATTTCTGGCGATGGACATTACACCAAGCTGTGCCATGCGCTGCTGGAACGCGAATCCGGCGCAAGCAAGGTGCTGCTCACGACCTCCTGTACGCATGCGCTGGAGATGAGTGCGCTGCTGCTGGGCATCCAGCCCGGTGACGAGGTGATTTGTCCGTCCTTCACGTTCGTGTCCACCATCAATGCCTTTGTGCTGCGCGGTGCGCGTCCGGTATTTGTGGATGTGCGGGCGGATACCTTCAATCTGGACGAGTCGTTGCTCGAAGCGGCGATTACGCCGCGCACTAAAGCGATTCTGCTGGTGCATTACGGCGGCGTAGCCTGCAACATGGACGTGATCGTGCCGATAGCCGCCCGTCATGGTATCCCGCTGGTGGAGGACAACGCGCACGGCCTGTTCGCCCGCTACAAAGGGCAGCGGTTGGGGACGTTTGGCGTGATGGCGACGCAGAGCTTTCATGAAACCAAGAACTTCCACTGTGGCGAAGGTGGGGCGCTGCTCATCAATGACATGCAGTACGCCGAGCGCGCCGAAATCATCCGCGAGAAGGGGACGAATCGCAGTCGCTTCTTCCGGGGGCAGGTGGATAAATATACGTGGGTTGATGTGGGTTCCAGCTATTTGCCGTCCGAAATTCTGGCGGCGTTCCTGTATGCCCAACTGGAATCGCGTGATGAGATTCAGGGAAAACGTCAGCGCATCTGGCAACGCTACCACGATGGCTTGAGCGCGTGGGCAGATCGTTATGATGTCCAGCTTCAGGCGGTGCCTGCCAACTGCGAACAGGCGTATCATGTGTTTGCGCTGGTAATGCCTTCGCTGGAGACGCGCCAGCGGTTGATCGCGCATTTGAAAGCACAGGGTATCCTGAGCGTGTTTCATTACTTGCCGCTGCATCTTTCGGATATGGGGCGGCAGTATGGCGGGCAACCGGGCGATTGCCCTGTGACTGAACGATTGGGCGACTGCTTGCTGCGGTTGCCGTTCTATAATGACCTGAGCGCCGCCGATCAGGACGCGGTGATTGCCGCGATGGAATCTTTTGACGGTTGGGCATAAGCGGAAGATGATCGCAAGGCCGGGGGGCGTTGCAGGTATTCAAGAACCTCACCCCCCGCTCCCTCTCTATAACGCGGAGTACCGCTAAGAGAAGGGGTAAGAGGCTCTTTCTTACGCCCCTTCGCCTTTGAGGGAGAAGAAGGGGTTGCGGGATGTAACCCGTAGCGAAACGCTGCGGTCAAACTTATGATACAATGGGAAGTAATTTGATAAGTGCTTCCAAAAATATTTTTTGCTAAACCTTTTTCACATTTCGGTTGAGAAGGTGAGTTCCTATAGAGAAAGGAAAAACCGGGCGAGATCCGCTCCCCCGGTAGTTTGCAATTATGGCGAAATCAAAACTGCGTATCATCCCGATAGGTGGTCTTGGTGAAATCGGCAAGAACATGACCGTGTTTGAGCTGGGTAATGATGCAATCATTGTGGATACAGGCATCATGTTCCCGGCTAACGATATGTTCGGTGTTGATTACATCATCCCTGACTTCCGTTACCTGCAAGAACGCAAAGACCTGAAAATTCATGGCATTTTATATACACATGGTCATGAAGATCATGTGGGAGCCACCGACCATGTGGTTGCGGCTTTCCCCGGCGTGCCGATCTGGGCCACCCCGCTGACGGCTGGCCTGATTGATGTCAAACTGCGGGAGGCACAGCTTCAGAACACCACCCGCATCAACGTGTTTACTGCCGGGGACATCATTAAGGTGGGGCCGTTTGTGGTCGAAAGTTTCCACATGTGCCACAGCATCCCGGACTGCGTGGGCTTTGGCATCAACACGCCCTTTGGCTTGGTGGTTCACAGCGGCGACTATAAGTTCGACAACACGCCTGTGGACGGACGCAAGCCCGACTACGCTAAACTGGCGGAGTTCAGCAAGCGCGGCGTGCTGCTGCTGATGGCGGACAGCACCAATGCCGATCAGCCCGGTTGGACGCCTTCCGAGAGCGTGATTGACGGCGCGTTCGACTCGGTGTTCCGGCAGGCGAAGGGGCGAATCATGGTGGCGACCTTCGCCTCGCTCATTTCGCGCTTTAATCAGGTGGGGAAGGTAGCCGAACGCTACGGGCGCAAGATTGCGGTGGCCGGACACAGCATGTCCGCCAATATCAAGATGGCGCGGGAACTGGGCATCCTGAATATTTCGGATGATATGTTCCTCGATGTCAGCCGCATCGGGCAGGTACACGATAGCAAAGTGGTGATCCTCGTGACGGGCGCGCAAGGCGAACCTTCGGCGGTGCTGGCACGTCTGGCGACCGGACGCCATCGCCAGCTTGAGGTGAAGGCGGGCGATACGATCATCATTTCATCCCACACCATTCCGGGCAACGAAGAGTCGGTCAACCGCACCATTAACCGTTTGTTCCAGAAGGGCGCGGACGTGATCTACGATCCGATTGCTCCGGTGCATGTGTCCGGTCATGCGCGGCAGGAAGAAATGAAACTGCTGATGAACCTGACCAATCCCCGCTATTTCCTGCCCGTACATGGCGAATTGCGCCATCTACGCGCCCATGCCCGCCTCGCGGTGCAGTCCGGCATCCCGCAGGATCACATATTCGTGATCGAAAACGGGTTTGTGGTGGAAGCCGACAAAGGCGGCGTGCGCGTGGCTGAACGGGTTCCGGGCGGGTATGTGTTTGTGGATGGTAGCGGCGTGGGTGATGTGGGCAAGGCGATCATTCGTGACCGCGAGACTCTGGCGCGGGATGGTTTCGTGATGGTGGTTGTGAACGTTAGCAGCAAAAGCGGCGAGCTGGTGTCCGACCCCGAAATCATTTCACGCGGGTTCGCGTTCGTGAAAGACTCGTCCGAACTGATGGAGCTGGTGCGGAATACGGTGAATGATGTGCTGATGAATGCGGGCAGTCATAACGGCAAGCGCCGCGAAAAACTGCAAGACAGTCTCAGCCGCGTGCTGTACAACGAAACCAAGCGCCGCCCGATGGTGTTCGCGGTGATTAACGAACGCTGATACCGGCGCGTTTGTGCAAGGAGAGCGTCCTTAACGGGGCGCTCTTTTTATTTAACGTCAGTTATGGATAAGCAATCGCATCAAGTTGATGATTATCAAGATGAAGTGAAGGCTTCTTAGGCTGGTGGCAATAAGCAATCAGGGCACACAAGATATTTACACAGAA
>Ga0172373_10005326_pt1 | contig 17710 bp, 15 predicted proteins | sample Lak10m_2_FD_114546 | JGI IMG/M metagenome (GOLD analysis project Ga0172373, IMG submission 114546) | Freshwater microbial communities from Kabuno Bay, South-Kivu, Congo - kab_092012_10m | ecosystem: Environmental > Aquatic > Freshwater > Lake | place: Democratic Republic of the Congo...
CCGTAACCGCCGAGAATCTGAATCGCCTCTTCGGTCACGCGCACCGCGGTTTCCGACGCGTAGTACTTGCTCATCGAGCCCTCGCCGTTCTTGAAGCCACCGTTGCGACCCAACCACGCCGCGCGCCAGATCAACAATCGGGCGGCGTCGATCTGCGTGGCCATGTTGGCGAGCTTGAAGGCGATCGCCTGATTCATGATGATCGGCTTGCCGAACGCCACGCGCTCCTTCGCGTAATCGAGGGCGATCTCGTACGCACCGCGCGCGATGCCGAGGGCTTGGGCCCCCACCGACGGGCGCGTCGCCTCGAAGGTCTTCATCGCCGGCTGGGCCTCACCGGACTTGCCGCGTTCGCGGGCACGGGCCAGTTTGGCGTCGAGTTTCTCCTTGCCGCCGAGCAGGCAGCGACCCGGCACGCGGACGTCGTCGAGCACCACTTCGGCGGTGTGCGATGCCTTGATGCCGTGCTTGGCGTACTTCTGACCTTGCGAGAGACCCTTGGTTCCCGGCGGCACGATGAACGACGCCTGACCGCGACCCTTCAGTTCCGGATCGACGGCGGCCACCACCACGTGAACATTCGCGATGCCACCGTTGGTGATCCACGCCTTCGTCCCGTTCAGTACCCATTCGTCGTTGGCTTCGTCGTAGACGGCGCGCGTCCGCAACGACGACACGTCGGAGCCCGCATCGGGTTCGCTCACGCAGAACGCGCCCAGCTTCACGTCGTTCGCATCTCCGTAGCACTGCGGAACCCACTCGATCACCTGCTCGGGAGTTCCGTTGCCGCTGATACCGGCGGCCGCGAGTCCCGATCCCATGATCGCCATGCCGATACCGGCGTCACCCCAGAAGATCTCCTCGATGGCAACGGGAAGCGTGAGCCCCGACGGATCTCCCATCGCGTTCATCATGAATTCGATGCCGTACAGCCCGATCTTGGCGGCTTCCTGGACGACCGGCCACGGGAACTCCTCGCGGTCGTCCCACTCCTGGGCGTTGGGGCGAATGTGTTCGACGGCGAACTGGTGGATCCAGTCCTTGATCTGCAACTGGTCGTCGTTGAGGGTGAGGTTGAACTCGGCCATGCCTCGAGGTTACCCACGGGTAACCAAGGTCGCCCAACCGGACGTCGACGGGCCGGACCACCCATGACCAGTGCTCCACTCCGTGCCGGAGAGTCGCTTCGCTCCGTGCCGGCAGTCGCTTCGCTCCGTGCCGGAGAAGCGATCCGGCCAGAATGAGGACGTGAACGTTCCCGCGACGAAGGTCCCCATGCTGTCGCTCCGGGGTGCCGTGGCCGGACTGACGATGTTCCTGGGCGTGATGCATCTCCTCGTGGCCGTGGGTCGCGCCCACGACTGGGCGTGGGAGGGTGCCGCCCTGGCCGCCACCGGAGTCGTCCAGGTGGTGTCGGCTCTTCGTTGGGTCGTGAGCGACCGTCGCTCGGCTCTCGTTTCCGTCCTCGTGGTCGGCCTCGGCCCGGCGATCGTCCTGGTTCTCGCACGCCTGTCGGGTTACCCGTTCGGGCCTTTCGACGGCTACTCCCCGTCGGTGTCGAGTTACGAATTCGTTCTGCTCACCGTGTCCGTGATCACGTCGGCCCTCGCCGCGGGAGCACTGGTGACGGGACGTCACCGAGTCGGCGCTCCGGGTTGGCGACTCGACACCCTGTCGCTCGTCGCCGTCGTGGTGGCCGCGGTTCCCGGACTCGCCACCACCAAGTGGGTCGACGACGCGTCGTCGGTCAGCGGAGCCGGACACTCGCATTCGCACACCGACGCCAACGGCGTCGGACTCATGGCGCAGGAACTCACCCTCGAGGATCGACGTGTTCTCGCCGAGCAAGTCGTGCTCGCGCGCGAAGTGACGGTTGCTGTTCCGACCCTGCAGGATGCGCTCGATGCCGGTTGGACGAAGGTCGGTGAACCCATCACCGGCGGTGGTCAGATGGTGATGGATACGCGGGTCGATCATCGTGACCTCCCGTTCGACCCGTCCACTCCGATGGGTCTCCTCTACGCCTCGGACGACCCTTCCGCACCGGTGGTGGGCCTGCAGTACGGGCAGTGGACGTCGGAGGCGATGCCGGCCGACGGTTTCGTCGGACAGTCGTCGATGTGGCACCTGCACACCGCAACGTGCGTGATCGACGGCGACGAGGGCGAGTTCGCCCTCACCATCGACGATCCGTTGACGGGAGTCGGTTGCGAAAAAGTCGACGGGACCCGCGAGGATCGCATCGGTTTCATGCTTCGTGTGTGGGTGGTTCCCGGTTGGGAGAACCCCTACGGCACCTTCGCCCACGATCACCCGGGGATCGTGGTCACTTCCTGATCCCTCGACGCACCGGGACCTTCAGCGTCTCGGCCGTCTCAAAGTCCACCCACAAGCGGCCTCCGAGGGCACCGAGCAGTCGCATCAACGTCGCAAGAGTCGGAATCGACGACCCCCGTTCGATGCGACTGATGACTGTGACCGTGGACCTCTCAGTACGGCGGCGTGAATCCGGTCGGCCACGACGTGCTGTCGTCCCAGATCACGTCGGCGACGCTCGCTCGATTCAGTCGCGCTCCCGTGAAGTTGGTGCCGAGCAGGAAGGCGAAGTCGAGACGAGCACCCGTGAGGTTGGCACCCGTGAGATCGGCTTCCATCAGGTCGACCCCGGTGAGATCCACTCCGGCGAGGTTCACTCCCGACAAGTTGGCGCCCTGCAGGCTCGCGTACGACAAGTCGTAGCCGCGCAGATCGGCTCCAACGCAACTCGAGTAGGGGGCGAGTTCGCACTGCGGCGAGATCGGGACCGACGGAGGCGGCAACGGATCGGCGGGCAAGGTGTCGGCCACCGGAGGAGTGGGAATGTTCGGAGACGTCGGCACGGACGTCGACGAAACCACGATGGTCGTCGATGGCCTCGTCGATGGACTCGTCGATGGAGTCGTCGACGCGCCGAACCCGCTCGCTGAAGCACTTCCACCGGTCGCCACGACTCCACTGGGCGAGATCGCGGACGCGCTCCCCTCGACGAGTTCGCTCGACGTCTCGTCGACGACCGTCGCCACCCGGTCGGTGGTGGAGTCCGAACGTCCGATCGACCCGGACACGGTGTCCTCGCTGCGGCCCTCGGCCACCGAATGGGTGTCGGCGGTTTCGGAGGAACCGGGATGCGTCTCGCCACACGCCGAAAGGGGAAGGAGACCCGCCAGCAGGACGAGTGGCGTGTGACGACGACGCATCGAGCCGAAACTAGGAAAGACGGGTCTCGGCGAACCAACGCCCGGGTGTCGCCGAGGTGAACGCCGGGCGAACTTCGGCCGACGTCAGGAGGCTCGGCGTCCGCCGGCGCGCGACACCTTCTTCTTGTGGTCGAGGAAATCGACCAAGAGGTACTCGCCGAGATTGTCGCTCGAGGTGAGGAAGGCCCGACCTCCGTTGAGCGACGTCATCTGCTCCACGAACCTCCGCAGGTACGCATCGGCGTCGAGCATGAAGGTGTTGATGCGGATGTTCTCCTTGGCGCACCGCATGGCCTCGCGAAGCGTGGCTTCGACGGTGAGTTGCTGGGCCTCGTAGCCCTCGAAGTAGGTGAACCACGGTTCACCGCGTGGCGTGATGTGGGCCGTCGGCTCGCCGTCGGTGATCATGATGATCTGCTTGTTGCCGTTCTGGCCAGCCAGCATGCGTCGCGCCAACCCGAGGGCGTGGTGCATGTTGGTGCCCTGCATTCCGGGTATCGCCGCCTCCACCAACTCGTCGGGCCTGATCTCCCACGCCACGTGACCGAAGAGGAGCACGGCGAAGTAGTCGCGCGGGAACTGCGATGTGATGAGCGAGTGCAGCGCCACCGCCACCTTCTTGGCCGGACCCCAGCGATCGTCGCGGTACATCGAGTACGACGCGTCGAGCATGAGAACGGTGGCCGAACGGGTGAGATGCTCCGTGCGCTCGATTTCGAAGTCGTCGGGCGTGAGCCGAACCGGGGTGCCGACGCCGTTGCGATTCACCGCGTTGCGCAAGGTGCGTTGCAGATCGAGATTGAACGGATCGCCGTACTCGTACTGCTTGGTGTCGTAATTGCGCTCGTGACCCTGCCCCACCCGACCCAATTGATGCTGGCCGGCCCGGTCCTTGGTGAGCCGCGAGAACAGATCGCGTAGTGCCTTCGAGCCGATGTGACGCATCCCTTTCGGCGTCACCTCCACGCGACCCTCCTTCTGGCGAATGAGGCCCTCGCGTTCCATCTCCTGCACGATCTTCGAGAGTCGCTCCATGGAATTGGCCACGTCGTCGCCGAGGAGTTCGCGCACACGGTCCATGTCGGCCTCGGCCAACTGCTGCGGTGACGCCGGGTTGTTCAGTAGGTCCTGCAGATCGTCGAGTTCGCCGAGGTCGCGCATGGTCTGCATCGCCTGCTCGAAACCCATCGGATCCTGACCCTGCATCTCGTACTGGCCCTCGCCGAATCCCGGGAACATCTGCGCCATGTTCTGGCCCAGTTGAGCCATCTCGGACTGCAACTCCATGTCGTCCAGCAACATCTCGGACAACTGGCGCAACTGATCCCGCTGTTCGGGGGTCATCGAGTTGAGCATCGCTTGGGCCGCTTCCATCTGCTGGCGCAACTGCTCCATCAGTTCCTCGAACGACTGCGGATCACCGGGGAAGAAGTCGCCGTGCTTCTGCATGAACTCGTCGAACCGCGGGTCCTCGCCGCGATTGTGGCGATCGATCATCTGATTGAGGTCGCGCATCATCTCCTTCATGCGCTGCATGTCCTCGGGGCTCATGTTCTGCATCGACTTGGAGATGTCCTGGAACTGCTGCTCCATCAACTGCTGACGCAACTTGTCCATCAGTTGTTCGAATCGCTGCTGGGCCTCCGAGGACTCGAAGTCGTAACTCTGGAGTTCGCGCACCTTCCCGGCGAGGTCGTTGGGCATCATGTCGAGCCGGAAGTTGCGCTCCATGGCAGCGTTCCGCGCGTTCTCGCGCCGACGTTCGTCGCTGCTCTTCTCGGCGTCGGCCACCGACTGCTCGACGGCGTGGCGTTCCTCGTCGATGATGTCGTCCAGGGCATCGGCGATCTCCTGGTACACGCCGTCCAGGTTCCCGCGGTCGAGCAGCTCCTGGCGCCGCTCGCGCAACTGCTTGCGCATCTCCTGTAGACCCATCATCCGATTGCCGTTCTGATCGGTGGCACCCCGGTTCATCAACCGGCGCAGGGCGCTGCGGAGATCACCGAAGTTCAAGAGATCGTCGGCCATCTCGTCGAAGAGCGACGCGGCGTCGAGATCGAACCCCTGCTGGGTGCCGTCCCAGCGCGAATAGGTGAATCGACCGGCCATGGGCGAACGCTACTCCCGCCGGTCGATCCCCCCGTCGTCGGGACCCGCCGGTAGCCTGCGGCCAGCGATGAAAGTTGAGCGGACATTCGTTTTCGTCGACCTCTCGGGGTTCACGAAGTTCACGGCCGAGCAGGGTGACACCAGTGCCGGCTCGATCCTGAAGGCCTTCCGTTCCGAGGTGCGCGAGGTCGCCGCCAAGTACGGAGTTCGCGTCGACAAATGGTTGGGTGACGGATGCATGATCGTGTCCGTCGAGCAAGAGCACGCGATCCGCTTCGCGCTGCGGTTGCAGAAGCAATGCGAGGACGTCTGCGCGCCACTCAAGGTGCGGGTCGGTATCGCCTCCGGCGAAGTGCTGATGTTCGAGGGCGAGGACTACATCGGCACCTCGGTCAACCAGGCGTCCCGCCTGTGCGACGCCGCCGAGGCCGACGAGGTTCTGGTGGCCCGTTCCGATCTTCGGCGACTTCCGAACGGGGTGGTGGAGAACAACCACGAATCGGTCAGCCTCCGCGGACTCGGCGACGTCGACGTGGTGACGCTCACCACCGCTCGTTCGGTGGGCGGCATCCACGACACCGGTGAACTCTGGACCCGCGTCCCGTACATGTGAGTGAAGTTCCGTCGACGATCGACGAGAAGATCGTCGGTCGGCGCATCGGAGGTGTGCTGCTCGCCGTCGTCGCGTTGGGTGCCTCGCCGAGCGGCGATCGACCGGACACGCATGGCACCGGAAACGGGTTCCGCACTCGCTTCGTCGACGATCTCGAGGTGCTGGCCGCGAACGGGGTCACCGACCTCCGCCTCGGTTTCGACTGGTCGAGACTCCAACCACGGGCGGCCATGGGGGTCTCGCTCGAGGGTGAGTGGATCGAGTGGTACCGCGACGTGATGGTCGCCGCCCGACGCAGCGGTGTCGACGTCTGGGCCGCCCTTCTCGAGTCGACGGTTCCCCGATGGTTCGACGACGAACGGGGCTTCTCCGACGCGCGGGGTGCCGGCCGCCACTGGCCGCGTTTCGTGGAGGGGGCCGCCGAATGCTTCGGAGATCTGGTGGCCGGATGGTTCCCCATCGACGATCCCCTCGCCGTCGCCGCGCGCGTCGAACCCCACGACCCCCGTCGACACGGCGAGGTGGTCGACACGGTTGCGGTCGCCTGGCGCGACGCCTGGCGGATCCTACGCGGAGGTCCTCCGGTGGTCGCGAGCCTCGGAGTGCGCGTCATTCGTCCGGTCGACACCTCCGTTCCGGCGGCCGAGAACGCGCGACGAGAGGATCACCTCCGGTGGACCACGTTCCAACGCGGCCTGCGCGACGGCGTCCTGTCGATCCCCGGAAGAGCCGATCGGGTGGTCGACGACCTCGCGGGCGCGGCCGACGTCATCGGAGTTCGAATCCGGGTCGATCTCGGCGACGACCGACGCATCGACGACGAATCCCTCCGTCGCTGGCAGGAACGCGCCTCCACCATGTTGCATCGGACGGCCGAGGCGACCCCCGACCGACCCCTCGTCGTCGCTTCGTTCCTCGCCACGAGACGCGGAGTCGTCGAAACGGCCGCCGACGCCGCGACGTTGACGGAGGCGTTCGTGAGAGCGTCCGACGTGGCGGTCATCGACGGAATTCCGATCGGTTGTCGCTACCTGTCGCCGGCGGTGGCCGCCGACGCCACTCAGGCGTCGGGGCTTCTCGACTGGGATCGGTCCCCCACGCCGGCCGGATTGGCCTGGACCGGTCGCTGAAGTCGCCGCTACTTCACCGCGGTTGGAGCAACCGGAGAACCCACCGCGCGGGTGAACGGCAACGGGGTGGCCACCAGCAAGAAGTCGTGCTGGCCGTCGGCCGCGCAATCGTCGGCCAAGGGATCGAGCAGCCAGTTCTGGCCCTGGGTGAGCCCCACGTCGCGGATGTTCAGCATGTGCACCGGCAACATCGCCTGCGGGTCCTCGGGCGGATAGCACTCGAACACGATCGTGTCCGTGGCCACGATCGCCACGTCGTGATCGCGGATCCACTCCACGCTCCTCAAGCCGAGTCCCGGGGTCGGGTGCGAGTAGTGCACCTTGTCGCCCGTGCGCAACCAATGCATGTGCCCGGTCCGCACGAGCACGATGTCGCCGGGCAGCACGGTCAGTCCTGCTCTGCGCGACGCGGCCTCGAGGTCGTCGGCACCGATGGCGTAGCCGTCGTCGAAATGATCGACCCCGTGCAGTCGTGCGATGTCGAGCAGAACGCCGCGGGACACCACCGGTCCCACCTTCTCGATCCCGAGTTCGTGGGCACCCGCTTCGTCGACGGTGTCCATCGAGACGCCGTTGTACAGCAGGTTCTCGTAGCCGACGTGAGAGAGCGCGTCGAGATGCGTGGAGGCCTGGATCCCCATCGACACGGCGTCGTCGTTGGACGTGAAGTCGGAGGGATCTCCGGTCAGGCTCGACTTCAACGACACCATCGTGCGTTCGGGGTTGATGCGACCGGGCATGTAGCCGAGTTGCATGCCGTTCTCGTCGAAGGGATACGACAACGAGAACGAGCGTCCCTGTCGGGCGGCGGCCAGCCCCCGCTTGATCGCGGCCTCGTCGATCAGATTGAGGGTGCCGCGACGATCGTCGGCGCCCCAGCGACCCCAGTTCGACACGCGCGCGGCGATGTCCTTCACGTAGTCGGGCAGTGCCATGCTTCCTCCTCGAATCCGTCGTTCAGCCGTACAGCAGCTCGGCCATCGTGCGCAACGTGTCCGGGGCGCCGCCCACGATGAGCGTCGTCACCCGGCTGTCGCGCCACGCCTGCAGATCGTCGCGGATCTTGGCCGGCGGACCCACGAGGCAGATCTCGTCGACCATCTCCCGCGGCACGGCGGCGATCGCCTCGGCCTGCTTGCCGTTCAGGAAGAGGTTCTGGATCTCGTCGACGGCGCGCTCGTAACCCAGTCGACGGAAGACATCGGCGTGGAAGTTCATCTCCTGGGCTCCCATGCCGCCCACGTAGAGCGCGATGGTCGGTCGGGCACGGTCGTACGCGCGCTCGATGTCGTCGTCGATGAACGTCGTGGCCATGGCGAGGATCTCGAAATCCTCTGGCCGGCGACGGGCAGTGGGTCGAGCGAATCCCTCGGCCAGATGCCTGGCGTACATCTCCTCGTGCCGCGGCGCGTAGAAGATGGGGAACCACCCGTCGGCGATCTCGGCGGCCAGTGCCACGTTCTTCGGACCCTCGGCGCCGAGAAAGATCGGCAGATCGGCGCGCACGGGGTGCGTCATCACGTTGAGGGCCTTGCCCAGACCGAGACCGTCGCGGGCCGGAATCGGATACTCGGGACCATCGTTGGTGAGTCGTTCCTCACGGGCCAGGACCTTGCGGACGATGTCGACGTACTCGCGGGTGCGGGTCAGTGGCTTGTTGAAGCGTTGGCCGTACCAACCCTCCACGACCTGCGGACCACTCACGCCGAGGCCGAGACAGAACCGACCACCCGACAGGTGATCCATGGTGATCGCCGCCATCGCCGTGGCCGACGGCGTGCGCGCCGAGATCTGCACGATGTTCGTGCCGAGCCGCAACTTGGTGGTGCCCGCTCCCCACCACGCGAGGGGCGAGATGGCGTCACTGCCCCACGATTCGGCGGTGAACACCGAGTCGTAACCCAACGACTCGATCATGGCGAGGGTCTCGGGCACCCCGGTCGGCATGCTGCGCCCCCAGTAGCCGATGTGCCAGCCGAGTTTCAGATCCTTGGTCACCGCGCGTCCTCCGTCGCCGGGCACCGTCGGCTCGGCGTTCCGACAGTAGTGGTGTCGCTCGCTCGCCTCGGCGGTCGGAAGGGTCGTTCTGATAGAACCGAGTGACGGTCCAGAGCACCCCGGGGGCGACATGGAAATCGGATACACCGCCGAGCAGGAAGGCCTGCGGGCCGAACTGCGCGACTACTACGAGAATCTGCTCGACGCCGACACGGTGGCCGAGCTGAGCACCAGCCACGGAATCGGCGCCGCCCCACGCCGGGTGTGGAAGCAAATGTGCGCCGACGGCTGGGCGGGAATCGGTTGGCCGAAGGAGTACGGCGGACAGGGTCGTAGCGCCATCGAGCAGTTCATCTTCTTCGACGAGTCGATGCGCGCCGGCGCGCCCGTACCGATGCTCAGCATCAACACCGTCGGCCCCACCATCATGAACTTCGGCACCGACCAGCAGAAGGAGTTCCTCCTTCCCAAGATCCTGGCCGGCGACGTGCACTTCTGCATCGGCTATTCCGAACCCGGCGCCGGCACCGACCTCGCCTCGCTGCAGACCAAGGCGGTGCGCGACGGCGACCAGTACGTGATCAACGGGCAGAAGATGTGGACCTCGTTGTCGAGCGATGCCGACTACTGCTGGCTCGCGGTGCGCACCGACCCCGAAGCCGCCAAGCACAAGGGCATCAGCATCCTCATCATGCCGATGGACTCGCCGGGAATCACGCTGCAGAAACTCAACCTCATCGGTGAGCACGACATCAACGCGATGTTCCTCGACGACGTGCGCGTACCGGTGGCCAACTGCGTGGGCGGCGAGAACAAGGGCTGGACCCTCATCACCAATCAGCTCAACCACGAGCGGGTCACCCTGTGCTCCACCGGAGTCGTGGAGCGCGCGCTCGCCGACACCCTCGAGTGGGCCGTGTCGACCAACCTTCCCGACGGAAGGCGTGTCGCCGACCAGGAATGGGTGCAACTCAACCTGGCGCGCGTGCACGCCAAACTCGACGTTCTGCGCCTGATGAACTGGCAGTCGGCGTGGGAGGCGACCCGCGGCGTGCTCGACGTCGGGCACTGCTCGTCGATCAAGGTGTACGGCACCGAGTTCTACCTCGAGGCCTTCCGATTGCTCTTCGAGATCCTCGGTCCACCCGGCTATCTGAAGTCGGGCACACCCGGTTCGGTGTTGCGCGCGCGACTCGAGAGCCTCTACCGCGGCATGCTGATCCTCACTTTCGGTGGTGGCACCAACGAGATGCAGCGCGACCTCATCACCATGTTCTCGCTCGGATTCCCGAGGGCGGCCCGCTGATGGACTTCTCCTTCTCCTCCGACCAGAACGAACTGCGCACGCTCGTGCGACAGATCCTCCTCGACAATTGCACGCCAGAACACCTGAAGCAGGTGGGACGCACCGACAGTGGCACCGACCTCGCGTTGTGGAAGACCCTCGCCGATGCCGGGGCGGTTGGCATCGGGTTGCCCGAGTCCGCGGGTGGCGGAGGGCTCGGCATCACCGAGTCATCGATCGTGTTGGAGGAGATCGGACGCGCCGCGGCGCCGGTGCCGGCCCTCGCCGTGATCGCTCTCGCCGGCCCCGCTCTCGCCGCCAAGCCGGAGTTGCTGAAGGGAGTCGCCGACGGCGACGTCATCGTGACCGCGGCCATCCACGAGCCGGTCGGCGACGTCTTCGCACCCACCACGGTCGTGGTCGACGGGCGACTGAGTGGCACCAAGGTGTGCGTGCCGCACGGGCTGCTGGCCGCGCGATTCGTGGTCACGGCCGCCGACGGGTTGTACGTGGTGGAGGCCGACGAGCCGGGGGTCACGGTCTCGCGTCAGGACACCACCACCGGGGTTCCCGATGCCATGGTCGAGTTCGACGGCGCCAAGGCGTCGTGCCTGGGTGGCCCGGACGCCGTGGTGGCCCTGATCGATTGGGGCATCGCCGGTTCGTGCGTGATGTTGTCGGGTGCGTGCGACGCGGCACTGCGTCTCACCGCGGAGTACACGAAGAACCGCCGTCAGTTCGACAAGCAGATCGCCTCGTTCCAGGCGGTCAGTCAGCGCGCCGGCGACTCGTACATCGACACCGAGGCCGTGCGTCTCACGGCGTGGCAGGCGATCTGGCGACTCGACACCGGACATCCGGCCGCCGAGGCGTTGATGACCGCCAAGTTCTGGGCCGCCGAGGGGGGTTGGCGCGTGATGCACGCCGCGCACCACCTGCACGGTGGCATGGGCGTCGACCGCGACTATCCGCTCCATCGCTTCTTCCTCATGCACAAGCAGCTCGAGTTGCAGCTCGGGTCGGCTCAGCCCAGCCTTCTGCGATTGGGTCGCATGATGGTCGGCTCCTGACCGGGCCGTCGACGAGTCCTCCATGACGAATCCGAACCCGATACTGCCTCCCGATCCCGACCTGCCGGCCATCCACACCCGCAACTACGAGGTTCGCGCGTTCAAGGTCGACGACGGCGAGATCCTGTTGCGGGGTGCGGTGCGCGACGACAAGCCGGCCGGCCTCTACGTGAAGGACGACGTCGAGCCGCTCACGATCCACCACATGGTGATCGAGTTGCGCGTCGCGTTTCCGTCGCTCGAGATCGTGCACGCGACCACCGAGCTGAAGGAGTTCCCGCACCACGAGTGCCCGGGGATAGCCATGAAATACAAGCAACTCGAGGGACTCTCGATCGCCCGGGGTTTCACCCACAAGGTTCGCGAGCTCTTCGGCGGTCCACGCGGGTGCACCCACACCACCGCTCTGCTGCAGGCGATGGGACCGGTGGCCGTGCAGTGCGGCTGGAGCATGCGCGTCATCGAGATGGCCGAGGCCGATGCGTCGGGCGAACCGGTGCGCGAGTTCCCGCCGGAGGCCCGCGAGGCGGCTTTTCGTTCGAACCTCAACACTTGCCACATCTGGGACGAAGAGGGCGAGCACGTGCAGTCGATGCGCTCGGGCGGATCGATGGGAGCACCCCTGTCGGTGAGCAAACGCCTGGTGAAGTTGGGCCGTTCTCCCGAGGAGTGGGGCCAGAACCGGGGCTGACCCCACCGATTCAGCCGGTGTGTCACGGGGTCGTTCCCCGACTTCGGTTTCCCAAGCACCCCCGATTCACATTCACCCGACTACCGTTTCCTCCGTGGCTACGTCTCTCTCCCCCAGCCTCGTCCTCGCGCCCATCGGACACGAGCCCCGAGCTCTGTCGGAGTGGCTCACCACCTTCCACCTCGCCTCGGTGGTTCTCGACCCGTACACCAACGAGAGTTCGTGGATCCTTCCCACCGCGGCGCGCGTCCTGCGCGGCTTCGCGGGTGCGGCCGTGCGGGTGAACTTCGTCGTGACCGCCAACGACCAAGACGCCAAGGCCTTCCTCGGACCCCTGGCCAAGGAGTTCCTGGTGTTCGCCGACCCCGACCGCGCCGTGACGAAGGGTTTGGGTCTGGCGCAATTGCCGGCGTTCGTGTTCGTTCGTTCCGACGGCACCGTGCCAGCCGCCGCCGAGGGCTGGGATCCGATGAAGTGGCGCGAGGTCGCTCGCACCATCGCCGACACCACGTCGTGGTCGGTGCCCAGCATCCCCACCGCCGCCGATCCGGCGGCGTTCGCGGGCACTCCCGCGGCCTGACCAGTTCGGCGGCGCGCACCTGATTCCGCGCACCGATCTTCCCGTCGAGGACGTCGTCGACGATCTTCGCTCCGCTCTCGCGAGTCGGCGTTCGGCCGTGCTCGTCGCCCCACCCGGCGCCGGCAAGACGACGTTGCTGCCACTCAGACTGCTGGACGAATCATGGTTGGACGGACGACGAATCGTGATGCTCGAACCACGACGGCTGGCCACGCGCGCCGCGGCGCGCCGATTGGCTCGGTTGCTCGGCGAGGAGCCCGGAGCCACGGTCGGTTGGCAGACGCGCGACGAGCGCCACATCGGGAAATCGACGCGCATCGAGGTGGTCACCGAAGGAATCCTGACGCGGCGCCTGCAGTCGGATCCCGAACTGCCCGGAGTCGGACTGGTGATCTTCGACGAGGTTCACGAACGCAACCTCACCACCGATCTCGGCCTCGCGCTGTGCCTCGACACTCGAGCCAACCTGCGTCCCGATCTGGCGGTGCTCGCGATGTCGGCGACGGTCGACGCAACCGGCTTCGCCAAGTTGCTGGGTGACGATGCCGGAGACGCGCCGATCGTGCGCAGCGAGGGCCGGCAGCATCCGGTCGAGGTGCGATGGGCCGCACCGGCTCGGCAGCAGAGACTCGACGATGCGGTGGTGTCGGCCACGCAGCGTGCCCTGCGCGAGAACGAGGGTGACGTGTTGGTGTTCCTTCCCGGGATCGGCGAGATCAACCGGGTGCAGCGCGCGCTCGAGTCCACCGTGGATCCGAACGTCGACGTGCGTCCACTGGCCGGATCGTTGTCGGTGGTCGACCAGGATCTGGCCCTCTCACCCTCGCCACCCGGTCGACGGCGTGTCGTGCTGAGCACCGACATCGCCGAGACCAGCCTCACCGTGGACGGCGTGAGCGTGGTGGTCGACGCGGGCGAGGCCCGGGTTCCTCGCTTCGATCCGCGTTCGGGCATGACTCGCCTCGTCACCGTGCCCACGTCCCGAGCCTCGGCCGACCAACGGGCCGGTCGAGCCGGCCGTCTCGGTCCGGGAGTCGCCTATCGCGTGTGGAACAAGGTCGAGCACGGCGCCCGGCGTGCGCATCTCGCCGCCGAGATCACCGAGGTCGACCTGGCGGGGCTGGCTCTCGAATTGGCCGCTTGGGGCACACCCGTCGAACAACTTCGCTTCGCCGACCCACCGCCCGCCGCTCTGCTGTCGGAGGCGCGTTCGCTGCTCGCGATGCTCGGCGCTCTCGACGACGACGGTCGACTCACCGAACTCGGTCGGCGCATCGCCTCCATGCCTTTGCACCCTCGACTGGCCCGGATGGTCACCGAGGCCGCCCCGGCGGATCGCGGACTGGCCTGCGTGGTCGCCGCACTTCTCGACGATCGCGACGTGATGCGCGGACGCCCCGACGAGGTACCGGTGGACGTGTCCCTTCGTGTGCGCGCTCTCGTGGAGCGCGGGGGCGACGAGCGTGTCGACCGGGGTGCACTGGCGCGATGGCGGCAACGCACCGACGATCTCGCCCGACGCGCGTCGGTGCACGTCGAGTGGAACGACCTCGATCCTGATCACGCGGGGGCGGTGTTGCTTCTGGCCTTCCCCGATCGACTGGCCGTTCGCCGTCAACCGGGACAGTTCCAGTTGCGCACGGGTTCCGGAGCCTGGTTCCGTCCGCACGATCCGCTGGCGCACGAACGTTTCGTCGTGGCGGCCGATCTCGACGGCGACCGCAAGAACGCCCGCATCCGTCTCGCCGCCGCCGTCGACGCGGCCCGCATCGAGACCGTGCTCGCGCGCGACATCACCGAGGAATCGAACGTGGTGTGGGACAAGGATCGAGGCGACGTGGTCGAGCGGACCGTTCGGATGCTCGACCGCATGCGTCTCGACGACGTGACGCGTCGTCCGCAACCGGGTCGACCGGCGGTGACGGCACTGCTCGAACACGTGGTGTCGCGACGGCTCGCACCGTTGCCGTGGTCGCCCGGCACGAGGACCCTGCGCGAACGAGTGGCCTTCCTGCGTCGCGAGATCGGCGAACCGTGGCCCGATTGGTCGGATGCCGCACTCGTGAAGTCGGCGGCCGAGTGGCTCGAGCCCTACCTCGCCGGAATGACGTCGGTGACCGAGTTGGCCGATCTCGACCTCGGCACGTTGCTGCGAAGTCGACTGCCGTGGCCCGAGGGCGCCGATCTGGATCGCTTGGCTCCGGTGCGACTCGAGTTGGCGAGCGGACGTTCCGTCGACATCGACTACGGCTCCGGCGTGGCCGAGGGCACCGCGCCGGTGGTGCCGGTGCGCGTGCAGGATCTGTTCGGCACCAAGGAGCACCCCTCGATCGGTGGTGGCCGGGTACGACTCGTGTTGCAACTACTGTCGCCCGCCGATCGACCCGTTCAGGTGACCTCCGATCTACCGGGCTTCTGGGCCGGAACGTGGAAGGAAGTGCGCAAGGAAATGGCCGGGCGATATCCGAAGCACCAATGGCCCGAGGATCCGGCCAACGCCGACCCGCGTCGGCGGAAATAGATCACCCATGGTCGCCTTCGAGGTCGCCGGACTCTCGCCGTTCATGGTGCTGGTGTGCTTCGTCCTCGCTCTCGTCGGGTCGAGCGTTCAGGGCACCATGGGCTTCGGTCTCGGGATGTTGACGGCTCCGCTCTTCGCGATGATCGACCACGCGTTCGTGCCGGTGTCGATGATGCTCGCGGTGGTGCCACTCACTTTCGGAGTGGCGATCCGCGATCGGGCGCACATCGACACCAAGGGATTCGGTTGGGCGATCCTGGGTCGCTTCCCCGGAGTGTTCCTCGGCATCTTGGCCCTGCGCGCGGTGAGCGAGGACGGACTGGCGTACGCGGTCGCCGGCACGGTGGCTCTCGCGGTGGTGGTGTCGGTGGTCACGAGTCGCCGCGGTCAGGTGGTGCCCACCAACGCGGCCACGATGTCGAGCGCCGGTTTCGCCAGTGGCTTCATGGGAACCGTCACGTCGATCGGCGGCCCGCCGATGGCTCTCGTCTACAAGGACGGTGATCCGCGCACCGTGCGCGCGACCGTCGCGGCCTTCTTCAGCGTGGGGGTGGTGATCACGGTGGCCGGGTTCGTGATCTCGGGCGAGATCGGGCGACACGAATTGGCGCTCACCGCGGTGATCCTGCCCGGCGTGCTGGCCGGCCTTCCGGTGTCGGCCCGAATCGGCGACAAGTTGTCGCCCGACGTGATGCGCCCCTTGATTCTCGCGATGTGCGCGCTGTCGGCGCTGCTTCTCTTCCTCGAGACCACTCTCTGAACCGGGCACACCGCACGATCCGTCACTTCGTTGGGCGTCCGCCCGTCGTCGGGCGTAGCGTGACCTCATGGCCGACTTCGAGTTCACCGAGATCCTCCCGCTCGGACCCGACGACACTCCCTACCGGTTGATCACCACCGAGGGAGTCAGCACCTTCGACACCCCGCGGGGAACCTTTCTCGCCGTCGAACCGGAAGCCTTGCGACGCATCACCCGCGAGGCCATGCGCGAGATCGCCCACTTCCTGCGGCCCGGCCATCTGCAGCAGTTGCGCAACATCCTCGACGATCCCGAGGCCTCCGACAACGATCGCTTCGTGGCGCTCGATCTCCTGAAGAACGCGGTCATCTCGGCGAGCGGCGTCCTGCCGATGTGCCAGGACACCGGCACCGCCATCGTGAAGGCCAAAAAGGGACAGTTCGTGTTCACGGGTGGTGGCGACGAGGAGGCGATCGCGCGCGGCGTGTTCGACACCTACCTCACCAGCAACCTCCGTTACAGCCAGATGGCCCCACTCACCATGTACGACGAGGTGAACACCGGAAACAATCTGCCGGCCGAGATCAAGATCGCGGCCACCGATGGCGCGGCCTACAAGTTCCTCTTCATGGCCAAGGGCGGCGGGAGCGCCAACAAGAGTTATCTCTTCCAGGAGACCAAGGCTCTCCTCAACGACAAGTCGTTGTTCCCGTGGCTGTTCGAGAAGATGAAGTCGCTCGGCACGGCGGCCTGCCCTCCGTACCACCTCGCGGTGGTGATCGGTGGAACGTCGGCCGAGCACGCCGTCGAAACCGCCAAGTTGGCGAGCGCTCGCTACCTTGATTCGCTGCCCACTCGAGGATCGAAGTTGGGTCACGGATTCCGCGACCTCGACATGGAGCAACGCATCCTCAAGTTGTCGCAGGAGACGGGAATCGGCGCGCAGTTCGGTGGCAAGTACTTCTGCCACGACGTGCGCGTGATCAGACTCCCGCGCCACGGTGCCTCGTGCCCGGTGGCCATGGCGGTGTCGTGCTCGGCCGACCGGCAGATGCTCGGCAAGATCACCGCCGACGGAGTCTTCCTCGAGGAACTCGAGCACGACCCGGCCCGTTTCCTCCCCGATGTCACGCACGACGATCTGAAGGACAGTCCCATCGTCGCCATCGATCTCAACCGACCGATGGCCGAGATCCGCGCCGAACTGAGCAAGCACCCGGTGAAGACCCGCGTGATGCTGACCGGACCGATGGTGGTGGCCCGCGACATCGCGCACGCCACGTTGAAAGAGCGCCTCGACGCCGGTCAGGGCCTGCCCGACTACATGAAGGACATGGCCGTCTACTACGCGGGTCCGGCCAAGACCCCCGACGGCATGGCATCGGGCTCGTTCGGCCCCACCACCGCCGGGCGAATGGACAGTTACGTCGACTCCTTCCAGGCCGCCGGTGGCAGTTTCGTGATGCTCGCCAAGGGCAATCGCTCGAAAGCCGTCACCGACGCGTGCAAGAAGCACGGCGGCTTCTACCTCGGCTCGATCGGCGGCCCGGCGGCCCGACTCGCCCAGGACTGCATCACCAAGGTCGAGGTGCTTGAGTATCCCGAGTTGGGCATGGAAGCGGTGTGGCGCATCGAGGTCAAGGATTTTCCCGCCTTCATCGTGGTCGACGACAAGGGCAACGACTTCTTCGATCTGGTGAACAAACCCTTCGGAGGCACTCCGGTCTCGCTGAAGTGA
>Ga0172373_10005328_pt1 | contig 17706 bp, 10 predicted proteins | sample Lak10m_2_FD_114546 | JGI IMG/M metagenome (GOLD analysis project Ga0172373, IMG submission 114546) | Freshwater microbial communities from Kabuno Bay, South-Kivu, Congo - kab_092012_10m | ecosystem: Environmental > Aquatic > Freshwater > Lake | place: Democratic Republic of the Congo...
ATCATTTGTCTTCATAATAATCATCATGAGGTAGTAATTGAGTTCTTCAATAGACTTAATAGATCAGAAAAAATAAATTTCAATCTAATAAGCGCAGTAAGAGAAATTTTTGCAGTGGGAAATAGGATTGAAGAGTTAGGGGATCTCATTGGATATTTGGATGGATTAAAGTTGAACACTTCACAAGACTTGATACGCAACCATGCAAAATTATCATATTTCAATATGACTGATGTTCCATTCGAACAAAAACTCGAGCTAGCTAAGTCCATTATTGCACAGATCAGTTCAGTTACTGTCTTCCACCACTCCACCCTGGTGGATGACTGCGCCGCCATCATTCGTCAATCCGACACCCGCGACCGCGTGCTGGTGCCCAGCCGCTACGGCATCATTGGCATCACGCCGGTGATCAGCGAGCTGCGTGAGCGCATCGAGCGTTACGCGCGCTCAACCTCGCCCGTGCTGGTGCGCGGGGAGAGCGGCACGGGCAAGGAGCTGGTGGCTCAGGCCCTGCACGATGCCGGGCAGCGCGCCACGGCGCCCTTCATTCCCGTCAACTGCGCGGCCATTCCCGAGAGTGTCTTCGAGAGCCAGCTCTTCGGCCATGTGGCCGGGGCCTTCACCGGCGCCGCCAAGGACCAGCCGGGCCTCATCGAGCTGGCGGGTTCGGGAACCCTCTTCCTGGACGAAGTGGGCGAACTGCCCTCCGCCGTGCAGGGCAAACTGCTGCGCTTTCTGGAGAACGGCGAGTACCGACGCCTTGGCGCGGAGCGCGTGCTGCGCAGCAAGGCCCGCATTGTGGCCGCCACCAACCGCAACCTGGCCCATGAGGCGGACTTCCGCCCGGATTTGTATCACCGACTGCGCCGCCTGGAGATCGAGGTCCCGCCGCTGCGCGAGCGTCAGGAGGATGTGCGCTACCTGGCGCGGCACCGCGTGCGTCAGCTGAACCTGCAGGAAGGCAGCGGGTGGAAACAGCTGGACGAAGAGGCGGAGTCCCTGCTGGAGAACCTGGACTTCCCGGGCAATGTGCGCGAGCTCTTCAACCTGGTGGACCACGCCTGGCACGAGGCCGTGCAGCCGGTGGGAACGGCGGAGTTGTGGCGGGCCATGCGCCGGCTTGCCGCAGAACGCGAGCGCGCCGCGCAAGGCCATGCGCTGCCCACCAAGGCGGGAGCCCTGCACCTGAAATCCAGCGGCCGACATGTGACGGGCCCGCTCAAACAGCTGCAGGAGGATGTGGCCGTGCAGGCCGTGCGTCAGGCGGTGGCCCACTTCCACGGCGATGTGGACAAGGCCGCCGACTGGCTGGACATCTCCAAGCGCAGCATCTACCGCTACCTGGAGCGGGGCCGGGATGTGCAGGGTGCGGAAAGCGCGCCGATCGTGAGCTGATGCCGTCATCCCCTGCGATGGACGAGGCCTTTGGGGGTTGGTCGCGGGTGGTCAAAGCTGAAATCCTTCCGCTGACGCCTCCAAGTTCCCAGCGGGAGGGAAGAAGAGGCATCCGGCCTCGCCTCGCTGCCCAAGCCCCTCTCCAGCAAGTGGGACCGCATTTCAGGCTTGACATGCCGTGGTGGCCGATGTAGCTTGCTCATCGAATTCAAACAGGCGGCGACCCATGCCGCTTGCGCGCGTCACACTAACGACCAACAACCGACAGCGCTGGCAACCCCGCCATGGGCGGAATTTCTCTCGCACTCGTGAGTCATCCATGGATAACTGGAGGTTTGGCATGAAACGATGCTTGACAGCACTTGGATGCTGGCTCGTCTTGCTCCCCGCCCTTGTGCTGGCCGGCACCACCGGCAGCCTGAAAGGAAAGGTGGGCAGGAGCGGAGACGGCAGTCCCGTGGTGGGTGCCAATGTGGTGCTCGAAGGGACGAAGATGGGTGCCGCCACGGACCTGAACGGCGTGTACTACATCACCAACATTCCGGCGGGCACCTACTCGGTGCGCGTGACGGCGGTGGGCTACAAGTCCACCACGCTGAGCAATCTGCGCGTGAGCGCCGACCTGCTCAAGCAGCAGAACATCACCCTCGACGAGACCAGCGTGCAGGGCGCGGAGGTCACCATCGTGGCCGAGCGTCCCATGATCGAGCTGGACAAGACCGCCAGCGTGCAGATCACGGAGTCCGCCCAATTGCAGCAGCTGCCCGTGCGCGGCTACACGGACATCGTGAAGATCCAGAGCGGTGTGCAGACCTACAGCTACAACACCACCAACGCCGGTCGCAGCTACAACGAGAACAGCAACGGCCCGCGCATCAGCGTGCGCGGTTCCCGCGACGACGAAGTGCTGTTCAATGTGGACGGCGTGGCGCTGAATGATCCCTACTCGGGCTTCATCACCTTCCGCGTGCCGGACCTGGCCTGGGACGAGTTCTCCTTCCTGAAGGGCAACTTCTCCGCCGAGTATGGCCGCTACATGTCGGGTGTGGTGAACTGGACCACCAAGTCCGGCAGCGAGGACTACCACGCCGCCGCCGAGTTCACCACCGACGCCGTCAACGCGGAGGAGAACCGCTTCGACCAGAACAAAGTGGGCGTCAGCCTGAGCGGCCCCGTGGTTCCGGGCAACGCCAACTATCACTTCTTCACCGCCTACGAGCACGGCGACTACGGCGATCGCGGCCCTTCTTTCGTGGACACGGGCGTCAAGGACAAGAACAGCTCGGCCTGGGACGCCGCCACCTTCAAGCTCACCAACACGCTGAGCGACAAGATGCGCCTGGACTTCGGCCTGCTCTACTCGGATGAGGAGTGGAACGAGTACCGCCACTCCTACCTCTTCAACCTGGAGCACATGCCTTACTATCACGACGAGAACCTGGCCTTGTACACGCGCTTCAACCACGCCGTGTCTGCCGACCTGAACTACACGCTCACGGCCAACTACACGGACATCAAGCGCTTCCGTGGGGACGAGACCCTGCGCGAGGATCTGCTGTCCTACGGCACGGACAACCTGATCAACTACGACGAGTCCGCGCTCTTCTGGGGCGAAGGCCGCATTTTCCGCAACTACATGAAGCGTCGCACGGAGTACACGGGCCTGCGCGGCGACCTGCAGAAGCTCATCGGTTTCGACCACGACATCCGCACGGGCTTCGACCTGCAGCTCTACACCCTGCGCTACTACGAGCACTACCGTCCGGACGCCCTGGTGGCCGACAGCACGGGCGCCATCGATCCCGCGGCCTTCGTGGATGTGAACAACTTCGGCTACGACCGCTTCGGCGAGGAGAGCGATGGCGTGGGCGCCCTCACCTACGACGAGCAGAACGACCCGGGCTATGTGCAGGCGCCGGCCCAGCCCATCACCATGAGCTGGTATGTGCAGGACAAGATCCGCCTGGACTACGGCATCCGCTTCGACCTGGGTCTGCGCTGGGACTACCTGGATCCCGACGCCCACAAGGTGAAGGACCCCACGGATCCCCTGGGCGATGGTCAACTGACCCTGTGGAACGACACCGAGGAGGTGGAAGCCTTCAGCATCTGGAGCCCGCGCCTGGGCGTGAGCTTCCCGGTGAGCGATGTGACCACCTTCCACTTCAATTACGGTCGTTACACGCAGTTCCCCTCGTTCTACACCTACTATGTGGACTACAACTACTTCGAAAAGATGGTCAAGTACGCGGGTTACCATGTGGAAATGGGCAACCCCGATCTGGAGCCCAGCAAGACCACCAGCTACGAATTCGGCGTGGACCACGGCCTGGGTGATTACACGGCCCTGGCCTTCACGGCTTACTACAAGAGCATCAAGGACTATGTGAATGTGCTGAACCTGCCGGCCGTGCCCAGCGCTTACAGCACCTACTTCAACATGGACCGCGCCATCACCAAGGGCCTGGAGGTGGAGTTCCGCCTGAAGCCCTACAAGCGCTTCAGCAGCGCCTTGAACTACACCATCAGCTGGGCCAACGGCACGGGTTCCAGCAACCTGGGCAACGACCGCGTGGCCTGGACGGGCAGCGATCCTCCCAAGTTCACCAACCCCCTGGTCTTCGACCGCCGCCACCACTTCAGCGGTGTGGTGTTGTATGAGTTCGCCGCGGGCGACGGCCCCAAGCTGGCCGGCTATCCCGTGCTGGAGAACAGCACCTTCGGTTTCAACATGGATGTGGCCAGCGGCCGTCCCTACACCAAGAAAAAGGTCTTCAACGAAATCACCCTGGGCGCGAATTTCCCGGAGAACGAGCGCGCCATCAACGCGGCCAACATCGACTGGAGCTACCAGCTGGACTTCCGCTTCACGCGGGGCTTCAAGGTGGCCAACGCGGATGTGGACTTCTTCCTCAATGTGACCAACCTGCTCGACGCCGAGAACTATGTCTCCGTGTGGGAGTCCTCGGGCGATCCCGGCACCACCTATTGGCTGGAGAGCAGCGAGGGCCAGGCCTGGGTGCAGACCATGGCCGACCAGGGCATCGACGGCGAGGAGCTGTACCAGCTGCGCGAGGACGATCCCAACAACTGGAACGTGCCGCGCATGCTGCAAGTGGGCCTGACGGTCAACTACTAGGCTAATTCAAGGAGTCGATAGATGCAGCGAAAACTGATGACAGGAGCGGTGGCCGTGGTGCTGGCCTGCGCCTGCGTCCTGCCCGCCTTGGCTGAGCGGCGTCAGGTTGCAGGAAAGGGCCACTCGCGCACGGACGACATCTCCACCACAACGACCATCGACGCCAACCAGATGGACATGTTCGTGACCAATGTGGGCGTCTTCGCCTACGACAAGTCCAATGCCCGTGGCAAGGCCGATGGTCTCTACTTTCCCAACAACTACCCGCTGTCGGACAAGACCGTGATCTACGACGCCGGACTGTGGTTCGGCGGCGTGCGCGGCGGCGACACCCTGGTGACCGTGGCCGAGTATTCCCAGGAATACAGCCCGGGCAAGCTGGGTAGCGACCCGGCGGCGGCCTCCAACCGCGTGTACAAGATCTACAAGAACCACCTGCAGAAGGTGGCCGACGGCTATCTGGTGCGCAACAGCAGCGACCACGAGGACATGGTTCCCCTGGTGGCCAACGACTACAACGAGTGGCCGGTGACCCAGGGTGCCCCCCTGGGCAGCGACGGCACGCCGTGGATCAACGAGCTGGGCGCCGACCAGATGACCTTCACCGTCTTCAACGACGGCGTGGCCAGCTCCCACACAAACGACGCCGGCAGCACGGCGCCCATCGGCCTGGAGGTGAAGCAGACCACCTTTGCCTTCAACCGCAGCGATGCCCTGGGCAATGTGATCTTCATGAAGTACGAGATCACCTACGATCCCGCCGCAGCGGGCCAGCCGGCCCTGCCGCTGGAGGACGCCTACCTGTCCCTGTGGAGCGATCCCGACCTGGGCGGCTCCGGCGATGACTATGTGGGCTGCGATCCCGCCATCGGCCTGGGCTATTGCTACAACGCCACCAACCAGGACAAGGCCTACGGCAGCCAGCCGCCTGCGGTGGGCTTCGACTTCTTCAAGGGCCCGCGGAATTCCTACCGTCTGCAGTGGCCGCCCAACAGCGGCAACATTCCCGAATTCCTGCCCATGACCAGTTTCAACAAGTACATCAACGGCACCGACCCGCACAGCATGCAGCAGAGCTACGCTTACATGCAGGGCTTGAACAACGACGGCACGCCTCTCGCCAACGGCACCACCTACCAGATGGCAGGTGATCCGGTGAGTGCCACGGGGGAGATCGACACCGACCCCGCCGACCGCCGCTTCATGATGAGCGCGGGTCCCTTCAGCATGCAACCTGGCGAGACGGTTGAAGTGGTGGCGGCCGTGCTGGTGGCCCAGGGCGGCAACCGCCTCAGCAGCATCACCTATCTGCGCTACATCGACCAGCTGGCCCAGGAGGTTTTCGACGCGGACTTCGTGGTGAAGCAGCCCCCGGCGCAGCCCGAGCTTCTCACCACGGCCAACCTGAACCGCGAGGTGAGTTTCGCCTGGAGCGACAACAGCATCACCGATCACGGCGACTACACCTTCCAGGGGTACAACCTGTGGCAGGGCGAGACGGCGGCCGGTCCCTGGCAGCGCATCGCCACCTACGACCTGGTGGACGATGTGGAAACCGTCTACACCTGGTTGTTCAATGTTGACAACGGCGAGCTCTACCTGCAGCCCTCCCAGTTCGGCTTGAACACCGGCATCCAGTTCAGTGCCCAGATCACCCAGGACGCCTTCACCTGGGGCGGCAATCCCGGCCTGGTGAACAACCATCCCTACTACTTCGCACTGTCGGCCTACAGCTACAGCGACAGTCCCACGGACTCCCTGCAGAACTTCCTGGAGTCGGCCAAGTCGGTGATCATGGCTTCGCCCACGGGCGGTCCGGCGGGCGTGGAGTGGGGCTCGGTGGGCGCCACGGTGACGCACGCGGCGGGCCAGGGCAACGGCCCCATCGAGGTGAACATCATCGACGACTGGGCCATCACGGGCAACACCTACGCCATCACTTTCCACGACACCACCTATGTGACGGGGCAGGAGTGGCAGTACAACGAGGACGGCACGGACTCGACCTTGGTGGACATCATGCAGACCGATCTGCTGAATTACATCCTCACCAATTCCGCCACCGGCGAAGTGCTGATTCCTGAAGGCACCAATTTGAGTGGCGACACCAACGCCAGCTATCCCTACACCGAAGGCATGGTGATCAGTGTGAAGAACCTGCCGGAAGTGGTGCCCGCCTCCTATGCCTGGGTGGGCGAGGGCGGCGCCGCGCGCTGGCTGACGGGCGTGGACGCCGGCGGTCCCTTGTTGGGCGGCGGCCTGATGTTCGGCTTCGACTTCCGCGGCAGCTCGCTGACTCTGGCGGACATGAAAACCGTGGAGGTGCGCCTGACTCCCAACGAAGCCGACTGGTCAGATTGCGCCACCTACACGCGGCCGGGTTATGCCTTCGCCGGCATTGGCCGTTTCCCTGGTTCCATTTGGGATATGACGGTGAATCCGCCCCGGCGCCTGAACGCCTGCTTCGTGGAGAACACCAATTCCGGTGACACGGCGGACCTGCTGTGGAATCCCAACAATGCCGGCCTGGGTGGACGCCATTATCTCTTCATCAACAACAGCGACTACAACGGCGGCGTGGACTACAACACGGACACGAACCGCGGCATCGAGACCGATGTGCTGTGGGCCTGGTGGCCCATCCTGCGCGACGAGAGCGTGCCCTTCGCCGACCAGCTCGCCGAGGGCGCTGGCGCCTTCACCTTCGTGGCGGCCCAGCCCTACACGCACAACGATGTGGTCAACATCTCCACCACGGCGCTGGATGTGGTGCAGCAGGAATCCGCGCTGAACGCGGTGCGCGCCGTTCCCAACCCCTATTACGGCCACAGTGCTTATGAGACCAAGTCCGATGTGAAGGTGGTCAAGTTCACCAGCCTGCCGGACGTGGCCACGATCAAGCTCTTCAACATCGCCGGTGATCATGTCCGCACCCTGCACAAGAGTGCCAACACCACCCACGAGGTGAGTTGGGATTTGAAGAACGAGTACGGCGTCTACGTCGCCAGTGGCGTGTACGTGTACTATGTGGAGGCCCCGGGTTATGGCGACAGCTTCGGCAAGCTGGCGGTCATGCTCGAGGAAGAGCGGCTCAAAGAGTATTGATCAAGGCGTAGGAGGATCTGCTATGCGAACGACCTGTTACGGCGTCCTCGCGGGCGCTTTGATCGCCGGCTCCCTGCATGCGGAAATGACGGCCGTCGGCACTGCCGGCGCGCAGGAATTGCGCATTCCGGTGGGCGCCCGCATGACTGCCCTGTCGGGCTCCAATGTGAGCAATCTGACGGGCGTGGAGGCCATGTTCTGGAATCCCGGCGGGCTGGCCGACATGGAAGGCTCCCAGGCGAGCTTTGGCAACTACCAGTACTGGGCCGACATGAACATGACCCAGTTCTCGGCGGGGCACAACTTTGGTGAGAAGGGCGCGCTGGGCATTGCGGCCCGCGTGCTCAATGTGGGCGATCTCATCGTCACCACCGAGGACATGCCGCAGGGCACGGGCGAGACCATTCAACCCAAGTTCAGCATCGTCACCCTTGGCTGGGCCAAGCAGATGACGGACCGCGTGAACCTGGGCGTAAACCTCAACCTGCTCTCGGAGAAGATCAAGGACATGAGCGCCAAGGGCTACAGCCTGGACTTTGGCGTGCAGGTGTCCACCCCCATGAAGGGTCTGGACTTCGGCGTGGTGCTGAAGAACTTTGGCCCGGACATGAGCTACGACGGCTACGGTGGCGAGCAGCGTGTCATTTTCGACACGGACGAGACAGGTGCCGCGCACCGCGTGGCCAAGCCCATCTTTCAACCCTTTGAGCTGCCTTCCAGCTTCCAGTTCGGCGTGGCCTACGCGGCGCTGGAGGATCCGGCCAATCAGCTCAGTTTCTTTGGCACCTATCAATCCAACCACCACAGCACGGATGAGTACCGCTTCGGCACGGAGTACTCCTTCCACAACCAGCTCTTCGCCCGGGCCGGTTATGTGGTGGCCGCTGATGTGGCCGAGAAGCAGGACTACCTTTACACATGGACCACGGGCTTGGGATTCATGCTGGATCTGGGCGAGAACAACATGTTCATCGACTGGAGCTACAATCCCAACGAGCACTTCGACGCATCCCAGTGGTACACCATTCGTTTCGATTTCTGATCGAGACCTGATCCGCACGCAAAGCCCCCGCCACTTGTGGCGGGGGCTTTTTTCGAATAGAGAGGTGCTCTCGAGGTGCTCGTGAGGTGCTCTCGAGGTGCTCGTGAGGTGCTCGTGAGGTGCTCGAGAGGTGCTCGAGAGGTGCTCGTGAGGTGCTCGAGAGGTGCTCGAGAGGTGCTCGTGAGGTGCTCGCGAGGTGCATGCGAGGTGCATGCGAGGTGCTCGTGAGGTGCTTGCGAGGTGCCTGAGAGACGGATCCGTATGAGGGATCAAACCCCTTCGCGTGCTCCATCGCGTTGACAGGGGGCGCGAAATGGGATGGCCGATGTTTCTGTTTGCATGGCCGCTTCAACGGAGGCCGGCGCGCTGACTGGGCAACTCATGCCCGGTCTGGGGATGTGAGGCGAGTTTTAGAGTTTCGAACTCCAGAACTTCCTCGTCCGTGCCGATGAGGATGCCGGCGATGAGCCGGCCTGCCCTTGGGGCGTGCCCTCCGCCTGCAATCCACTCTCAAGGCGACGAGGCAAGCCATGGCATTGCGCATCAATCACAATGTGGCGGCACTTTCTGTGCGGCGTGCCCTCGACACCACCACAAATGAGCTCTCCCGCGCGGTGACGCGCCTGAGCAGCGGTCTGCGCATCAACTACTCCTGGGACGATCCCGCCGGACTTTCGGTCTCGGAGAAATTCCGTGCCCAGATTTCCAGCATGGTGGAGGCGGAACGCAACGCCAACCAAGGCATCAATCTGCTGGCCACCGCTGAAGGGGCTTTGGCCATCGTGGACGACAAACTCACACGCATGCGGGCTCTTTCGGTGGAAGCGGCCAACGGCACTCTCACCAGCTTGGATCGCAGCTATCTGGATGTGGAATTCCAGCAGCTCAAGAGCGAGATCACCCGTATCGCGGAAGTGACCAACTACAACGGGCTGTATCTGTTGGACGGCACCTATGCCTCGGCGGGGTCAGGCATTACCCTGCAGGTGGGCACCTATGCCACCAGCAATGTGGACACCTATCAAGTGAATGTGGCCAATATGACCGCCAGCGCACTGGGTTTAGGCAGCGCGGATTTGACCACCACGGCCACGGCGCAGAGCGCATTGAATGTGGTGGACACGGCCATCAACACCAAGGACACGGAGCGGACCCGCATTGGCGCTTATGTGGAGAGGCTGCAATACACGGTGCAGAATCTTCAAGTGCAGCGGGAGAACGCCGTGGACAGCGAATCCACCATTCGCGATGCCGACATGGCAGAGGAGAGCGCCGCCTTCGTGCGCGCCCAGATCCTCACCCAATCCGGCGTGGCCATGCTGGCGCAGGCCAACCAGATCCCCAAGCTCGCCCTCTCTCTGCTCTGATTCTCTTCTGTTTCGTCAGCGGACCTGCTGCGACAAGGCCGCCTTGATGGGAGTCAAGGCGGCCTTGATGTTGTTCGATTCTCAGGTCAGACACCAGCCAAGGCGCCGCGCGTGCATGAGCGCCTACTCCGCCACTGCCACCACGCGAAAGAGCCGCTGTCCTGGCGCGGCGCTTAAGGTCAGGCCCGGTTGCGGTGCCTCAACCAGGACGGTCCACGGGTCGTCCGCCGTGGCCCTGCACTCCACGCGATAGCGGGTGGCATTGGGAACGGTGCTCCAGTTCAGGCGCACCTGACCGTTGCCCAGCCACGCGATGGCCAAATCCTGCACCGGCGGAGGCGTGGGATCCAGCCCTTCCAGGCGCACATCATCCACGAACCAGCCCAGGGTGCCCGCATTGCTGTCGCTGCCGAAGCGCCAGCGCAGGATCACTTCCTGGGTGCCCCAGGCCGAGAGGTCGATCTTGGACTCCATCCACGCCTGGGTTCCCGACCAGCAGGGCGTGAATGGCGGAAATGGCGAGGTGGTGAACTGCGCGTCCGGGCCGAACCAGCGGATGGCATGGGTGTAGTCGGTCTCGGGCACCAAGGGATGCCAGGTGGCACCCGCGTCGGCGGAGATCTCCACCACACCGGCGTCGTAGGCCGAGTCGGCGTAGGCCGTGGAGATGGAGGCCTGGATGCGGTGCCAGAAACTGAGGCGGCTGTAGGGCCACAGGCGCATGGGCGGTGTGGTCAAGCCGGCATCCAGGTGGGGATCATAGACGCCGGCGCCCACCGAGCCGCACTTCCAGGCGCTTGTGGCACTGTGGCTACTCTGGGTATCCAGGTGCCACATGTCGCCCCAGTCACCGGGAGCAGTGTGCGTCCACGCACCCTCGCCGTCCTCCATGTCGTCCTGCCAGTAGACCAGACGCTGGCCGATGTCCAGGCCGATGGGCATGTGGATGACCAGATTGCCATCGCTGAGGGCCAGATCCAGCGCGGCGCTGCCCGCCAGCGGAGCCGTGGTGGCCACGCTCATGGTGAAGGCCGTGCTATTGAAGCCCGTGCCCTGGGGCTGCATGGTGGGCCAGGCGGAGATGCCCTGGGTGATGCTCAGCCAGGGCGTGGAGCTGCTGAGAGTGCCCACGATGGTGCTCTGGGGCGTGCCTTCCTGGTTCACCAGCGTGATGCGCAGCGACACCGTCTCACCTGGTTCGGGGATGAGGTCGCCATCGCTGGTGGAGAGCACGGTGACGGCGCTGAGGCCCAGGAGGAGACTGGATTGGGGATCCAGCGGGCCCACGCTGAGCTGCTGGGTGTTGAGAGGATCCAGCCACTCGCGCAGGCGGGTGGCGCTGCTGCTTCCCCGGTTCCAGCTCATGCTGAGTTTGCCGAACCAGTCCGAGGTCTGGCTGGCGCAACTGGCGTATCCACCGTGCAACTGGCCCACAATGCGGTGGTTGGGGTCGAAGATGGGGCTGCCCGAACTGCCGGGTTCAGTGGTGCCGTCGTCCCAGTCCGTCACCTTCCAGTGGCTGCCCACAACGCCCTGATTGCCTAGGTAGCGATCACTCACCAGATCGTCGTTCTCGAAGGAAATCTTCTTGATGTCACCCTCGGGATGGTGGATGCAGACGCCCGCCGTGGCCGCCACATCCTGGGCGTTCCAGCCGGCGTAGACCACATTGTAGTCGTCGGGGATGGGCTCGCTCAGCTCCAGCAGCGCGAAGTCCGAGTCCGCCAGGGTGGCGCGCCGCACGCACCCCTGCACCGTGTCCGTGGTGGGGCCGTTCGTGTTGAAGCAACTCGGGCTTTGGTAGTTGAACATGAAGATCCAGCTGGTCTCGCCGCCCAGGCAGTGGTTGGCGGTCAGGAAGTACTGGCGCAGGTCCTGGGCGATGTTGTTCACCAGCGCGCCACTGCAGATGCGGAAGCCACCGCTGGTGAGCACCATGGCCACGCTGCGGATCTCCGCGTCCCAGGGATCGCCCTCCGTGCAATTCACATTGTTGTTGCAGCTGCCGCTGTCGCCGTAGTCGCGCTGGTCCTGCACCACGCCAAAGAGGTTGCGGTAGGCGTGCACCACGCGGCTCACGCGCACGCGACCGGCCCAGGCGGCACCGGCGGGTTCCTCGTACTCCAGCGTCACGGCGTCTCCCGCCACGGGCTGGGTGGCGAACTGTCCATCGGGCTTGTTGTTGAACTCCGTGAAAGCGCCCACCACCACGCTGGCGTCGTCGTTGTAGAGGAAGAGGCGCGCTCCCGGCGGCAGGTTGAAATCATCGTAGAGCAGGTTCAGCGAGTGCGCACCCGGGCTGCTCACGCGCAGGCGCCACAGGTGGCTGCCGTCCGGACGCACTTCCTCCAGCCCCAGCTGGCGCAGGTCCAGGCTCAGGTCCTGGGGCGCGCCGAAGCGCATGGGTTCGTCCTTGGAGGCCTGGGCGTCCTCCGCCAGCAGCGCCGCGTGATCCACGGCGGGCAGGGTGACGGTGGGCACAGCGCCAGTGGAGAGGCGGGCCGCGATGCTGGGCGGCGTGCCCCCCGCGCTCACCTGGGCGAAGGAGGAGGTGGCGGCCAGGGCCAGCAGGGCCAGGGCCAGCAATGTGGATCGGATCATGACAAGTCTCCCGGTGCTATTGGAGCGGCTCAGGCACGCCTTGACGCGTGCGGTGAGGACTTTGCCAGGGCCTGCGCCATGGCGCATGGAATATCGACACCTGCGTGGCGCAAAGTGACAGGAGAATGACCCGCCTCATTCCGTGGCCTCGGAGCGGGGCCAGGGGCGAATCTCCTCCGCCTCGCGGGGCAGGGAACGGTCCTGGGCGATGGCCTCCTTCAGCGCCTTGTGGCGGACGGGATCGTACCACCACAAGCGGATCAGGTCCCGATAGTCCCCCGTGCGCGAGAGCACGGCCGCGGGCATGCCGTACTTGTTCCAGTAAATGAAGCGGCTGTAGGGGCCGTGCCAGGCGTGTGAGACATAGTAGCCGTCCATCAGGCGACGGTCGATGGCCTGGATCTGGCGCACGCGCTCCGCCTGATCGTAGGTGATGTCGTAGACCATGCACAGGCTGTCGATGCTTCTGTCCATCACCCCGGGATGATTGCCCGTGTCCGGCCCCAGGGCGAACTCGCTATGCCAGCTGCTGCGCGGATCAGGGAAGAGGCCGCCCGTCCAGGCGCCGTAGTAGATCTTGAAGTTGCGGTCGTTGAGCATCTTCACCCGCGTGGTGAAGGTGGTGGGCTTCAAGGACACGCGCACGCCGCCCTTCATCAACTGCTCCTGGATGACCGTGAGCAGGCGCTCCGTGGCGGGATTCTCCGGGCTCATGAGCTCGAAGTCCAGGCGCTGGCCCGCCGCGTTCATGCGCACACCGTCCCGGTCCACCCGGGTGTAGCCCGCCTGCTTCAGCAATTGGATGGCTTCCTCCGGGGCGTGCCGCACCTTGGGGTTCAGCGGATTCTCGTAGACGCCGCCGGGGTAGTAGCTGTCGTTGTGCTCATACTGCCGGTAGAAGAGCTTGTCGATGAGGGTCTGGCGGTCCATGAGCTCGGCGAAAGCCTTGCGCAGGCGCAGGTCGCTGAAGGGCGCCTCCCGCGTGTTGAAGACGAATCCCTGCAGGCCGTTGGGCTGGTCGTTGAAGACCTTGCGCTTCACCATCCAGCCCCGATCCAGCTGCTGCACCCTCTCCGGCAGCAACTCGCGCACCCAGTACTTGGCCTCGCTCACCACCAGCAGATCCAGCTCGCCCTTCTTGGTCATCTCCCGCGCCAGGTTGTCGTCGCCAATCACCACGAACTTGATCTGGTGGAAATTCCACTCCCCCTTCTTGCGTGGATTGGCGCGGTCCCAGTAGTCCGCCACCCGCGTGAGCGTGAGGCTGAGGCCCTGGCGCAGATCCTGTTCGCGGACGAGGTAGCGCCCGGAGCCGGGCAGGGGGCTGTTCTGGAAGCGCTCCATGTACTGCCGGCCGGTGAGCGAGCCGATGATGTGCGCCGGATAAATGCGCATCTCCGTGGCGAACTCCGCCAGCATGCGCCAACTGCGTTTCCTGGTGCTGGTCTTCACCAGGTAGGGGCTCACCACCTCCGGCGCGCTGAACTCGCGGTAGATGACGGCATCGCCCAGACGCAGCAGGCCTTCGTCCACCTTCAGCCGCCAGGAGGCCGCCACATCCTCCGCCGTGATGCGCTGGCCCGTCTGCCAGCGCGCCTCCGGGTTGATGCGGAACCACAGTTCCTGCCCGCCATCCGGGGTGAAGACCACCCGCCAGTGGCTTGCCAATTCCGGCTGGTAACCCAGATCCGTGGTGTTGATGCGCAGCAGGCTCTCGTAGCAGGCGGTGATCATCATCTGCTGGAAGGCGGTGGCGCTGTCCTTGCCCTCGCTGCGCAGGGTGGCGGGGTACTCGGCGATGCTGATGCGGATCTTGCCGCCCGGCGTGGCGCTGGAGTCCGTGTCCAGCGGGTAGTCCAGCCGCGTCTCCCAGCCCAGGCTGTCGGCCAGCTCCTCGAAACCGGCGCCGCCCAGCCAGGCGGGCACCTCCGGCAGGGCGCCGGGGGGCGTGTCCGCCACCTCATATCCCGCCTTGCGCCACAGCTCCCTGGCGTCCTCGCCTTCGCCAAGGGGCAGAAGCTCGCCCGTGTCGAAGCGCCCGCCCTTGCGGTTGCAGCCCAGCGCCAGCAGGCCCGCGAACAGGAGCAGCAGCAGGGTAGGCGTGTGGGCAAGAAGCGGGCGGCGTGGCGCGAAGAGCGTCATGGACAACCTTTCACAAGGGTGATGGCGTGGAGGCCGATGTCGACTGCCGTGCCGCGGGGCGAGCCGCATGCGCTATGTTGGGCGCCCGTCCTTCAATGGAAAAGGTAGGAACCATGCTTCGCCTCACCACCCTGATTCTGCTGGCGCCGCTGGCCGCGCTGGCCCAGTGGCTGCCGCAGGAGAGCCTGCGCCTGAACCCCCCGGCTCTGGACCTGGGCGCCTGTCCCCTGGCGGTGGTGGACACTTCCCTGTGGGTGGTGAATGCATCCACGCAGGCCCTCACGCTGGACACGCCCTTCACCTTGAGCGGTCGCGTGAGCGTGCTGGAGGCGCCCGCCGCCGTGGCGTCCGGCGACAGTGCGCGGCTGCGCCTGCGGCTGGATCTGCGCGAGGACCTGGATCTGGAGGATGTGCTCGTGCTGCCGTGCGGGCAGGTGGCGGGCCTTGCCGCCATGAGGCTGGCGGCCGCGCCGCGCCATGCCAATCCCATGTGGAGCGGCGCCGCCAATCTGTGGGGCACGGCCCTCAAGACCTTCCTCAACAGCCAGGTGGTGGGCCACACGGATCTGGGCTACAGCGGCGCCCGCACCCAGATGTTCGGCGACTTCGACAATGTGAACGGCCAGGTGCAGTGCGTGTACACCGCCACCTGGATCACCACCGACGGCATACCCGACGCCAACGTGATGAACACCGAGCACACCTGGCCCCAAAGCATGGGTGCCGAGGGCACGGCGCGCAGCGATCTGCACCACCTCTATCCCACGCTCAACCAGCCCAACTCCATCCGTGGCAACCTGCCCTTTGGTGAAGTGGTGAACCAGGATTGGAGCCAGGGTGGCAGCCTGCGCGGCACCGACGCCGGCGGCGTGCAGGTCTTCGAGCCACGGGATGCGCACAAGGGCGACGCGGCGCGCAGCCTCTTCTACTTCGCCCTGCGCTATGGCAACCTGAGCAGCTTCCTCACCTACCAGGAGCCCACCATGCGCGTCTGGGCGCTGGCCGACACGGTGAGCCAGAAGGAGCTGGATCGCAACGACGCCATCGAGGCCCTGCAGCACAACCGCAATCCCTTTGTGGACCACATGGGCTGGGTGCTGCGCATGGCCAGCCTGGCCGGCACGGCGGACCTTACGCCCACGCGGCTGCTGCAGATGCCCGGCGACACGCTGCGCCTCTCGGCGGCGGTGGGCGACACCAGTTGGGTGGAAGTGCCTCTGCTCAACACGGGCAACGGCACGCTGCTGCTGGGCTACATGCAAAGCGCCGACCCCCAGGTCCTCAGCGTGCACGAGGTGCCCGCCAGTCTGCCTGCGGGTCGCCTGGCGATGGTGCGGCTGGCCTGGCACCCCGTGGACAACGCGGCGCGCCAGGTGCAGCTCACGCTGTCCACCAACGCCCAAAACGGCGCCCTGCGGCACCTGCAGGTGGCGGGTCAGGGCACGGGCACCGCCGTGGATCCCGCCCCGCCGCGCCCCGAAGGCTGGCGCCTGCTGGGCGCTCACCCCAACCCCTTCAACCCGGCCACCACGCTCTCCCTGCTCGTGGAGCGTCCCACACGCCTGCGCCTGGCCCTGCACGATGTGCGCGGCGCGCGGCTGTGGACCCAGTCGCTGGACCTTCCCGCCGGCACCCATCGCCACCGTCTGGACCCCGGCCCCCTGCCCAGTGGCCGCTATTTCCTAAGCGTGGAGGATGAGATGGGCCATATGCAGAGTTTGCCCATAACGCTGTTCAAGTGATGGGAGTCGGCTGAGCTGGCCCGTGGCCGCATCCCCAAGCGGGCACGCTACTTGCCCGGCCAGATCCTGCGCAGGAAGGAAGCGCGCCCGGAACCCTCCCGGTAGGCCTGGTAGCGGCCGGGCTGCTTCAGGTGGTAGTCCTGATGGTGGTCCTCCGCCGGCCAGAAGGGGGCCGCGTCGCGGATTTCCGTCACGATGGGGCGCTGGAAAGTGCCCGAGGCCGCCAGGGCATCCCGGCTGGCCTGGGCCTCCGCCCGCTGCTGGGGCGTGTGGCAGAAAATGGCCGTGCGATACTGGCTGCCCTTGTCGGCGAACTGGCCCCAGGCGTCGGTGGGATCGATGTTCTGCCAGAAGACTTCCAGCAGCCGGTCGTAGCTGATGCGCGCCGGATCGAAGCGCACTTCCACCGCCTCCACATGCCCCGTGCCGCCATCGCACACCTCCTCGTAGGAGGGATCGTCCACCTGCCCGCCCGTGTAGCCGCTGCGCACATCCAGCACGCCTTCCAGCTTTTCGAAGGGCGGCTCCATGCACCAAAAGCAGCCGCCGGCAAAGGTGGCCAAGGCACCATTCTGTTGTGTATCAACAAGTTGCGGCATGCGTTCCCCTCCACATCCCAAGACCAGCAGCAGGAGGCTGCACGCGGCCCTGATGAGATGCGTCATCGCTTCGCCCAATCCCATCGGCGCATCGCCAGCGGCTTTGCCCTTCACCTCGCCTCGCCTTTCCCCTTGCGGAAATCACGCCATGGCCACCAGATAGAGGATGGCGGCCAGCCAGAGCACCCCTCCCAAAACGCGCCAGGCCGGCGCGGGCGAGGGGGCCGTTATCCAGTGGCCTTTGCACGAAAAGCCCGTGCGGGGCATGTCATTGCCCATGAAGAACACCAGGGTGCCGGAGAACAACAGGACACGAACAAGCCGCCAATTGACGGTTGAACCCGCAGGCTGGAAGATGCTGAACACCGCCACCACATGCAGGAACACCAGGATGGCAATGGCCGTCCACTTGACCAAGGGTCTCAAGAAGGGCATGCTGCATCTCCCCTGGGACGGCCCATGTGAGGTTAAATCAGACAAGCACCTGCCTTGGAGAAGGCTCGCCAAGGGCAGCCGAAGTGTACGATATGAGGTGGACGATAGGGCGAAGGACCAGATGCTGCGGCTGGGG
>Ga0172373_10005329_pt1 | contig 17705 bp, 10 predicted proteins | sample Lak10m_2_FD_114546 | JGI IMG/M metagenome (GOLD analysis project Ga0172373, IMG submission 114546) | Freshwater microbial communities from Kabuno Bay, South-Kivu, Congo - kab_092012_10m | ecosystem: Environmental > Aquatic > Freshwater > Lake | place: Democratic Republic of the Congo...
AATGGATATGGAGCATTTGGTCGCCCTCAGTGCCCCACGTCCACAACTCATCCTCATTGGGACGGACGATCCCCTTTCACCCATTGAAGGGGTGCGCACCATTCGGCATTATGCTGAAAAAGTGTATGCTGATGCCAATCAGTCAGACCGCTTTAAGGTGGTGGAGTACGCTGGGTTGGGGCATGTTTACACTGGCGAGATGCTTGAGACAATGGTTGAATGGTTGAAGGTGTGGCTATCGCATGACAGCACCACAACTAAACGATGAAGGAAGAACACCCATGTTTGAAACACAATCCTTAGCATTATTGAAGTCTGCTTTACGTCGCTTAGAGGAAGGTTCACAGACGCTTCCAAGTTTTCAAGCGTCGGTTGATTTACAGGCTTTAGAGGAAATACTCCATCAAGTTGCAGACCGCATGACGGACAACTATCCCTATGCCCATCCTTATTATGCTGGGCAAATGCTAAAGCCACCCCACGCGGTGGCGCGTCTGGCGTATACGCTTGCCCTTTGGATCAACCCTAACAACCACGCCTTGGATGGCGGGCGGGCAAGTTCCAAGATGGAACGCGAGGCGGTGCATGCCATAGCCAATATGTTCGGATGGCAAAGCTATTTAGGGCATTTGACCAGTGGCGGAACGATGGCGAATTTGGAGGCGTTATGGGTGGCGGGGCAATTGCACCCCAACAAGAAAGTGATCGCCTCGGCACAATCGCACTACACCCATCAACGCATTTCAGGGGTGCTTCAACTACCGTATCAAAGTGTGCCCGTTGACGTAGCGGGGCGCATGGATATGCAAGCCTTGCAACATATCTTACAGCAGGAGCAAGATGGGGTTGCTGTGGTAGTTGCTACGCTTGGAACAACGGCCATTGGCTCAGTTGACCCGCTCCCCCAGATTTTGGATTTGCAGGCACAATACGGTTTTAGGGTGCATGTGGATGCCGCTTATGGGGGCTATTTCGCGCTTGCCGAGGGACTGAGTGAAACGACCCGTCTGGCGTTTGATGCCATTGCACAGGCAGATAGTGTGGTGATTGATCCACACAAACACGGCTTACAACCATATGGGTGCGGATGTGTTCTCTTCAAGGATGCCACTGTTGGGCAATTGTACAAGCACGATTCTCCTTATACCTACTTCACATCGGATGAGTTGCATCTCGGCGAAATTAGCTTGGAGTGTTCGCGTGCTGGGGCATCTGCTGTTGCGCTTTGGGCAACACAACAATTGCTCCCTATGGTGAAGGGTGGGCAATTTGCCCAAGACCTAGGCGCGTCTTTACGAGCAGCTCGAACACTGCATCAGAAACTACAACTTGATGGGCGGTTCGTGTTGCCGCTTCTTCCTGAACTGGATATTGTCGTCTGGGGCATCCGCGCCGAACGCACCAGTGAAATGAATCAACACGCTCAACGCTTTTTTGATGAAGCGGCGCAACAACACTTACACCTTGCTTTAACCCGCTTGTCATCCGACTATTTTCGAGGCATTGATGGCGTAGAAATTGATACCGATCAAGTGGTTTGTCTGCGTTCCTGTTTAATGAAAGCCGAACATCTCGACTGGCTTGATGAGATCGTTAACCTTATCATTACGGTTGCAAATCAACTGTTGTAATGTCTTCCCACACTAGGGATGGATGGAGTCTTTATGAAGCGTCTGTCAACATGGTCTAGTATCTTTCTGCTTTTGCTTCTAGTTGGATTCACCCATGTTGATGTTCATTCTCATTCGGCTTCCGCTTCTGTGGCTCATCTACAAACAACGCCAGCGATTTTAGGGGGAACGGCTTCACAAACAGATCGCACAAATTTACCTGTGGCGACCGTGACCAGCTTTATCCCCCTTGCTGACGCTAACGAGGTCAGCTCGACCGCGACGATGGACAGCATGAGCGTAACCCTTACAAGCGAGATCGGTCAAACTCAAGCTACCTATCAAACGCAGCGTAATAACCCCTTGAACGATTTACTGCTCAACCTGGTCAATCCTGCAGACCTGGCTCTAATTCCGAAGGATGAACTCAAGCAGGCAATTGAACGGTTCAATGCGCAGCAGTTAACGGATGTTACGGTTAGTTTAGATTTAGTCGCGCCAATGCGCTCAGGCGGGATGCCCTCGCCTGTTCCCCCAATGGAGACGCCAGCGTTGCAAGGGGAGGTGGCGGATCCCACTCCTGTTCCACAATTGGCAACCAGCGCGCCTGTACTTGACTCGGTTATTTTGAGCGATCTAACAGCAGATGACCTTGCACCGCTTGACCCGCTTGTGTGGGCTACCATCCTTAAGAATCGATTATTTGAGGATGTGTTGGTAATTGTGTCTGGTTTACCGTTCGATGCGCAAACTGCCATCTTACTCAAAATCAATGCTGACTTCGTATCTGATCTACCCACACCCTCCCCACAACCAAGTCCGACTCGTGCCCCAACCAACACGCCTGTGCCGACAGCAATTCCGTTGCCCACGACGACCTTCACTCCAACTGCGATCATTCCCCCTAGTGCCACTTTTACCGTGACCGACAGACCCCTACCTACCAATACCAATGTGCCTACCGTGTTCATACCCACTGCGACATTTACCCTAACTGCTCGTCCGTTACCCACAAGCACGGTCCGACCTACGCAAGTGGTGCTCACGCCCACCTATACAGTTTCACCCCCATTTCAACCAAGCCGGACCTTCACCCCATCTCCAATTCCACCCCCGACCGCAACACGCACCCCAACACTGGTCCCAACGCCGTCTCCCACGCGCTCGTCCTAATTTCCTTCGGATGGGTTGAATCTTGGTGAATAGGGAGAGTTGTAACAATCATTCATTGAAAAAAGCACCATTGCATTCTATTCTTTAACACGGAAGCTACGAAAAATGGTTTAGGATGAAGGTCACTTTTGTGAACAACCAGCAGTATAGCTCTAGCGCAATTTATCCCCCAAGCCACAGCATTTCAGGTTTAGCTTGTATCGCACACTTGGTAAAACTTCAGGGTCACACCACACCTAGCTTTCCACAAGTGGATGAGCGTGAACTTCAACAAGCCAGTGCCTTGCAAAAAGTGGCAAAGCAAATGGGGTTGGAATCACACATGATGCTCATTGCCAAAGACCATCTGGAAGAGTTGGCGGAAATAAATGCCCCCATCCTCATCCCCTTGCTTTCTGAGAGGTTGAATCAAGTTGAGTGGGCGATTCTTTGGAGCAAACGAGGTAATCTCTTCGAAGTATTAGACCCACAACTTGGGCGACGGTGGCTATCAACGGCGCAGTTGAATGAATTGATGCACCAAGCATCCATGACCATTTCTAGTCAAACATGGACGCAACTTGTTCAAAGTGAGTTGTTTCTGAAGGGAACCGCACGTTTGTTGCAGTCCCTACATTTGTCTGTTGAACACATCCAAGACTTGACCGAATCCTACCCTAGCCCAGAACAGATGCGGGTGTTGGATGCTGCCATCCGTTTTGTCGCGCAATTGACTCGTGAACAAGGCGGCATTTTCAAAGGGGAAGAGAGTTATCGCATGCTCAAATCCTTGTGTGATCGCTTTCTGGCACAACCGAGCGACCACCTTCTCCCCACCCGTTACTTCAGCGTGATTCCTCACCGAGAAAGCCAAGATTGGTTGTGGAGTGGGTATTGCGTGTTGGTCGTAGACGATTTTGCCGCCGTTGCACCCAGCAGTTCGGTGAACTGGCAACAGATTGTTGCCACGCTCAATCCCTTTCCACCACAGATTAGAAGTTATCTCACGAATCAAAGACTATTCCTTACCCTCACTTTTTCAGCTTTGCTATTGGGGGCACTAGGCACGTTCCTTCAAGTGATTCTATTGCGTGGGGTTTTGCTGGTTGTTGCACAAGTGGGGAACTTTGAACAACGATTACAAATTATTTTGGGCATCGCGTTGTTTTTCATCATGCTGGGCTTGTTACGCTTAATGACCAACTTTGCCCTTGTGCGTTTGGGACATCAATTGGATGGGCGTTTGCGGACGACCATCTTGAACCTTTTGCCCACGCTACGTGACGATATTTTTCAGCATATTCCAATTGGAGACTTGGCAGAGCGCACCAGTAGCTTACGCGCGGTGCGCCATTTACCCTATTATTTTGGAGAGTCCGTCCAACTTCTCACTCAAATTGTGCTGACCGCGATCGGCTTAATCTGGTTGGATTGGGTAGTTGCTTTGTTGGCTATCGTGCGTGTTGCCATTTCGTTCAGCTTAATTGGCTTGGTGAATATTCTCAATTTGCCCAATAAGATTACTCGTCAAAATCTGGGATTGCTGGGACAGTTTCACCTAGACACCCTAATTTCGTTGGTGCCCATACGGTCGCATGTGGCAGAAGCCTCTACCACCCAGCAACATAACCACCTACTTGGACGGTGGTTAAAAGGTCGTTGGACGGAGCATCGCATTGAGATTGTGATTGAATGGGTGATAACCATAAACTCCTTCTTGCTGGTGGCATTGATTATGTGGGTTTATTCGCTACGCACGACCACATCCAATTATTGGCTACTGGTGCTGTATTGGAGCATCTCATTGGATGTTTTGGGCACACAACTGATGAACATCATCTTTCTTGCCCGTCGCGAGCGCAGCAAAGTCGAGCGATTCATGCAACTGGTTGATGATGCGAATCAGTCTGCGCCTTCCGCAACTACGTCCACCGTTCCCATCGACTGGCAATCGCAAGGTGTGAATATTCAACTGCGTGATTTAACTGTTCACCTTGAATCCCAAACATTACTTCGTTCGATTAACTTAGACCTTGAAGCTGGCGAACATGTCGCGGTGGTGGGTTTGTCTGGCGCGGGTAAATCTACCCTAGCGAATTTGATGTTGGGGCTTTACACCCACTTTGATGGATTCTTCGTGGTTAATGGTCAACCTGTCACCCCTCAGCTGTTCGACACATTAAGGCAACATACCGTTTGGGTCAGTCCTAATGTCAAACTGTGGAACCGCACCTTGTTGGAAAATCTACAATATGGCGCGGCTAAACCATTCCGCTCTTTGGAAGAAACGCTCACCAAGTCGTCGTTGAACACGCTCATCGAGCGGTTGCCCGAAGGGATGCAAACGATTTTGTTTGAGGATGGAAAGCGGGTTTCTGGGGGTGAACGACAAAAGATTCAGTTTGGGCGTGCTCTACAACGTGAAGATGTCCGCCTCGTGATTTTGGATGAACCCTTCTCTGAACTGAATCACCAACAACATCGTGAAATGCTGGAGCACAGCCGGGCAACTTGGCGCGATGCTACCCTGTTATACATCACTCATGATCTGGAATTGTCCACCACTTTTAAGCGTGTATTGGTTGTCCATGATGGGCAGATTGCGGAGGACGGGGTGCCACAGGACTTGTTAGATGAGCCTACCCTGTATGCCCGCATGCACGCCAGCGCAAAAAGTTGGCAAGAGGCAAAACAACAAATGGGGAATCCACGCTATATTCGGCTTCAAGATGGAGTATTAAAAGAAGGTGTGCCATAGACCATGAATCAACTCTTAGAAACAGTGCAAAATAGTCAAGTATTCAAGTTAATTAGTGAATTTTGGGTCTCGACCAGCCAATCAAGCCCATTGATTGGGCTATTCGTGATTACCATGATCGGGTATTTTGGGGGGCGTTTACTCGCCAACCTTCTTTTTCTCATCATGCGTTCCAACGGAAGAACCGTCAACAAGCAACAACGAATGTTCTTGGGGTCCGTCTTCAATGTGTTTGGTTTGGCGGTTGCACTTGGTATTGGTATTCAACTGGTGCAATTTGACTTACGGGGGGAGACCTGGTTGTTCAACTTTTATGTTGTTGTCATGATCGGTAGCGTCCGTTGGTTTATGGTGGAATTGAGCGAAGAAATCAATCCGGCTATCTTGCGACGCTTAGGTTATGTGCTGTCAGTGCGCATTAGTTCTACGAGCTACTGGTTGGTAGCTTTCTTATATCTTGCGTTTGTCTGGATTTCGTGGCCCATCCCCTGTGCTCCCCAGTGTGTGGGCGCGTCGCTGACCAACATCAACATGAGCGGCTTGGAATTACGCTTCGCAAACTTGACCAATGCCAACTTACGCAACTCAAGTTTTCAACGCGCTAATTTAACTGGAAGCAGTTTTGTTGGGGCGCAACTTGACCGAGCAAATTTTCGAGAGGCGAATTTGACGGGTGTGGATTTTTCTGGTGCCAACCTCACCTACGTTGATTTTGGCGGGGCGATTCTGGACAACACCCGCTTTGCAGGTGCCAATTTAACCGGCGCCAATTTAACCGCCGTTGACTTCAGCACGCTTGTTATTGATGGTGCCATTCTTGATGGAGCCAAATTGATTCAATCGAAAATGTCTGGCGTTGATTATCCTGGGGGTAGTCTAATAAGTGCTGATTTGACGAATGCCGACCTAAGCAATACCAATCTTCGCGGTACACAGTTTTCACGTGCAGATTTATCCGGAGCGAATCTGTCGGGTTCCAAGTTGAACGGCTCGGTTTTCAACCTTGCTAACCTGGGTGATACGCACATGACCGATGCTGATTTAAGTGGCTCGCTGATGATTGGTGCAGATCTACTTTCATCAAATATGTCCAACAGTCGCCTGGTTGGCGTGAACTTCATTGGGGCGGATTTGTCGGGTGCGAATTTGTCCGGCACCAACCTCGCTTCTATTCTGCTCTTTAGAAGTGAGTTTGACGATAGCCTTGAAGTTACCGACGTAACACTGGCTTCGTTAAATGCCAGTGAATTGACCGCCGTAATCAAGAATGCGGAGTATTCAGGAATCATCACGGATGAAAACGTGGTTTGGCCCACTGATAAAGAACGTCTCTTGAAAGATATTCTGGGGATTCCATTTGTCTATGAAGTTGACCCTGAGTCCTTACTTGTTTCATTGCCCAAGCCCACCGAAGTGCGCGGAGATTTATCCATCTATGTCTCTGAAGACTTGAGTAGATTATATGATGTCGCGCTAGAAGGATTTTCAGAAAGTGGATTTCAAGGGACGATGAATCGGCATGCATTGGTGGAGGCAAACGAGTTTCTTGACCTTTGCACCCAAACAGACCTTAATCTGGCAGTGTACACTTTGAATGTCCCATCGGAGGCGGATTTAGCAGTCTGCGAGTCCAACGGTGTGGCACTGTCAAGTTTTCCGATTGGCGCACGGGTTGCTTTGGTGGCGGTGGTTAACCCCAAAAATACGGGGGCTACACAACTTTCCACAGGCAAGTTAGGCATAGCCCTCACTGTAGAGCGGTGGAGCGATGTGGAAAGCTGGTTTCAAGCCGTCGATATTGAGCGTTATCTGCCCGTTCCAGAAACCCCCGGATTTGAGATTCTCTCGGAATTGTTTACGGGAGGGCGCGATGACCTGCTGTTGGAAAGCAAAAATACATCGTTTGTCACGTCTAATGTTGATGTCATTTTGGGGGTAACATCCAATGAGAATGCTATTGGGTTCCTAGACTATAACTACTACTTTGAGAATAAGACGTTGTTGACTGGACTGCAGTTGGACGGTGCGAATATTTCAGAGGAGTTGCCAAAAGCCTACCCCCTCGCTGAACCTATATTCATTTACTTCGATCAGAATCGATTAGTCAGTCATCCAGAATTGGTGTCCTACATCGGTTACTTCATCGCGAGAGTTCCTGCTGAACAAACCAACTTTGGTCAACTCACCTTAAACAACCATGTGCGCGTCTCCATTATTCAAGACTTGCATGACATGGCACAGCTTGAAACCGCAAACCCTACCAGTGAAGGATCATAGATGACAACTGCTAACCCACTTCTAGCCGCGCTAAAGACTGCTACTTTGAACTTTAGGTTGATCGTAATTGTACTGCTCTTCCTCATTTTGGCAGGTTGCCGCTCTGTCGCGCCGGGGTGCCCTCCAGATTGTAAAGGCATCCGCCTTCGACAAGGCAACTTTTCGGGGATAAATTTGTCTAATTCAGATTTGCGCGATGCTGAAATCCGCGGTTCTAATTTGGCAAACGCTAACTTTCGTGGTGCAGACCTCTCTGGTGCAAACCTGTCTGAGTCTTCATTAGTGGGTGCTGACTTCTCAAATGCCATCTTGGACGGCGCGATTTTTAGTGAGTCAAACTTGAGTGGCGCCATTTTAGATAACTCGCGCATGATTGGAACGAACCTCAGTCGCGCTCAATTAATTGGGGTGGATTTTCGCACCGCTGAGCTTGCTGCCATAATCATGAACGAGTCCGTGTTGATCGGCGCGAATCTTTCTGATCGCTCGCTTCAGGGTGTTCAGTTGATTGGGGCAGATTTACGCGGTGCCAGTCTCATCAATACGGATTTATCGGGAGCCACGTTAGGGATTATCGCTGGGCGCGGAACCACTTTGCGAGGTGCGAACTTGTCAGGTGCGATTTTGGAGGGAGCCACGCTCAACGGGGTTGACCTTTCTGGGACCAACATGAGCGGCGTAAATTTGCGGGGGGCGGTCATTGGGCGACGCTCACGAGCCTTGGGCGCAAACCTTGAAGGAGCAAACTTAGAAAACGCTTTGTTGGAAGAAGTGAGTTTTGCGGGGGCGGATATGAAAGGAGTGAGTGTGGCTAACAGTTTGATCCAACGCATCCGTCTCAACGGCGCCCAACTGCACGATGCATCCTTTGAGGGTGCGTCGTTTGTGTTGACGCGCCAAGATGAGGCAGAGGAACGCCCAAGCTCCATCTTTGATTTGAATGGTGCCATCTACAATGAAAATACGGTGTTCCCAGCAGGCTACGAAGCACCGAGCAGTGCTCTGTTAGACGAACAGACTAGTAGCAACCCTTAACTTGAAGAACTTGCCCCACTGAATCGGGTTGGTGTAGAAGGGAAGTCGATTTCCCTTCTACACCGCGGCAGTTTACTTAGTTGCCGCCCGTGTTCTGCTGTTGCTGTTGTTGTTCTCCCGCGCCAAAGCCGCCCATCGCCCCAAACCCTTGTTGCTGTTGAGCGCCTGCGCCAAAGCCACCCATCGCCCCAGATCCTTGTTGCTGTTGTTGTTCTCCTGCGCCAAAGCCACCCATCGACCCAAATCCTTGTTGCTGTTGAGCACCTGCGCCAAAGCCACCCATCGACCCAAATCCTTGTTGCTGTTGTTCGCCTGCGCCAAAGCCACCCATCGACCCAAATCCTTGTTGCTGTTGTTCGCCTGCGCCAAAGCCGCCCATCGACCCAAATCCTTGTTGCTGTTGAGCACCTGCGCCAAAGCCACCTGTCGCACCAAATCCTTGTTGCTGTTGTTGAGCACCTGCACCGTCTAGTGGGGTGAATGCAGAGGGCGCAATAGGCGTTGCTAAGGAGAACGGCGCACTGTTGTCCAATGGCGAAGCTGAAAAATTGGTGGACGTGTCAGACACCAAATCATCTGGCAAAGGCAAAATCAAGGGGTTTTCACTGGGCAACAACATCACGCGGACATTTGGTGAAATTTTGTCAATATAGTAGTAGGTGAGTACCTCTGGGGACTCTTGCAACGCCTTGCCGATTTCACGCGCAGCGTTGGCTTGCGCAAGGGCGCGGATTTCTGTTGCGGTTGCATCCCCTCGGGCTAGGCGAATCTCACGCTCTGCTTGAAACAATGCCGCTTCTTGTTGTTCTTTCGCCACTTGTTTGGCTTCAACTGATGCTGCATATTCTACCGAGAAAGTAATATCACGAATGAGGAACTGATCCAGCTCAAATCCTTTAAGCGTAAGCTCTTCGCGCAGCAGTCGTTCAAGCGTGGCTTCAAGTTCGGCACGGGAGGAACTATTGACCTCATTCACGGTGAATTTTGAAACCTCTGTGCGCACAAAGCCCCGCACTAACGGACGGATCAAATCATCGATGTAGCGATCTTGCCAATCCACATGCACTTGTGTCACTTGATTCACATCAATGCGAAAGATGGTGGAGGTGCTAAGGCGCACTTCTTGCCCGTCTTTGGTACGCGCTCGAATTGAATCATCCCCAATATCTTCCGCTGAACCCTCTCCATTTGACATGGTGTAGGTTTGGTAGTAGATCGGGTAGAGTTGCACTTGCTCTAAAAATGGAATAATCACATGTAAACCGGCGCGAAGGGGCTGTTGGCGGATACCATCAGGGGATAAAGCCGAAATCACCACGGCAACCGCAGCGGGTTGAATGAAGTTGACCGCGTATCCCAGTACGACAATTCCAAGCGTGAAGGTGAACGGGATCAACACTTGCGCAGAAATAAGCCGCAGGAACGCAAGTACAAGCCCTTGTCGTGTCAAGGTGAGCACGAACAAAACTACGATGTAGATCACAAATCCAACGACGGCAACATTGGATAGGATAGTAAGGAGCGTATCTATGTTAAATGCAATGAACGCCGATGAACTTGGCATCATAGGGTCAACCTCGCTGTGTTCTGTTTTATCCGATAGCTTGCAACACTGCTTCAAATGGCGTTTGTTGATCTATGACGACCGTCACAACCCCATGCAACAGATTTTCGACCGCATAGCGGTGTTGATTTGTGAATTCGGTTTTCAGAATAACTTCACCGTTCAAATCATTTATTTCTAAAATGGCACTAGGAACGGATTCTATATTGCCATTCTTGTCCAAATATTGAAATAGTGCAACGTCGCCGGCTTGAAGTTTACTTTTGTCGGCAGGCACGAAAATAGCCACAGTGCTGCGACTGTCCACGACCTGAGAATCCACAGAGTAGATTTTGACCGCCAGCGGAAAGGTGAAAAAACCAACAATCCATGCCAAAACCACCACAAGCAACAGCGTCATGACAATCAGGAGAAACACACGGTTCGTGCGTTGAAGCTCGATCAGAGAATAGGGAAGGTTATTTGAATCATTCATAACTACTCGCTGTCAATCATAATCAATGTCTTGGAATACTTAATGAGTGCCTGTAGTACGCGCACCTTGTTTTCGGGGTCTAGCGCAACCAGATTCTCATCAATGATGGTGAGGTCTGGTTTTTGTAAAATGGCACGCGCAACGAAAATGCGGTTGCGCTCCCCATGTGAAAGCCTCCATTCGGTTTCGCCCACCTTTTGATGAATGCCAAAGGGCATGTCATGCATTAACCCACCTAAACCCAATTCCTCACACAGTGCTTGCGCTTCTGCCAGATCGCCGGGGGTGGGGGTTCGGTTGCGCCCCATCAAAAGATTATATGCCAGCGACCCGTTGAGAATGTGATTTTGCGCGCTTGCCGAAACATACGCGATATTCTTGCGCCAAATGCGCGGGTTCAAGGTGTATTGATCGTTGCCCGCATAGAGTAACACACCAGAGGTGGGTTGTCTAAGGTGACACAAGACCGTGGCGAGGGTGGATTTCCCGCTCCCGGTTTCTCCTTGTAACCATAGTGTTTCACCGCTGTGAATGGTTAAGTTGACATTGTTAAGAATGGGTTCAAGGTTTTCGGTAAATCGAAAGCGGATGTTGCGCAGTTCTAAAATGATGTTGCTTCGGTTTACCTTATCGGTCATCTGGGGGTGTTGTTCGTTGTTCTGTGAAATTGCCTTGAGCTGTTGAATTTGATGCCAGGCATGGGTGCTTTTAACTAACTCCGGAATAGAAAAAGCTAAGATTTGCAACTGCATAAATGCGAACAACCACAGCGACAGACGCAAGCTAATGCCTAAGGGGGAGATGACGGCGGGATAAAGCGCGAGGGGGGCAATCCCCAATAATGCTACCAAAACCCCGCCATAGGGAATGAGCGTCCAAACGAGGGTGGCAAGTCGGTCATAGCGAGTTGCCTGTTGCAGATATTGAGCAAGCACAGCATCCTCACGTTTGAACCAGTTTGTCTCCTGCACGAGGCGTGTGGTGTGCCCGCGAAGGTTTTCCACAAATTGATGAATGAGGTGTTTGTGTTGGGTGTGGAAGGTAGGGTATTGTTGCACGAGATACCGAATCATCCCCACACAAATTGCTAACCAGCTCGCCAGAATCAGTGCGCTGAATAAATCCCCAATGATGAGCAGTACAAGCGTCACCAAGATGAGAAATACGGCAGAAGCGATCACCCAGGCACTGCGTTGAAAACCGGATTCCTCTAACGTTTCGGTTTCCATCACATCGTGAAAATATTGTGTGCTGTGCTGGAAAACTTCGCCAATGGGCAACTGAAGGGTATCTCGGAAAAGTTGTTGTTTGATGTTCAAGCCGAGCTTGAGCGCGTAGTAGTGTTCTAGCCAGGTGAGCATCAGGGCAATCGGAATGCGCGAAACCCACACCAAAAGCCCTAACACTAGCCAAAACGGGTTGATCCGTCCGCTGACACTGGCTTGCCCCATGAGCGCGATCGCTGTGAAGAATAGAATGTAGTGCCCACTCCGCAAGCCAATTTGTAGCCCCAACCAGCGAAGAATTTGCTGGCGCGTATTGCTGAGCGCGTTGGTAATTTGTGTGTTGACTAACCAGATGCCTTGAATGTGGTGTTGAGCGAGATGTAGATCGAGGTAGGCTTCACGCACTGCCTGGCGACGAAACATCGGAAGGCCCACATCTTGCAAAAGCTGCGTGGTAATTTCAAAGTAGGCACGCTGCAACGGTTCTCTGAAGACATTTTGCAAGCGTTTCAAGGACAATCGTGTTCGCCTTCCGTCGTTCCCCAAAAGTGTGGCATGACGGGCACCACACCGCAGCACCACCACATACCCGTGCAAGGATTCAGTTTGTGTGGTGGAAGGAACGGACAAGATTGCGGGGGAGTTGGCGCGGAGTAGTTCCATCAGTTGCGCGTATGACACCGCAACTTCCGTCAAACCTAATTGGAGCTTATCGCTAGTCTGCAATAACCATTCTTCAAAGGGGAGTGTCTCTTGGGTTGCGTCATACGATTCGACAAGGTGCGGTTCAGCGGATTGCCGAAGCAAAACCAACGCTTGATGCAGGTTGGAAGCGTTCCAGATCAGGGTATTTTGAGCAAGTTGATTCAATCGCATGCTACTTTCAATCGGATAAACCTACCCCTTATGGTAGCAAAATTTATGCGAAATACCACGCCCACAACCCATAATCTAGTTTATGGGTTGTGGAGCTTTTGCATGTTAGGGTTGCTTCCAAAGCAGGTTTTGGAACACACCGATTAGGTCGGGAAACAGGTTCATCACTTCTTTGCGCTTTGCCATGTATGTGTCAACATGCAAGGGGATGATGAGGGCACCCTCCTCTGATAAAATACGCTGAATTTCAGCATAGAGTGGTTTACGCTCTTCTGGATTTTCCGTTGCTCGAATCTGATCGATTAATGCGTCGAATTCGGGATTCGTCCATCCTGAAACATTTAAGAAAGCATCCGACTTGAACATCAAACTTAAATTTATTTCAGGCTCCCCAACATGAGTCCACCATTGTACCGCAAACGGAACTTGCCCCCACTGTTCGTAGAAATAGCTATTGGCAGGGACACGCTCAATTTCTACGCGAATGCCAGCGGGTAAAAGCGATTCCTGTAAAACGACGGCAGCATTCACCAAGCCAGGAAAAAGATCTGCTACGGTGAGCGTGATGTCGAGTCCGTCAGGGTAGCCTGCCTCAGCTAGGAGTGCCTTTGCGCCTTCAATATCTTGCGCAGGGGCTTCAATGCCATCCCAATAGGGATTTGCTGGGCTGATGGGGTGGTCGTTGCCCAAATATCCATCTCCCAAGGCAAATACCTGACGAATTGCTTCACGGTTGGTTGCCAGCTTGAGTGCTTTGCGCACGCGCACATCATCAAAGGGAGGTTCAAAGGTTAGCATTTCAAAGCCAAACCAAAAACCCATATCAGATTGCAGAATGTCTACATTGGGATTGGCTTGCAAAATGGGGATGCTGGTTGGGCTTACTTGATAAAGAATATCCACATCTCCGCTGGCTAAAGCCGCTACTTGACTGGTGGGGTCAGGGATGATGCGATACTGCATGGTATCAAGATAGGGCAAAGGAGCGTTCCAGTAGGCTTCATTGCGGACATACGTTACGGATTCGTCTGGGATATTCTCCCCTAAAATGAAGGGTCCTGTTCCAATTGGGGTGGTGGCGAGTTCCTCATCAGACCGCCCATTCGGAATGATGGAAGCGGCGGGATCCCACATCGTTTCCAGCAACGTATGGTGAGGTTGCGACAAACGAAACTCAACTGTGTGCTCATCTAGGGCGACTACTTCGTTGACAGACGTGAATAAACTCCCAATGATGCTCCCTAAATTCACGTCCATCAGACGGTTATAGGTGTAAACCACATCAGCAGAAGTGAAGTCCTGTCCGTTGTGGAACTTGACACCCTTGCGAAGATTAAATGTCCATGTTAGTTCATCCTCGCTAATTGACCAAGATTCCGCCAGGCGCGGTATAATCGGGAAATGCGGTTGAGTGACATCAAGCGTGACGAGTGTGTCTCCCATCAGAATCCACCCAAGTGCATCCGCCAAAGTGAGCCATGTGGCGGGGTCAAAAGTCGTGACACCATCCACCATAGCGATGCGAATCTCCCCCCCAAAGATCGGCTCAAGGGTGGACTGGGCGCGGGTAACACGAGGGGATAAACGATCAAAGAACATCATTGCCGATGTTCCTGCCATCAATTGCACGAATCTGCGACGCGATAATTCATGATTGACCATAATAAAGTCCTCTACAGTAAATAGTCTGAATCAATTTTCACCATGATTTTAATACGGGCACGACAATAAAGCAAATTAACAGGAAACAGAACTTGTGCTTGGATCAAGTCTCTACTACAGATTATTGAGGAACCGTATACAATAACAGTAAAAATCAGTATATTATAAGCGTCCAACTTCCTGTGTTTCACAATAGTTGAAAGGCTTCTCCAATGCCCATAATGTTGCCAGTTGTTTTTCTAGGCGGGGCGATCGCAGCTGGTGTAAGTTACCTGCAAGAAAAAGACCTCCCTGTTCCTTTCGTCAAACCGAGAACCAAGTTGATCGTCTATTTGGGGAATGAGTTGCGACCTGAAGCTGACCCAGAAGATCGCTTTGTTGAACGGGTTAACCTGAGGTATCAGAAGTTTTTTCAAGAGCGTATCGATCCGCTGTTGGGGGCAAGTCGTCAACATGACCTCGCTGAGCTTGCGCCGACAACACAACTGCTGGAGCGTCCGGATGGGTACATTAACCGTCGGTTGGGATATTCGGTCATCGCAATATTTTTTGCGATTGCGGGTAGCCTTTCGCTTCCCTCTTTCTTGGTGGTGAGCGTGGCAGTCGGGTTATACGCTAACAACGACTTGTACTTTCAGGGGACGCGGAATTTACTGAAGGGTAAACCGGATCACTTGACCACGGCAATGCTGGCGATGGTGACATCTTGGATCGGTGGTTTTTGGATTGCGAACTCACTGGCTTCATTGTTGTATTACACGGGTGAGAAATTAGCTGCCGTCAGTGAAAATCGCGCTCGTCAGCGCATGATTGATGTATTCGGGCAGATTCCCCGCACTGCGCGAGTGATTTTGGAGGGCGAAGAAATTGAAATTTCTGTTTCTGCCTTAAAGGAGGGGGATGTTGTGATAGTCCGTGCCGGGCAAATCATCCCTGTTGACGGCGAAATCACTCAAGGGATGGCTTCTATCGATCAGCACATGTTGACCGGTGAATCTCAACCTGTTGAAAAAGAAGTGGGAGCTGGGGTTTTTGCCTCTACACTTTTGTTATCTGGCGAAATCCTCATCACCATCACCCGTACAGGTACGGAAACAGTGGCATCTCAGATTGTTGAGGTGTTGAACAATACGGCTAACTTCCAGTTTGAAATGGTGAATCGCGGTAAGCGGATCGCCAATGCGTGGGCACTTCCAACCATTCTGATTGGTTTAGCGGGTGGGTTAGTCGGTGGGATTCGCTCGCTAGTGGCGTTATGGAATGTCGATGTTGGCTCTCAAATCATGATTACCGCCCCCATCAGCTTATTGAATTTCCTCGATAAAGCCTCTGCTAATGGTATATTGGTCAAGGATGGTCGCTCGCTTGAACTCTTAAAACTGGTGGATACGGTTGTATTCGACAAGACTGGTACGTTAACCGAGGAACGCCCAACCGTCGCAGCGGTACATTCATTCTCGGAGTTTAGTTCAGACGCCATCCTACAAATTGCTGCCGCTGCTGAAAGCCACCAATCCCATCCGATTGCGCATGCCATCCTCCATGCTACAAAAGAACGAGGGTTGGAATTTCCTGCTGTGGAAAAAACAGATGTTGAGCTGGGTTACGGGTTGCGTGTGATGCTTGAAGGGCACGAAATTCTGGTGGGTAGCCAACGCTTCATGGCGATGAGTGATGTAGAATTGCCCACCGACCTCGAGGACTTGCTCACTCAAACAGCGGAGCTGGGGCATTCGATGGTGTTTGTTGCGGTGGACGCGCAATTGATAGGGGTGATTGAGTTGCAACCGACCGTCCGCCCAGAGGCATACACGGTAATTGCCAACCTACAGGAGCGGGGTATCAAAACCGTGATTATCTCTGGCGACCAAGAAGCACCCACGCGCAAGTTAGCCCACCAACTGGGGATTGATGAATATTTTGCCAACACCCTGCCGGAGAATAAAGCACAATTGGTGGAGATGCTGCAATCTCAAGGGCGAAAAGTATGCTTTGTGGGGGACGGCATCAATGACTCCATCGCATTGCGCAAAGCGGATGTATCGGTCTCCATTCATGGCGCAACGACTATAGCGGTGGACACCGCGCAAATTGTCTTAATGAGTAAGAACCTAGAGAAGTTGCCGTACCTATTTGAGTTGTCCCACACGTTCAACCGAAATGCCAGAGTTGGAACGTTGATTGCTACGGTGCCTGCCTTCATTCTGATTGGTGGGGTATTCATCTTAAATTTGGGAGTTTATGCTTCAATTGCATTTTGGAACATTGGCTTAGTAGCAGGAATGTTGGTGGCGATGTCCCCTAGCCTCTCCAATACAGAACAGGATAAGCAACAGGCACTCCCACAAAATAGCCGTGTGGCGTTGGGTGAATAAACAGACTGTGGGCTTACCTGTAGACATCATGGGGAAATACTTGATATGGTGATTTTTTTGCTAAGGCGCCTGGCATTCATGCTGGCAACCTTGTTGTTCATCTCTCTGCTCATCTTTGTGGTGACAGAGGTTTTGCCGGGAGATGTGGCTACCGCGATACTGGGTAGACGCGCCACAGTCGAGAATTTAGCGGCGTTACGAGAGCAACTGGGGTTGGAACGTCCTGCGACCACACGTTATGTTGATTGGTTAACCGGAATGTTGCGAGGAGACTGGGGAGACTCGCTCACCCTTAAAGTCCCCATTTATCCACTTGTCACCGAACGACTGGGCAACTCGCTCATTTTGGCAACTCTTGCTTTCGTGATAGGGGTGCCACTGGGATTGTTCTTGGGGATTATCGCAGGGTTAATGCAGGATAGCTGGGTCGATCATCTCATTTCTGGAAGTTTACTGGCTTTGATTTCTATTCCAGAGTTCGTGTTGGCTACAACAGGAATTATGGTCTTCGCCTATCAATTTCAGATTTTACCCGCCACCAGCACAATCGAAGCCAATATGAATTGGCAAACCGTCTTGCTCGCCCTGATATTGCCCACCACGACACTGGTCTTGGGGATGTTGGCACATGTGGGGCGAATGATGCGCACGAGCATTGCCGAAGTAATGCACAGTCAATACATCCGCACCGCCAC
>Ga0172373_10005331_pt1 | contig 17698 bp, 31 predicted proteins | sample Lak10m_2_FD_114546 | JGI IMG/M metagenome (GOLD analysis project Ga0172373, IMG submission 114546) | Freshwater microbial communities from Kabuno Bay, South-Kivu, Congo - kab_092012_10m | ecosystem: Environmental > Aquatic > Freshwater > Lake | place: Democratic Republic of the Congo...
ATGGCCTCTGTCTACACTGCATAGCCACATCAGTAGCTTGCTCTACAGGGCAAATTTACTACTTTCTTATTTCAATGAACTTTTTCTTTCAGGCACTTGGTTTTTAACACAGCACCTCTTAATAACGTAAGGGTATCCTCACCAGCCATTGACTTGTCGAACAGGATGGATCCATCTGAAAGACTGCTCACCCTGAGGCCAAACCTTGCCTGATCAAAATAAACATGGAACAATTTATTCTCGTAGATATAGCCACCGCCACTGTCCTGAGTGTACTCGCCGAGTGTCGGGTATGGCACCTCCTTATAGCTGACTTTGTCAGAGGAGAGATCAATTTCTGTATATTTGAACACCGGTTTGTCGCTGGAAAAAACACTGGGCGTTTTATCGCGTACGATATAGATTTTCCCTTGATCAGCAAAGATCTTGTCGGGATTGATTGCCTTGTCAGGCCACAAATCCGCATCTTTCCTTACCAGCAGCGGCTCGTACTTCCTCCCGGCGAAATACTCCGGCAATCCGCCAAATATTTTGCGATCCAGACCTTGTTCTCCACGGGTATAAACATTCAACCTGCATTCTTTTTTACTGATTCTCTCCCGGGAAAGAATCAATGCCTTGTTTTCCAGTTCCAGCCCCCCGATAATCTCTTCCTCTTCCGGGATGGCATACAGGAGCCTGAGCGTACTCTTCAGTGTGTTCTTGTCGGTAGTAACCTCATAGATATTAACTGATTCCCCCCTGAAATAAACATGGTATCCATTTTCATCGGAAGCAGTGCACAGTCGCTCAAACGATTTGTCGCCACCCACGACGGGCAGCTCCTGAAGCGGATACTGTTTAGACACTTGTCCACCGGCATCCAGCGAAGCTATCTGACACAAAAAAGAACCGGAATTCCTCCTGTTGCTGTAGAGAAAAACACAGTGGCCGCCATTGCCATCAGGAAATACGACCGGCAGCCTGAGATCACTCTGAATCTCGGGCGTGACAATCTGGGCTGGTGCGGCGGCGGCAACAAACAGAAGCAGAAACAGGAGTAGCTTTTTCATGGCAATACAAAAAAATTCCGGGCTACTGCAAAACACAGAGGACCGGAACGGATATAAAAGAGCAGAAGAAAATTATGCCTGTTCTTCTTTGCTTTCTTCTGCAGCTGGTGTTTCAGCTGGCGCTTCAGTTACAGTTTCGGCCACTTCAGCTACTGTTTCAGTGGTATCTGCGACTTCATCCGCAACAGGAAGGGCAGCAGTTGTTTCTTCAGCAGCAACCGCAGCAGGAGAAGCTTTACGGCCACCACGGCGGGTGCGCTTGGCGCGTTTTTCCTTGCCTGCGTTAGGCTGGTATGTTTCGTTGAAATCAACGAACTCGATCATGGCAGTTTCTGCACCGTCACCGCGGCGGAAGCCCATTTTGATTACGCGTACATATCCACCCGGACGATCACCGACTTTCTCGGCGATAGGACCGAAGAGCTCTGTAACAGCCTCTTTGTTGGTCAGGTAAGAGAAGACAATACGACGCTGGTGCGTAGTATTTTCTTTAGCCTTGGTTACCAGTGGCTCGATGTAAAGGCGGAGTGCCTTTGCTTTAGCCAGCGTGGTTACGATGCGCTTGTGTTCGATGAGTGCGATAGCCAGGTTGGCCAGAAGAGCGCGGCGGTGAGAGGCCGTGCGTCCGAGATTGTTGATTTTATCTCCGTGTCTCATGTATGAAAGACCTGTATTGCAGGTGGTAGCACCGGGGCAGCCAAAGGCGCTCGACAGTTACCACACTTGGTGAAAAAATGAATTATTCTTCTTCGAGTTTGTATTTGGCAAGATCCATTCCGAAAGTCAGATTCTTTTCCTGGAGGAGTTCTTCGATCTCTACCAGAGACTTCTTGCCGAAATTGCGGAATTTGAGCAGTTCGTGGGTGTCATAGCGAACCAGCTCGGCCAGTGTGTTGATTTTAGCTGCCTTGAGGCAGTTGTAGGCGCGAACGCTGAGATCGAGATCTTCCAGAGAAGTCTTGAGCAATTTGCGCATGTGGAGAATATGCTCGTCAACCACATTTTCTTCGCGGTTAGTGGGCGTATCGAAAGTGATATTCTCGTCAGTAATCAGCATCAGGTGCTGAATCAGGATACGGCTTGCCTCACGGATAGCATCTTCAGGATGAATTGTTCCATCCGTTTTGATGTCAATGACCAGGCGCTCATAGTCGGTGCGCTGACCAACACGGGTGCTGTCCACTTTATAAGAGACGTTCTTGATAGGAGTGTAGATAGCATCAATTGGAATAACACCAATAGCTACATCTTTAGGAGCACCATCGTCGGCTGGCTGATAGCCACGACCCTTGGTAACAGTAAACTCCATCTCGAGTGTAACAGATGGTTCCATACGGCAGATCAGGAGTTCCGGGTTCATTACCTTGAACATATTCGTGAACTCTTCGATCTGGCCTGCGCGGAACTCTTCACGACCGCTGATTGTCAGATAAATTTTTTCAGCTGTGCCTTTTTCATCCTGAATCACAGGCTTGATACGAACCTGTTTGAGATTGAGAACGATATCCACCACGTCTTCGACAACGCCGCGGATCGTCGCAAACTCATGATCAACACCTCCGATACGTACAGCGCTGACGGCATAACCTTCGAGAGAGGAGAGGAGAACGCGGCGAAGCGAGTTGCCCACCGTCTGGCCGAAACCGGGTTCCAGCGGCTTGAACTCGAAAGTACCCTCAAAATCGGTTGCTTTCTGCAACAGGATTTTGTCAGGCTTTTGGAAATTGAGAATGCTCATATTGAACGCTCCGAGAGTGATTGGGTGGTAAAGAACAAATTTGTTTTCAGGCAGGGCACAGGGAAACCCCTGGAAGGGTTCGGCATATTACGCGAAAAGGGTTGACATTCAGGATGAACGCCAACCATATTCGCTTCAGCACTTCTTACTTAGAGTACAACTCGACGATGAGCTGCTCGTTGATTTTTTCAGGAATCTGATCGCGCTGCGGATAGGCAAGGAATACGCCCTTCATCTGATCAGGATTCCACTCAATCCAGCCGAACTGGCGGACATTGCTCGTTTTGGCACCAACGTTGGAAGTGATGATATCGAGTGCTTTGGAACGACCACGCACAGCCACAACATCACCCGGCTTGAGTGTATAGGACGGGATGTTTACAACCTGTCCGTTTACAGTTACGTGGCGGTGGCCAACGAGCTGACGTGCACCCCTGCGTGTATTTGAGATACCCATACGATAGACAGTATTGTCGAGACGTGCCTCCAGCAACTGAAGGAGAACCTCACCTGTTACACCGTGACGGCGGGTTGCACTTTGGAAGGTTTTACGGAACTGACGCTCCAGTACCCCATAAGTGTACTTGGCTTTTTGCTTTTCAGACAACTGCTGAGCATAGTTAGAAGCCTGCTTCTTCTTGCGAGTCAGTCCGTGTTGTCCGGGAGGATACTTCCTGCGCTCAAAAGCTTTATCGAAACCAAAAATTGGTTCGCCGAACGTACGGGCTTTTTTGGTAGTTGGACCAGTATAACGAGCCATTATGTTGAATGTGCTATTTTAAACCTTGAGTGAAGAAGATGGCATTAAACGCGACGACGTTTTGGAGGGCGACATCCGTTGTGCGGCATCGGCGTTACGTCTTTAATCAGCAGCACCTTGATACCGGACTGATCAACTGCACGGATGGCAGCTTCACGACCGGAGCCCGGACCTTTGACGAACACCTCAACAGAGCGAAGACCTGCGTCGTAAGCGGTTTTGGCCGCATCATTGGCAGCAACCTGTGCAGCGTACGGCGTGTTCTTTTTGGAACCACGGAAACCAGCTTTACCTGCAGAAGCCCAGGAGATTACTTCCCCCTGCTTGTTCGTGATAGAGATGATGAGGTTATTGAAAGAAGCCTGGATGAAAACAAGACCCTCCGGCGATACTTTCACTTTGCGCTTGACAACCTTTTTGGATGCTCCTTTTGCCATTTTTTTGTTGCATTGTGAACCGACAATTTCAGCCGGCCCTTGGCTTTTTATGAAAAGAGAACCGCCGCCTTGCGACGGTTACTCATTATTACTTAGTCACTTTTTTCTTGTTGGCAACCGTCTTGCGCTTGCCCTTGCGTGTGCGGGCATTCGTACGGGTGCGCTGACCGCGCAGGGGAAGACCCTTGCGGTGACGCAGACCGCGGTAACAACCAACATCCATCAGACGCTTGATGTTCAGCTGAACTTCAGAACGCAACTGACCTTCAGTCTTGTAATCATCAGCAATGATGCGGGATACCGCCTTGATATTCTCATCATTCCAGTTTTCAACTTTGGTACTCTCGTCAATTCCGGCTTTCTCCAGAATAGCGGAAGCAGTCGAAGGGCCTATACCATAAATGTAGGTCAGGCTAATAACCCCTCTTTTCTGACGGGGAAGATCAACTCCAGCAATACGTGCCATATATTGTGTTGATTTGTGTATTCAAAAATGTTGACGTCGAAGCCGACCGCCACAGAGAATTACCCCTGCCGCTGTTTGAACTTCGGGTTCTTTTTGTTGATGACGTACAGTTTGCCTTTGCGGCGAACGATCTTGCAGTCCGCAGAACGCTTCTTGATGGACGGTCTGACTTTCATATCCTCAGTCGTTTTTCAAATTGTCGTTTTAACTTACTTGTATCGGTAAATGATACGCCCACGAGTCAAATCGTAGGGTGACATCTCTACAGATACCTTGTCACCCGGCAAAATACGAATGTAGTGCATCCGCATCTTTCCGGAAATTGTTGCGAGTATTATATGGCCGTTTTCCAGCTGCACTTTGAAATTCGCATTTGAAAGTGCTTCGGCAACCACGCCATCCTGTTTGATCAAGTCTTCTTTCGCCATAAAAAGGGCCCTTTTAATTTTCGGGCTGCAAAGGTCTAATTTTTAGGCAAAATTTCTTGCAATTCAGGATTATTTTTTATTTCACTCAGCAAAAAAGAGTGATCCGACAAAATATCGGCCTTACCCTTTCTCACTGCAACAGAGTGTTCATAGTGTGCACTGGGTTTGTGATCTCTGGTAAAGATCGTCCACCCGTCGCGATCCTGATAAACATCCTTCACTCCCATATTGATCATTGGCTCGATAGCTATTACCAAACCTTCCATCATCAGGAAGCCTTTTCCCCTTCTGCCATAGTTGGGTACTTCAGGTTCTTCGTGGAGTGATTTGCCAATTCCGTGTCCTACCAGATCTCTGACAACACTGTATCTGTGCTGTCGCTCACAATAGTCCTGAATCGCAAAAGATATGTCTCCGATTCGATTGCCATGAACCGCTTTCTCGATACCCAGATAAAGGGACCTGTAAGTGGTTCTCAGCAAATCGAGAACATCTTCGGTAACCTTGGAAAAAGCAAACGTATAAGCAGCATCTCCGTAGTAACCCTCCAGTTCAACCCCACAGTCAACCGAAACAATATCGGTATCAAGAAACTCCCGTTTGCCTGGTATACCGTGAACGACAATATCGTTGTAAGATACACATAGCGTTGAAGGAAAACCGTGATATCCTTTGAATGCCGGCCGACCACCGTGGTCGCGAATGAACTCCTCTGCAGCCTTGTCAATGATCTGTCCGGTTACACCGGGTTTTAAGATACTGGCCACATGTGCCAGTGTTTTTGAAACAAGGATGTTCGCATTTCGCATCAGTTCAATTTCAGCAGCGGTCTTGTAAAAGATCCGTCGTCCGTCCTGAGCAGAAAACAATCCCATGTCTTGTTCTTTATTTCACAGTCGGCACCGAAGTGCCTCAGAGAATATTCAATTATTGAGGCTGACCAACCTGCAGACCGGACGTGGAACGTCCCTGAATTCTGCCCGATTTGATAAGTCCGTCATATTTCTGCGTGAGCAGGTAGCTTTCAATCACCTGAAGTGTATCAAGTGCAACACCGACCATGATGAGCAGCGTAGTTCCACCGAAGAACAGCGCGAACTGCTGGTTGATACCGAAAGTGGCTGCGATTGACGGCAGTATTCCGATAAGACCGAGGAAAACAGCTCCCGGCAGTGTAATACGCGTCATGATATTGTCAATGTAGTCCGAAGTAGCTTCACCTGGCTTTACACCCGGAATAAAGGCATTATTTCTCTTCAGATAATCAGCATAGCTGGTTGGGTTGATCATCAGTGCCGTATAAACATACGTAAAGATGACAATCAAAGAGAAGAACAGCACATTGTATCCAAGTGAATAGATATCGTTCAACATGTTAATACGACCCGTATTAACGCTGTCGCCGGACATATACTGTATGGCAGTAGCCGGGAGGAACATCAGCGCCTGAGCGAAGATGATCGGCATTACACCGGCAGAGTTTACCTTCAGGGGCAGATAATCGCGGGCACTTGCAGCCGGCATCGCACTGCTTGTACGACCGACCATGCGTTTGGCGAACTGAATTGGAATACGGCGAACACCTTGAATTACCAGAATAGTAGCCATGACCACCACGAAGAACAAAGCCAGTTCGAGGAAGAAGAGCAGCAGTTTGTTATCCGAGAACAGTTTCTGGAATTCGAATACAAATGCCTGTGGCAGACGTGCTATGATACCAGCCTGAATAATCAGAGAAGTACCGTTACCAATACCTTTGTCGGTGATTCTCTCGCCAAGCCACATACAGAATATAGTACCTGCAGAGAGAATGATGATATTGGAGAACCAGAAAAGTCCTTCCGGAACTTCCGGAGAAACAGCACCGGGTATACTGCGCACAAGCTGAAGATAACCACCACCCTGAACCAGCGTGATTGCTACTGTCAGTACGCGGGTAATCTGGTTCAGACGCTTGCGACCACTTTCACCCTCTTTAGACTGAAGACGCTGGAAATAGGGAAGTGCGAAACCGAGCAACTGTACAATGATGGACGCCGTGATATACGGCATTACACCCAGTGCGAAGATTGCGGCATTATCGAAAGCGCCACCAGTGAACACGTTGATAAGACCGAGCAGGTCATTAGCGCCGCGATTCTGGGCCGCCTTGTCGAGAGCAGCAGGTACTACACCGGGGAGTACCACGAAAGTACCCACACGGTAAACGAGCAGCAACGCGAGAGTGAAAACTATGCGGTCGCGCAGTTCCTTGATGCTCCAGATATTCTTGAGAACGGTAAAAAGTTTCATTACCGAAAGTGTGGTTTAGACGATTTCAACACTGCCGCCAGCTGCTTCGACGGCTGCTTTTGCGGCAGCAGAAGCGGCATGTACCTTAATATTGATTTTCGCGGTGAGATTTCCTTTACCCAGCAACTTAATCTTTTCACTGGCTTTGGAAACACCTGCAGCTACCAGCGATTCGACATCAAAAGAAGTTGAACCAAGTTTCTGAGACAGGAGCTCCAACTGACCGAGATTAAGCGGAGCATAAGCTTCGCGGTTGATATTCTTGAAGCCACGCTTCGGCAGACGGCGCTGCATGGGAGTCTGGCCCCCTTCAAAGTGACGCTTCTCCTTGGAACCGCTTCGGGCCTTGTCGCCTTTGTGACCACGCGTAGAAGTGCCTCCGCGACCAGAGCCGGTACCACGACCGATTCTCTTGCGAGCTTTTACTGAGCCTTCTGCAGGACGAAGATTGGAAAGATCCATTGTTTGTTAGTTTTTACTTGTATCCGGAAAAATCCGCTTAACAAATGTCAGATTCAATTATCAGGCGTTTTCAACCTGAACAAGGTGTTGTACTACACGAACCATCCCGTGAATCTGGGGAGTTGCCTCGTGTTCAACAACCTGATTTACCTTCCGAAAGCCCAGTGCCGTAAGCGTGAGCTTTTGGCGCTTGTGCTTGTCAATAGGGCTTTTCACCAGTTTGATTCTTATCTTAGCCATTTCTGAGTGATTTCAGCGTTCAAAAAATAATTCAAACGGTGATATTAACCGTTAAAAAGTTTATCCATGGTGATACCTCTCTGACGTGCAATCTCGGAGGGGCTGCGCAGATTGGCAAGAGCAGCAATGGTTGCCTTTACCACGTTATGCGGATTGGCAGAACCCTGAGACTTGGCCAGTACATCATGTACACCAACAGCCTCCAGTACAGCACGCATCGCGCCACCTGCGATTACACCTGTACCGTGCGCAGCCGGCTTGATGATTACACGACCGGCATCCGATTTGCCAAAAGCTTCGTGCGGGATAGTACCGTTGAGAATAGGCACCTTGATGGTATTCTTCTCGGCGTCCTTAACTGCCTTGGCTATTGCCTCGGAAACCTCGCGCGCCTTGCCAAGGCCATGACCGATAGTGCCCTGACCATCTCCAACCACCACAACTGCGGCGAAACTGAAGGTACGACCACCTTTGGTTACTTTTGCTACGCGATTGAGTGCCACCAGTTTCTCCTTGAGACCTGATTCCTCAGTTGAGCGAGCGGCGTCTTTTTCTCTTTCTTGCCTTGCCATGTTGCCTAGCTATTGTTTTTATTGGTTCGCGTGTACGCGATTGATTGTTTAGAATTTGAGTCCGCCTTCGCGGGCGCCCTCAGCCAGTGATTGAACGCGGCCATGATAACGATAGCCACCGCGGTCGAAAACCACAGTTTCAATACCGTTCTCCTTCGCCTTTGCTGCGATCATCTTGCCCACCGCTGCTGCACGTTCACTTTTAGTGCCCGTTGTGCCCTTTGAAGAGGCCGAGGCAATTGTATGACCTTTCAGATCATCTATCAACTGGCAGTAGATAGACTCGTTGGAGCGAAAAACACTCAGACGTGGGCGCTCGGCAGTTCCGTTTACTTTCTTACGGATCCGCATGTGAAGGCGCTCGCGGCTTTGCTTCTTTGTGCGTTTCATGCTTTATTGTTTTTGAACTGCTCCGATGACCGACCGGTGCAGCGAAAGTTTGAATTTTATCAGAATCCGGATGACAGCCTCCAGGAGGCATGCACATACAACAGAAGAAAAATTACTTCTTCGAACCGGCAGTTTTACCTGCTTTACGACGGATAACTTCTCCTTTGAACATGATACCCTTCCCTTTGTAAGGCTCGGGCTTGCGGAAGGCGCGAATCTTTGCGCAAACCTGTCCGATCAGCTCCTTGTCAATACCCTCGAGGCGAATGAGCGGGGCAGAACCCTTTTCCATAGCCGTTGTGAGTTTCAACTCTGAAGGAATGTAGAACATCACCGGGTGAGAGTAGCCGATAGTAAGCGTGAGCAGGTTGCCCTGGTTCTCTACACGATAACCTACGCCAACTACTTCCATCTCTCTTGTATAGCCCTGACTTACACCCACCACCATATTGTAGATGAGTGCGCGGTAGAGACCGTGCATAGCGCGATGGCGTTTCTGATCAGTAGGACGCTCAACCAGGAGCGTCTCACCGTCAACTTTGACCGCGATATCGGGGTCAACCTTTTGGGACAGAGTACCCTTCGGCCCTTTCACCGTAACGGTGTTATCAGAGGACACCGAAACTTCCACTTTTGCAGGGAGCGTAATTGGTAGTTTACCAATGCGTGACATATCCGTTTATTTTTTGCCCCTCAGCTTTTCAGCCTCAGGAAATTTATGCTGTGATTCAGTTTCAACCGGCTTATGCCGGTCAGTTTGCAGGGAATTAGTAAACGTAGCAAAGCAGTTCGCCTCCCACATTCAATTCACGGGCCTTCTTGTCGGTCATAACTCCCTTGGAAGTAGAAACGATCATGATGCCCAGACCATTAATGATGCGGGGAATATCGCCTGAACCCGCGAACTTGCGGAGACCCGGGCGGCTGACGCGGACGAGTTCCTTGATCACAGGGCGCTTGGACACGGGGTCGTATTTCAGCGCGATCTTGATCAGGCCTTGCTTGTTATTGTCATTTTTCTCCTCAACAGTATATTTGAGGACGTAACCCTGGTCGTACAGGATTTCCGTAATAGCCATCTTCAGACGAGAGGCCGGAATCTCTACGATGCGATGGCCCGCCATTTGCGCATTGCGAATACGGGTCAGATAATCTGCTATCGGGTCGGTGACGTGCATTGTATCAAAAGTTGATAGTGGACAACTGAGTTTTTACCAGGAAGCTTTAGTTACTCCGGGTATTTTGCCGAACAGGGCCATTTCGCGGAACTTAACACGGCAAATTCCGAATTTGCGCATGTATCCCTTCGGACGTCCGGTGAGCAGGCAGCGATTGTGCAGGCGAATTGGGTTCGAATTGCGCGGGAGCTTGTCCAGCGCATCGTAATCGCCGGCCTCTTTCAGCTTTTTGCGAAGGTCGGCATATTTAGCCACCATGCGTTGGCGCTTGTGTTCGCGGGCGATGATTGATCTTTTTGCCATGTTTCTTTATTCCTTGAGAATGAACGGCTTTATTATTTCTTGAAGGGCAGGCCCATTTCCTTCAGCAGAGCGAAAGCTTCTGCATCCGTATTGGCTGACGTTACGAACGAAATATCCATACCCATGATCTTGTTCACCTTGTCAATATCAATCTCCGGGAAGATGATTTGCTCTGTGATACCCATGCTGTAGTTACCGCGACCGTCGAAAGACTTGTCGTTGATACCGCGGAAGTCGCGTACACGGGGGAGAGATATTGAGATCAGACGATCGAGAAACTCGTACATACGCTCGCCGCGAAGCGTTACACGTACGCCGATGGGCATTCCCTCACGGAGCTTGAAGTTAGACACCGATTTACGGGCCTTCGTTGAAACGGCCTTTTGTCCGGTGATGATGCCCAACTCCTGAGCGGCGTTGTCTATCAGCTTTTTGTCGCCGGTAGCATCACCAATACCCTGGTTGATACAAATCTTCTGCAAGCGAGGCACCTGCATAACAGTGGAGTAGCTGAACTGCTGCATGAGCGCAGGAACGACTTCCTTCTGATATTTTGTCTTGAGACGAGGTACGTATTTCATTATTTAATGACGTTGCCTGATTTTTTTGAATAGCGCACTTTGGAACCGTCATTTTCGGTACGGACCCCGATGCGCGTTGCTTCTCCCGATTTCGGATCAACGAGCGAGAGATTTGAGATATGGATAGAGGCGGGCATATCTGTGATACCACCTGCCTCGTACTGAGTGGCTTTCAGGTGCTTCTTGACGATGTTTACGCCTTCTACAACTGCGCGGTTACGGCTTGGAATCACCTCGATTACCTCACCAACCTTGCCTTTGTCGTCGCCGGCGATCACCATCACCCGGTCACCCTTTCGGATGTGGAGCTTGGGAGCGAAACGCTTCGATGTACTTTTCGTAGCCATTTTTATTGGTTGTAATAACTTGAAAAACAGACGATTGTCAGAAATTCAAATTGTTGTTGACGTTATTTAGAGCACCTCGGGCGCCAGCGATACGATACGCATGTAGTCTTTATCGCGGAGTTCACGGGCAACCGGACCGAAGATACGGCTTCCTCTTGGTTCTTCTGCTGCGTTGAGCAGTACCACTGCGTTGTCATCGAAGCGGATATAGGAACCGTCTTTGCGGCGGATTTCTTTCTTCGTGCGAACGATAACCGCTTTAGAAACCGTGCCCTTTTTGATACCGCCCGGAGAAGCGTCTTTCACCGTTACAACGATGGTGTCGCCGATACTGGCATAGCGCTGGCCGGAGTGACCGAGTACGCGGATACAAAGTACTTCCTTCGCTCCGGAATTGTCGGCAACATTCAAACGAGACTCTTGCTGAATCATGATTGTTTATTTTTTACTGGTTGATGGTCGGTCGGACAAATGCCTGATTTTCCACCTGAACAATTACTTCGCTCTTTCGACGATTTCCACCAGACGCCAGCGCTTTTTCTTGCTCATGGGGCGGGTTTCCATGATGCGAACCACGTCGCCGATATTGCATGTATTATCCTCATCGTGCGCGAAGAATTTCTTCGAGCGCAATACGAACTTGCCATACAGCGGGTGCATGAGGCGGCGTTCCACCTTGACGGCAACTGTTTTATCCATTTTATTGGATACAACCACGCCGGTCTTTTGTTTGCGAAGTTTCCTTACTAGTGCTTCCATCTAAGAAGATGTCATTTTTGCTTGCTAACGATGCTGGTTACTTTTGGCGGCGACGCGCGCGGATTTTCGAGCGCATTGCCAGTTCCTCAGCGCTCATGGCGCTGATTTCGCGACGGCGCACCTCCGAGTGAATACGCGCGATGTTGCGACGCATTTCACGGAGTTCCATAGGATTGGCTATACCTTTGGCTGCGTGGTCGAATTTTGACTGTGAATATTCTGCTTCACGACTTTTCAGTTCCTGAGCAAGTTGCTCGTCGCTAAGTTCTGCCGTTGCAAATTTTTGCTTTGCCATTTTTTACCAGGATTTCTGTGATGTAGATGTTTAGTCTTCGTAATCGTGGCGGGTTACTGCCTTGCAAACCACCGGCAGTTTCTGTGCTGCCAGACGAAGCGACTCATAAGCGAGTTCCTGGGTTACACCCTCGACTTCAAAAATGACGCGTCCGGGTTGTACTTCGCAAACGTAGTGATCAACGGCGCCCTTACCTTTACCCATACGTACCTCTGCAGGCTTTGAAGTGATCGGTTTGTCCGGAAACACACGGATCCAGACTTTACCTTCACGCTTCATGTTACGGGTGAGGGCGATACGCGCCGCTTCCAGCTGGCGGCTTGTCAGTCGGCTGAACTCCAGCGATTTAAGTGCGAAAGAGCCAAAGGAGATTGAACCTCCCTTGAAAGCCAGACCACGGTTGCGGCCTTTATGCTGTTTGCGATATTTCTGACGATTGGGCTGTAACATCGTTTGATGATTTTAGACCAGGATTTCAGTTTTTGTTTGTTTAGCCGAATCAAAGATCCGGACTTTTGCGATTTATCCGCGGTTATTGCCGCCGCGACCACCGCCGCCGCGATTATTTCCTCCGCGGTTTCCGCCGCGTCCGCCATCACGACGGTCACGACCACCGCCGCCTTCGCGACGATCACGGCGTTCTCCGCCGCGTTCTCCGCCTTCGCGACGATCTCCTGCAGCGCCTTCAGCGGCTGCGAACGGAGTCAGTTCACGCTTGGAGAGTACCTCACCCTTGAAGAGCCATACTTTTATGCCAATCTTGCCATAAACAGTTTGAGCTTCAACCAGTGCGTAATCTATGTCGGCACGGAACGTATGCAGTGGCGTACGGCCCTCCTTGTATTCTTCTGTACGGGCAATCTCGGCGCCGGCCAAACGACCGCTGATACGCACTTTGATTCCCTCTCCACCGGCGCGCATCGTACCCTGGATAGCGGCTTTGATGGCACGGCGGTAGTTGATACGAGCTTCGATTTGCTTGGCGATTTGCTCGCCAACAATATTGGCGTCCAGTTCGGGCTTGCGAATCTCGAAAATGTTAATTTGTACCTCTTTTCCAGTGAGAACCTTGAGTTCCTCCTTAATCAGATCAACCTCTTTGCCACCCTTTCCGATGATGATACCGGGACGGCTGGTGTGAATAGTTACCGTTACACGGCGCATAGTGCGCTCGATAGCTACCCGGCTGATACCCTGCTGTAAAGGCTTGTTGCGATCGCGCGGATCGGCAGTTGCCGTTTTCGGACGACGTGCGCGGAGGTAGTTGCGAATCTTTTCGTCTTCCACCACTTTGAGCCCGTAGTCTTTATCAGCATACCAGTTGGAATCCCAACCACGAATAATGCCCAGACGATTGCCGATCGGATTTGCTTTTTGTCCCATTATATTGGTACGAATGCGTTGATGTTAAATTAAGAGTGGTTTTCAGCGGTTATTCTCCGTCCATCGGAACGCCATTGGCGACAATGAGCGTTACGTGATTACGGCGCTTGCGCACCCTGTAAGCGCGACCTTGCGGAGCCGGGAGGAATCGGTAGATAATACCACCCGGATCTACGAAAACGGTTTTAATATACAACCCGTATTCGTCGGCACCGCCTTCCATATCAGCTTTCTGCTCCCAGTTGTTCACGGCAGAGAGTAACAGTTTCTCGAGCCATATTGCAGCCTCTTTATTGGTATATTTGAGGATGCCCAGCGCGTCAACCACATTTTTGCCGCGGATATTGTCAACCACCAGTCGCATCTTGCGTGGAGACATCGGAACGTTTCTCAGTTTAGCTACTGCTTCCATTATTTTGACCAAGATTTTTGCGATCGGGCATTTAAGAACCGATCACCTTGATTTTACTTTCTGTTTCCGGCGTGACCACGGAAGTTACGCGTGGGTGAAAACTCGCCAAGTTTATGACCGACCATGTTTTCGGTAACGAACACAGGAACGAACGTCTTACCGTTGTGTACTGCAATCGTTTCGCCCACCATATCGGGAATAATCATCGAGGAGCGACTCCAGGTTTTGATCACCTGCTTGCGGGTGCTTTGCTTTGCCTTGAGGACCTTTTCCAGCAATGAGTGGTGGATGTACGGGCCTTTTTTGAGTGAACGCGGCATTTGCTTTAGAATTAGTTTATGAACGGAAAACCGGTCAGGGTTTTATTTCATGTTTTAGTTTGACGATTTCCTGCGGCTGATAATCAGTGCATTTGATGCCTTGGTCTTGCTGCGTGTCTTGAAGCCCTTGGCCGGTGTACCTTTGCGTGAGCGCGGGTGACCACCTGAAGCGCGACCTTCACCACCACCCATCGGGTGATCCACAGGGTTCATGGCTACAGGACGGTTGCGCGGCCTGAAACCTTTCCAGCGCATACGACCAGCTTTACCCATGATTTCGAGGCTGTGATCTTCGTTACTGAGGCTGCCGATAGTTACGCGGCAGGTCAGAAGGAAACGACGAGTTTCGCCGGAAGGCATTCTGAGTACAGCATAACGATCTTCGCGACCCATCATCGTGGCAGATGCTCCTGCGCTGCGCACAAGCTTGCCTCCCTGTCCGGGACGAAGTTCTACATTATGAACTACAGCACCCAGCGGAACTTCAGCGAGGAACATGCAATTACCCACTTCCGGAGCCACTCCGGTGCCAGAATAGATTTTCTGTCCTGGCTTGAGCCCCTTGGGAGCAAGAATGTATGACTTTTCGCCGTCAGCATATTCCAGCAGGGCGATGAATGCCGAACGATACGGATCGTACTGAATGGAATGCACGGTAGCAGCTCCCTGCTTGTCGCGCTTGAAATCCATGATACGATAGCGACGCTTGTGACCACCTCCACGGTAACGTGTTGTGCGATGGCCTTGGGCGTTGCGGCCGCCGGTACTGCCGATTGTCATCAGCAGTGACTTCTCCGGTTCTGCGCCTTTTGTAAGTTCGTCTCTCCGGACGGCTACCCGGGTACGAAGGCCCGGCGTGATCGGATTGAATTTTTTGATTCCCATATCTACTCAGTTGCGCGTGCGTCGGTTTAATTATTCTTCAGTTCCACCGAAGAGATCAATGGTTTCGCCCTGAGTCAGTGTTACATAAGCCTTCTTGTAGGAAGACTTTGTGCCACGAACGATGGCGGTTTTAGTTGTACGTGCCTTGGGCTTGCCCGGCACAACTATTGTGTTTACAGATTCCACGCCGACGTTGAACATTTGCTCAACTGCCTTGCGGATCTCGATTTTGTTGGCGCCCTTGTCAACCACAAAAGCATACGTGTTTCGCTTGTCTGCGAGTTTCGTTGACTTTTCAGTGACGATCGGCTTTATCAAAATTTGCTTAGCCATTGTTTTAAGCGCAATTTTCTTTGATTTTTTCAACGGCGCTTTCGGTGATAACCACAGCTCCGGCGTTCAAAATCTGGTAAGTGTTGAGTTCAGTTGCTGGTGCGATATTCGCTTTCTCCAGGTTGCGGCAAGACAGGTACAGCATCTTGTCGTAGCCTGCAGTTACCGTAAGCGGTTTCTTGTCTGCCACACTCAGAGCGCGGAGTACATTCAGAAATGCGCTTGTTTTGGGAGCGTCGAAGGCAAAATCTTCCACCACAATGATAGAACCGGCTTTTGCTTTCGCAGAGAGTGCACTGCGACGGGCAAGGCGCTTGACCTTGGCATTCACCTGTATATCGTAGTTACGCGGGCGCGGACCGAACACACGGCCACCGCCACGGTACAGCGGGTTGTTGATATCACCCTTACGAGATCCGCCAGTGCCTTTCTGCTTGTGGAGCTTGCGGGTAGAACCACTCATTTCGCTGCGCTCTTTGGACTTGTGGGTACCCTGACGCTGAGCGGCAAGATAACGCTTTACATCCAGCCATACGCTGTGCTCGTGAGGTTCGATACCGAACACCTCATCGGGGAGTTCGACAGAGCGGCCAGTGGCTTCGCCCTTGATATTATAGACCGAAACTTTCATGTCCGATTTATTTTTCGATGAAGACATAAGCCCCTTTGTGGCCGGGCACTGCGCCTTTGATCAGCATCAGGTTCTGATCAGGAAATACTTTCAGGACTTTCAGGCGACGAGTTTTTACCTGCTCGTTACCCATTTGTCCCGCCATGCGCATTCCTTTCATTACCTTGGATGCGAAAGAAGAGTTACCAAGTGAACCCGGTGCACGCAAGCGGTCGTGCTGACCGTGTGTCTGCTGCATGATACCTCCGAAACCGTGGCGCTTTACTACGCCCTGGAAACCTTTACCTTTTGAAGTACCAACAACACTCACTTTGTCGCCCTCTGCAAAAACCTCTGCTACAGTCACCTCGTCGCCCAATTGCTTGGAGAGGTCCATGTCGCGGAATTCTTTGACCTTGTAGAGGGGCTCTTCAAGACCTGCAGCCTTGAAATGTCCCATAAGGGGTTTTGGAGTATTTTTTTCTTTGCGGTCGCCGTACGCAAGCTGGAGGGCAGTATAGCCATCTCTGTCTTCTGTGCGTACCTGTGTTACGACGCAGGGGCCAACTTCGATAATAGTGCAGGCAACATTCTTGCCGTTACTGTCGAAAACGCTGGTCATCCCAAGTTTTTTACCAATCAGACCGTTCACTGGATCAGAATTTTATGTTAGAACAGTTGGTTGAAAGACATTGCTCATGTTACCTGTTGGCCGGACACGACAAAAGCGGAATTTCCGTGGAACGGAACCGCTTTCGACCGGGGCAGTTATCCTCTGAAGGACACTTTGACCACGACCGGAAACATCAGCCTTGTGGTTTGAATTAATTGACGCGACTTAGGTAAGTTTTACCTGGATGTCAACTCCGCTCGGAAGTTCCAACTTGGAGAGAGCATCCACCGTCCTTTGTGTCGGCGTGTAAATTTCAATTAAGCGCTTATGGGTGCGCAACTGGAACTGCTCCCGAGCTTTCTTGTTTACGTGCGGTGAACGCAGAACCGTAAACACTTCTTTCTCAGTTGGCAGCGGAATCGGGCCAGTTACAACAGCTCCACTCGCACGGACAGTCTTTACGATCTTCTCAGTGGACTTGTCCACCAGATTGTAGTCGTAAGACCGAAGTTTGATGCGAATTTTTTGATTCATTACCTTGTTGATTTAGAATTGTGCTTTTTCGAACAGGGTGTCAAAATTTCGTTTTGAAATACCTTTCCTCAAAAGCGCCCGCAAAGGTAATACAAACAAATTCGTAATTCCAAAAAAATTTAAAAAAAAATTGAAAATAATGGACCCCCCTTCCTGCAAGATCTGAAAACATGCGTTTGGAGGTATATTAGAGCTTGTTCAGGATTCTCTGCCGTTGGCAAAAACAGGCTGATTTTTTGTCAGTTTTTGCGTTTTTGAAGGCGCATAGCCGGTGCTACGTAACTGAAAAAAGGTGAAAAATGGCGAAA
>Ga0172373_10005336_pt1 | contig 17690 bp, 18 predicted proteins | sample Lak10m_2_FD_114546 | JGI IMG/M metagenome (GOLD analysis project Ga0172373, IMG submission 114546) | Freshwater microbial communities from Kabuno Bay, South-Kivu, Congo - kab_092012_10m | ecosystem: Environmental > Aquatic > Freshwater > Lake | place: Democratic Republic of the Congo...
CTCCCTGAGCGCGGCATTCAGGCGCGTCTGCCAGCCCTTGCCGCCGGCCTTGAAGGCGGCCAACACGTCGGCGTCCAGGCGGATGCCGGTGAAGACCTTGGGGGCGTCCTTGCGGGGACGGCCAACGCGCACGAACGGTTTGACCGCTTCCCATTCCTCATCGGTAAATGGCCTGGCGTCGGGATCGGCCATCGCGGCGGCCGTGATGGCGGCATCCTCTTCAGGCGAGTCGAGTTCGATCTTTCGCCCGTCACGGAGCGTCAGAAACTTTTGCATAGAGAGCTTTCTCCCGGTTATTGGCCTTACGCAGGCTGATGATGCGACGACCGTCGATGCGGTCGACAAACACGACGAAAAACACTCGAGCATCCAGCAAGGCCAGCGCGCACTGGCGCGGTTCGCCACATGGATAAATGAGCAGCGAAAGGTTCATTTGAAACTCCCTCACCCCAGCCCTCTCCCCGGAGGCATAAGCATCTACACAAGTTCTTCTCCAGAACGCAGAAGGCTTTGGGGTGTGGGCTAACCGCTTGATGTTGCACAGGTTCCCACCCTCACCCCTAACCCCTCGCCCTCCTGGAAAGGGGAACAAAATCAATAACTTGCTTGTGTGTAGATGCTTATGCCCCGGAGGCGGAGAGGGAGTTGATGTATCTTTACCTGCTCGTTTATCCGTATATCCTATTCTTAGGCGTTCGATCCATGACGACAACTTAATGGGGTCTCAATGAAAATAATTCCATCGCTTTTCCTGATCTGCGCGGCCTTCGTCTTGACGGCTTGCGTCAATCGCGGCATCCACGAAAACGTGGAGGATCGTGGACCTCAAGTCATGGCCAGTAATCCGCTGCCGCCCGCCGAGCGCATGACCATCGCTATCGCCCGATTCACCAATGAATCGATCTATGGCAGCGGGCTGTTCACGGACGCCTACGGCGATCGTCTGGGCAAACAAGCCGCCGATTTATTGGCGCGTCACCTCATGCAGACCCAACGCTTCAATGTCGTCGAGCGGCAGGATATCGGCAAGCTCAAGGACGAAGCCAACCTGATGGGAACCCACGAACAGCAGTTCAAGCAAAACCTGACGGGCGTGGACGCCCTGATACTCGGCTCAGTGGCCGAATTGGGGAGGGATGAAACCGGCGGCGTTTGGCTGATAGGCAAGCAAAGAACCCAACGCGCCCGCGCTCGGGTGGTGTTGCGTATGGTCGATCCCATCACCGGGCAAGTCTTCTATACCCAGGAGGGCACGGGCGAGGCGAATTTGACTTCGAGCAGCACCCTGGGCTTTGGCGGAACCAGCGGATTCGATTCGACCCTGGAAGGCAAGGCCATCGACGCGGCGATTGTGAATATGATGAACAATGTCGTGACAACGCTCGATTCCCGCCGGAAACATCAGTGAGCGAAGCGTATGCCGATGAATCGTGTTGATCCCGAGCGTCAAGGACCTTCCCGCCCGCGGAGCCGATCGAGAATCCTCCTGGCGTCCTGGCTGGCCATGGCCGGTTTGGCGGGATGCGCTCCGCAATCCCTGTATGATTGGGGACAATATGAAGATAGTCTGTATTTGAGGTATACCGACCATGATTTCAGTCAGGCGGAAGCTTATATCAGCCAATCACTCCCCACCACGGCGCATCCGTCTCGCATCCCGCCGGGCGTATACGCCGATTATGGGTTTTTATTGTACCGGCGGGGGAATTATGCGGGGGCCATGGAGTATTTTGAAAAGGAGAAAACGCTCTATCCTGAGTCATCCGTGTTGATGGTCAAGCTGATGGAGCGCGTCAGGCAAAAGACAGCCGGGGACACTCAAGAACCCAGGGATGACTCGGGAACCGGAAAGCTCATCCAATGACCATTCCCAGATGGATAATGGCCTGCATGGTCTATTTTGCGATGACCGGCTGCGCCGTCAAAAGGACGGATCTCACGGCGTTTTATTCTCATCCGCCACGCTCCATCGTGGTGGTTCCGGTCGTCAATGAATCGACGGAAGTGACCGCGCCCACGGTCTTCATGAGCACGATTACCAGACCACTGGCGGAACGTGGGTATTATGTCTTTCCCGTGTATCTGACGGAGGTGTTGTTTCAGGATCTCGGGCTTCCCGTCGCGGGACATATCCATCAATTACCGCCGCGGCGCTTCCTTGATTTATTCGGGGCGGATGCCGTGTTGTTCATCACCATCAAGGATTGGAGCACCCAATATCTGGTGATTCAATCCTCGGTGACGGTCGACATGGACTATATCCTCAAGGATACTCGCACCGGCAGGGTCTTGTGGGAATCGAGGCAGCCTGTCGTGCACGCGTCCGGCGGGGGTGGAAATCTGATCGGCATGGGGATCGGCGCGGCCATTCATGCGCTGACGACGGACTATCGTCCCTTGGCGCAACAGGCCAATAATATGGCCTTTCTACCGCCCAGGGGTCTTCCGGCGGGTCCCTATCATCCAGAATATCTAAAGGATCAGGCTCGATTTTAGCCCGGTCCAACCACAACTGAGCGCTATGAGTCCGCGCCTTTTCGGGTATTTATGACCGTCCGCTTACCGGGGATTCGCGGGTTCAAGGGGGCGGGCTTTCCAACGGAACAGGGCCAGGGCGGGTAGGCCGAGCGGGAGGTCGGGCGAATAGTTCGGCGCCCCTCCTGCTGAAAGCGCGGACCCTTGGACCGCATGCGGGCGGGACGCTCGCGCACTCAGGGGCGATCGATCAATTCCTGCCAGGCCGGGCATTCATGGGGTGGCTGCCTCTTGACGCTGATGATGGATGCGTGATGGTTTCGTGTTTTTGGGATGACGAGGTTCCAGGGTGAATATCGAGCAGGTCTGCCGCGAGTGGGATCGGCGCGGCTTCAGTTGCGATGTGTGGGTGTATCCCCCCGGCCAGCGCTGGGAGGACTACGTGCACACGACCGATGAACTGGTGCTGGTGGTGGAAGGGGAGGTGGAGTTCGAAATCGCCGGGCTTAGCCATCGCCCGCCGCCGGGCGAGACGCTGCTGATCCCCGCGGGCGCCCCGCACTCGGTGCGCAACCTGGGCGCCGCTCAGTCCCGCTGGCTTTACGGCTATCGGCGGCGGACTGAATGAGGCAGGCGCATTTTCTGGTGAGTCGGCTGGCCGGGGAGCTTGAGCGCCGTGGCTATGGCGCGGTTATGTCAATCTGAGCTGGAGGCTTGCCATCCTTTTCGGTGTGATCTTTTTTCCAGCGGCGGCCTGGATGCGATGACACTTGGCTGAATCAGGGTTGAGGTTATTTTTCGATCGCCACGCACCCTGCGAACGGCTGGAGATTCTGGCAGACGGAAATCAAGGTAAGTAGATTAGCCGCCGCCTGCTCCGAGTGTTCCTTGAGCAGAGGGTTGTGCTGGCGGCGCCACTAGTCTTGAAACCCTATGGGTAGCGCCATGAACACCATTCAAAGCCTTGTCCCTGCTGGTGGCCAGTTTGGGGCTGTTCCATGCGACCGCCGTCCAGGCGGCGCCCGTGGTCATCAACCTAAAAACGAGAGTTGGAACGCGGAAAAGCAGTTCGTGCTGAACAGCGTCGAAGTATGATCGGCTTTTCTGCGTTGACCCATTGGGTGCGATTCAACCTCCCGTTCACCCTTCGACAGGTTCAGGGCGAACGGGATTCGGAATCGCTCAACGGCCGATTTTTAGGATAATGAGCCTTGCGCTTTATCAAACATTGGACATCGATGAAATGCTTGCGTTGGTTTGCCATTGTTCCATCAGCCATTCTTGCGTGGTACGCGGCTTTCATTCTGGGTTTGGTGGGGCTTTCCGGAATCGATGCGCTATGCCCGCCTGAGACCATGATCTCGGGATTTTGCGGCGTGTGGTGGTATCCCCATGCCGAGCGGGTGATCATTCTGGCCGCCGTGGCCCTGTCGGCTTTTCTGGTCGTGGTTAGCGCTAGTGCGGTAGCGCCCTCACACCGCGTTCATGTCGCCCGACTGGCCTATGGGATCGGGGTCGTCGTGGCGACCTATTTCGTCGTTCAAACTTCGGCGGTGGGCGAATTCATGGCGGCCATTCTGGCGGGTTTTCTCGGCGTTTTCCGTGTCGCCAGGCGTTCTGCTTCGCCTTCCCGCCCATGACCGCAAGCCCCGTCGCTATCGAAATCTCCAACCTGAGCAAGCGCTTCGGCCAGACCGAGGCGCTGCGGGATATCGGCGCCGTCATTCATGCTGGCCGGCTGACCGGGCTGGTGGGGCCGGACGGGGCGGGCAAGACCACGCTGATGCGGCTGATGGCCGGGTTGATGCACCCTTGCGCCGGCGCGATCCAGGTGTTGGGTCTGGACACGGTGCGGCAGGCCGAATACCTGCCGGAAAAGGTCGGCTACATGCCGCAGCGCTTCGGCCTGTACGAGGATTTGTCGGTACTGGAGAACCTGCGCCTGTACGCGCGCCTGCGCGGGCTGGCGGATCGGGCCGCCCGCGACAGTTTCGACCGGCTATTGGATTTCACGCGGCTGGGGCCGTTCACCGAGCGATTGGCGGGGCGGCTGTCGGGCGGCATGAAACAGAAACTGGGGCTGGCCTGCGCGCTGCTCTCGGGTCCTTCCGTGCTGCTGCTGGATGAGCCGGGCGTTGGCGTCGATCCCGTCAGCCGGCAGGATTTATGGCGCATGGTCAACGCGCTGACGGTGGAGCAGGGCGTCGCCGTGGTCTGGGCCACGGCCTATCTGGACGAGGCGGAGCGGTGTGAGAGCGTGATCCTGCTTAACGAGGGCCGGGTGACTTTCGACGGCCCTCCGGGTCAACTCACCGCGCGCTTGGCCGACCGCAGCCTGTGCCTGGTGGAACCGCGCCAGGACCGGCGGCTGGTGCTGGCGCGGGCGTTGAACCTTCCGGAAGTCTGCGATGGGGTGATCCAGGGGGATTCGGTGCGCGTGGTGCTGCGCCAGGACGCCGGGAGGGAGGCGCTCGCCGCCCTGGTCGCTGAGTCCGGGGCCCGCCTGACACGCGTGGCGCCTCGCTTCGAGGATGGCTTCATCGACCTCCTGGGGGGTGGGCCGGGCGGCACCTCGGTGCTGGCGGAGCGGATGAATCCCGTCACGCTGGACTGCGAACTCGCCGTGGAATGCCGCGACCTCACTCGGCGCTTCGGCGACTTCCTCGCCACCGACGGGGTCGATTTCGAGGTTCGCCAGGGCGAGATCTTCGGCCTGCTCGGGCCGAACGGCGCGGGCAAGTCGACCACCTTCAAGATGCTGTGCGGGCTGCTCCGGCCCAGCGCCGGCGTGGCCCGGGTGGCGGGATTCAACCTGGCCGCGGCGCCGAGCCGGGCCAAGAGTCAGTTGGGCTACATGGCGCAGAAGTTCTCGCTCTATGGCCTGCTGTCGGTCCAGCAGAACCTGGAGTTTTCCGCCGGGGTCTACGGCCTGACGGGGGCGGTTAAGCGTGACCGTATCGCCGAAATGGTCGATATCTTTCACTTGGGGATCTATCTCAAGGAATCGCCGGAGTCGCTGCCACTCGGTTACAAACAGCGCCTGGCGCTGGCTTGCGCGGTGATCCACGAGCCGGCGGTGCTGTTCCTGGACGAGCCGACCTCGGGGGTCGATCCGCTCACCCGGCGGGAATTCTGGAACCACATCAATGGTCTGGTGCGCAAGGGCGTGACCGTGCTGGTGACCACGCATTTCATGGACGAGGCCGAATACTGCGACCGTGTCGCCCTGATGTATCAGGCCCGGGTGATCGCGCTGGACACCCCCGACGCACTCAAGCGCAACGCCGCTGTCGACGGGTGCGAAACGCCCTCGATGGAGCAGGCGTTCATTCATCTGATTGAAGCCGTGGATGCCGGTCAGGCCGGCATGCCCGCGCGGACGGCGGCATGAGCGGCCCGGTGCGCGTCCCCGCCCTGAGCCCGCGCCGGGTTTTGGCTCTGGCCTGGAAGGAATCGCTACAGGTCGTGCGTGACCCCTCGGTGATCCTGATCGCCTTCGTGCTGCCGGTGGTGATGCTGTTCCTGTTCGCCTATGCCGTGTCGCTGGACATCAAATCCGTGCATATCGGCGTGGTGCTGGAGTCGGACGGCGCCGAGGCCCAATCCCTGGCGGCCGGCTTCGCGGCCACCCGCTATTTCGTGGTGCATCCCGCCCGCGATCGCCGGGAGGTGCAGGAGGAGTTGGTAGGCGGCCGTCTGCGCGGCTTTGTCGTCATTCCGGCGGATTTCGAACGTCGGCTGGCCTCATCCCTGCCACGCCCATTGATCCAGGTCGTGACCGATGCTACCCAGCCCAACACGGCCAATTTCGTCGCCAGTTATGCCCAGGGTGTCCTGGCTGGCTGGCTGGCCGCACGGCCTAGGGTCGTGTTACTGCCGTTGTCGTTGGAGCCCCGCTTCTGGTTCAATCCGGAAATCGAGAGCCACCGCTTTCTGGTGCCGGGGGCCATTGCCGTGGTCATGACCATCATCGGCACCCTGCTGACCGCCCTGGTTGTCGCCCGCGAATGGGAGCGCGGCACCATGGAGGCGATTCTTTCCACCCCGGCGACGGTGGGTGACATCATCGCTGGCAAGTTGTTGCCCTATATTGTGCTGGGGCTGGCGGCCAGCCTGTTGTCGGCGTTGCTGGCGGTCACCGTCTTTGGCGTGCCCCTGCGCGGATCGTGGCTGGCGCTGATCGTGCTGTCGCTGGCCTTCCTGTTTCCGGCGCTGGGCCAAGGCCTCTTGATCTCGACCCTGGCTCGCAACCAGTTCATCGCCTCGCAACTGGCGATGTTTTCCGGGTTCCTCCCGGCTTTCCTGTTGTCGGGCTTCCTGTTCGAGATCGGTTCCATGCCGGCGCCGGTGCGTGTCATCACCCACATCATTCCCGCGCGCTACTTTGTGAGTTCCCTCCAGACCGTGTTTCTCGCCGGCGATGTCTGGCCGCTGCTGCTGCCCAACATCGGGGCGATGTTGGGCATCGGCAGTCTGCTGTTCGGGCTGGTGCGTCTCAAGACCCGCAAGTCGCTGGATGTATGAGAATGGTCAGTGCGGTGGTCGGAGGGTATTGAGGTGATTTCCGTAAATCAACCTCATGGTAGGGTGGATAAGGCCCGCCGCATCCACCCATCAGCCATGCGAGATGCCGGATTCGGTGGATGCGCTGCGCTTATCCACCCTACGGTGCTGCTACTGCGTGCTGCATTGAACGTAAGTCGGGGGAGGGTTAAGGCATGAATTTGCTGTCGCCGCGGCTGCGGGCGCAAATCGTCAAGGAGCTGCTGAGCATCCTGCGCGATCCCAAGAGCCGCTATCTGCTGGTGGTGCCCCCCATTCTCCAGTTGCTGATCTTCTCCTTCGCCGCCACCCTGGAGCTCCAACATGTCGAAATCGGCCTCTATAACCGGGATGCGGGGCGTTGGGGCTACGAGCTGGCGGCGCGGGTCGGCGCGTCCCGCTTCGTGCGGCGGGTCGTGCCCGCGCGCGACGAGAACGCGGTGCGCGACCTGATCGACCGGCGCGAAGTCCTGGCCGTCCTGGTAATCCCGGAAACCCTGTCCCGCGACATCGCCGCGCGGCGGCCGGCCACCGTGCAGGTCATCCTGGACGGGCGGCGCGCCAACGGCGGGCAGGTTCTGCTGGGTTACCTGAACACCATTGTCGGCGACCTGAACGGCGAGAGACCCGGCCCGGGCGGCGGCCGCGAACTGACAGCGGTCCGCCACTGGTTCAATCCCAACCTGGACTACCAGTGGTTTATCGTGCCGAGTCTGGGTGGCGTGCTGGTAATGTTCATCACCCTGGCGGTGACGGCGCTGTCCATCGCCCGGGAGCGGGAACTGGGCACCTTCGACCAGTTGCTGGTTTCGCCTTGTACGCCGACAGAGATCATCATCGCCAAGATCGTCCCGGCCATGCTGCTCGGCCTGGTCATGGAAGGGGTCATGGGCGCCGCGGCCATCCTGCCCTACGGCATTCCCTTCACCGGTTCCTACCTGCTGCTGTGCGCCAGCCTGCTGTTATTCACTCTCTCGATCGTCGGCATTGGGCTGATGATCTCTTCGATCTGCGCGACCCAGCAGCAGGCCATTCTTGGCACCTTCGCCATAGGCGTGCCGGCCGTCCTGATGTCGGGCTTCGCCACCCCGGTCGAGAACATGCCGCAATTCCTGCAATGGCTGGCAGAAGGCATCCCGCTCAAGCATTACCTCATCATCGTGCAGGGCAGTTTTCTCAAGGCCATGCCGGTGGAGGAAGTCTTCCGCCACGCCTGGCCCATGGCCATCATCTCCCTCGTCACCCTCTCGGTGGCCACGGTGTTCGTACGCGGCAAGCTTGAGTGAGGGGAGGATGTTGTTGAGCTTCACCCCCCTCATTTCGTCATCCCCAAACGGAATGAATGAGGAGGTTCAAGCGAGCATGATCATTGGGCGATGCCCGGCGCGCCTGATTACAATGCGTCTTCTGGCATGACGAGAGTCAGGCTCTCGGATTGTCTAGTCTTCGTCCTCGCTGATCAGGCTCATGGTCTCACCACCCGCATCGGCATCGGAGCCGCTATCGGACAGCTTGATCATCAATCGGACTTCGTTTTGCGAATCCGCCGCGCGCAGGGCTTCTTCCATCGAAATCTTCCCCGCCTTGTAGAGATCGAATAGACATTGATCGAAGGTCTGCATACCCTGTTCGCGGGAATGTTTCATCAGGTCCTTGAGCTTGTGCACCTCGCCCTTGCGGATCAGGTCCGCGGCGCGCGGCGTGTTGATCAGGATTTCGATGGCGGGATGCCGGCCCTTGCCGTCCACGTTCCGAATCAACTGCTGGGCGATGATGGCACGCAGGTTCAGCGACAGGTCCATGAACAACTGCGGGTGCATTTCTTCCGGGAAAAAATGCAGGATGCGGTCGATGGTCTGATTGGCGTTGTTGGCGTGCAGCGTGCTCAGGCACAAATGCCCGGTTTCCGCGAAGGTGATGGCTTGCTGCATGGTCTCACGGGTGCGGATTTCCCCGATCAGGATCACGTCCGGCGCCTGCCGCAAGGTGTTTTTCAGCGCGACCTCGTAGGACTCGGTGTCGATGCCGACCTCGCGCTGGCTGATGATGCAGCCGGCATGGGGATGGATGTATTCGAGCGGGTCCTCGATGGTGATGATGTGGCCCGTGGAATTCTCGTTGCGATGACGGATCAGCGAAGCCAGAGACGTCGACTTGCCCGTGCCGGTGCCGCCGACGAAGAGGATCAGCCCGCGCTTGTTCATGACCAGTTCCGCGAGGATTGGCGGGAGGGTCAATTCCTTCCAGGTCGGTACGTTGGTCTGGATGCGGCGCAACACCATGGCCGCGCTGTCCCGCTGCATGAAGGCGCTGACGCGGAAGCGGCCCAGATCGCCAGCCTCGATCGCGAACTGGCATTCGTGGGTTTTCTCGAATTCCGCCCGTTGATCGGCATTCATGATGCTGGTCACCACTTGGTAAGCCTGTTCCTTGGTCAGCTTGTTGCGGGTGATGGCCTGTAATTGACCGTTCGCCTTGATGCTGGGTTCCTTGTCCGCGGTGATGAACAGGTCCGAGCCCTGGTTGCGGGTCATGATCTCCAGCAGGGCGTTGAAATGCGAGGGGTTTTCACTCATGGCTTAAAAGGCGGCCTTGTTGGCGGATTTGGTGCGGGCCATCTCGCGGGTGACCAGCCCGCGCTCCACCAGTTCGAGGAGGTGCTGGTCGAGTGTCTGCATGCCGTCGCGGCGGCCGGTCTGGATGGCCGAGTACATCTGCGCCACCTTGTCCTCCCGGATCAGATTGCGGATGGCGGGGGTGCCGACCATGATCTCCCAGGCTGCCGTGCGGCCTCCGCCGACTTTCTTGAGCAGGGCTTGCGAAATCACCGCTTGCAGCGACTCCGACAGCATCGAGCGGATCACGCCTTTCTCGGCGGCGGGGAAGACGTCGATGATGCGGTCGATGGTCTTGGGGGCCGAACTGGTATGCAGCGTGCCAAAGACCAGGTGCCCGGTTTCCGCCGCCGTGAGCGCCAGGCGGATGGTTTCGAGGTCACGCATTTCCCCGACCAGGATGACATCCGGGTCCTCGCGCAACGCCGAACGCAGGGCTTCGTTGAAGCCCAGGGTGTCGCGGTGGACCTCACGCTGGTTGATGAGCGACTTCTTGCTTTCATGCACGAACTCGATGGGATCCTCGATGGTCAGGATATGGGCATAATCGTTGGAGTTCACATAATCGACCATCGCCGCCAGCGTGGTCGATTTGCCAGAGCCGGTCGGGCCGGTGACCAGGATCAGACCCCGTGGATGTCGGGTGACATCCTGGAAGAATTTGGGGCAGCCAAGGTCTTCCAGGCTCAGGATTTTCGAGGGAATGGTGCGGAAAACCGCCGCCGCGCCCCGGTTCTGGTTGAAGGCATTGACGCGGAAACGGGCGATCCCCGGCAATTCGAAGGAGAAATCGCATTCCAGAAATTCCTCGTAATCGCGCCGCTGCTTGTCATTCATGATGTCGTAGACCAGCGTGTGGACCTCCTTGGTGTCCAGCGGCGGCACGTTGATGCGGCGAATATCACCGTCCACCCGGATCATGGGCGGCAAGCCCGCCGACAGGTGCAGATCGGAGGCTTTGTTCTTGTAGGAAAAGGCGAGTAATTCGGTAATGTCCATCGCGGTCGTTCGCAACAGCGGGCCTTTGGCCTTGAAGCCGGGAGTATAGAACAGAAGGTCGACCTAGGTCGGGGCTCAATACATCAGGCGCCGGACATGGGGTTGTTTTTACGGCTGCGGGTTGGGAATCGATGGCCTATTTTGACTGATCGGATGCCCGGTACAGCAAGAGCCCGAGCAGGGCCGTCGCGAAGCCGGCCAGGCTTTCCAGCGGATGGCGCACCATGAAGAAGCCGCCGACGCCGAGCGTACCCAGCACGAAGGCGAGCGGCGACCAGGGGTAGCCCCAGGCGCGATAACCCTCCGGCGCGCCCAGGCGCCGCCGCAGCACGATGAGGCCGGCCACGGTCAGCACCGTGAACAGGGACAGGGTGAACGCAGTGTAGTAAAGCAGGGTATCGAAGCGCAGAGTCTGCAAGAACAGGATGGCCAGCGCGGCCTGGAAGGCGATGGCGCGGACCGGGTTGCCTGCCGGGTCGGTCACGGATAGCTCCCGCAATAGGGGCACAGTGGCGCTCAGCGCCTGGATGACACGCGGTCCCGCGAGGATCATGGAACTGATTGACGATACCAGCAGCAGGCTGATTGCGCCGCCCATCAGGTGACCGCCGCCAGCGCCGAAGATCTGTTGGGCGGCGACCAGCCCCACTTCCTTGATCCCGCGCAGGGACTCCACCGGCGCCACCCGCATGAACACGGCATTCAGGGCCAGATAGAGGGCGATGACGATGCCGGTCCCATAGAGCAGGCTGCGCGACAGGTTGCGTGCCGGATCGGCTATCTCTCCCGCCAGGTAGCTGCTGGCGTTCCAGCCGCTGTAGGCGAAGGAGACCCAGACCAGGTTGACCGCCAGCCCGGGGTTCCAGATCTCGGCGGCGGTGAAGTCGAGCGGATTGAACGAGACCGGCCGCGGGGCCGCGACCCGGAGCCCCGCGATCACGAACAGGACGATGACGCCGGCCTTCAGGGCCGTGGCGAGTTTCTGGAACGCGAGCCCCGCCCGGAAGTGCAGCGCGTGCAGGGCCGACAGCGCCGCGATCACCGCCGTGGCGACGGTCTTCTCAGGTAGGTCGGGCCATAGCCCCCCGAGGTAGCCCGCGAAGGCCAGGGCCGCCGCCGCGATCGGCGCGGCAAAGCCGACCGTCGCGCTGGTGAAGCCGGCCATGAAACCCAGCGCCGGATGGTAGATTTCGCTCAGGAAATGGTACTCGCCGCCGCTCTCGGGCAGGCGCGTGGCGATTTCCGCGTAGCAGACCGCGCCCAGGAAGGCCAGCAAGCCGCCGAGCAGCCAGATCAGCAGCACCGGAAAGCCCGCCGGCGTCTCGATCAGTTGATAACCGAGCGAGGTGAACAGGCCGGCGCCGATCATGTTGGCGACCACGATCGCGATGGCGGCGGCCAGGTCGACGCGGCGCCGGATCATGAACGCACGGAACCGTTCAGCGGGGCGGTCGGCCCTGGCGGGCCGGCGCGGGAAGATGCCCCTTCATCAGCGGCTAGGGACGAGCCTTGATCAGGTATTGGTAGGGTAACAGGGTCGTATCGATGGTGATGTCCCGGAAGCCCGCCGCGACCAGTTCCCGCCGGATTTCGTCGGGCGTCAGTCGCATGGCCATCGGGGGTCCATCCGGGGTTGGCTCCTTCTTGAAGTCGACGATCACCAGTTCGCCGCCGGGCTTCAGCCCCCCGCGCAGCAGGGGCAGGTAACGCTCCCGCTGCTCGATGTGGTGATACACGTCGACCATCAACACCCGGTCGGCCTCACCCTCAGCCAGATCTGGCGTATCGTAGGCGAGAAGTCGGGTGACCAGCACGACCGGCGCCGCCGGCTTCTCCCGGCTCAGGCGGTCCTGAATGTATTTCTGGAATCGCGGGTCCACATCCGCCGCGATGACACGCGCGCCCGCCGCCGCCAGACGGAAGCTGAAATAACCGGTGCCCGACCCCAGGTCCACGACGGTCTTTCCCCGGATGTCGCCGAGCGCGGCGATTACCGCGTCCGGCTTCTGCCAAGTGTCACGGTCGCCGTGCTCGCCGATTTCGAAACGCCTGACCAGCGTGTCGAAATCCATGGACTGCATGTGCTGGTTGGCCGCGCCATGGTGTCCTACCGGGGAAGTTTCAGCGGCATGCGCGGTGGCCAGCGTGGCACTCATGCCCAGGACGGCGAGGTAAAGGTGATTCGGCAATGGCATGGGTTTCTTCCGTTGTGTGGTGAGGTAAGGGAACGAGACTGTGAAAGAACCCGCCCCGGGCCTCTAATTACAAGCATCATCTTCCGCCATGGACGGCTTTGAAAAAAATCAGCGGGGTCACGGATTTTTCTGGAAAGAGGGTTGTTTTTCCCAAAGCCCGGACGCTCCTCTCCCTGTGCACTGTCGGAACCCACGGCTTTTGGCCTTGGGCCTCAGGCGACTTTTCGGTAGCGGTCGTGCTGGCGCCGAGCCTGCTCTTGCTGCAGCGTCCCGAGACGGTGGCGGTTGCGGGCGAGGACGCTCAGCGCGACGTAGCGCTTTAAGCCGTCGATGCCGCTGCCCATGGCGGCCAGCGCCGCTCTCATGCGTTTGACTTCCTGATAACCCAGTGACCCGGCCGAGTGCGGGCCTAGCCAAAGATGATCAACCGGTAGCGCTCCCGGCGCAAGGGCCGGGGCCGCGTTAGGTTGTTGACTGTGGCCCAGCGACCGAACAGTGTGTCGGTGAGGACGCGCTTGACGCCCTCCTCATCGTTGCGGCTGAGTCCTGGGCCGATTCGGTCGAGATGACCCGCTCTGGCAGTCCGGTGCTAACCCGGCCAGCGCCAGTCGGCGGCCTCCGGCAGGTCAATGCCGTGCTCATGGGCATAGTGGCGGCAGGCCAATTGCTGGTTGCGGAACCGTTCCTTGGCGTGGGCGCCGGCGACCCGGATTTTTTCCACACGGTCGATGACGTCGATGGCCAGGGTGAAACGGTCGATCTGGTTGTTGATGGCCAGTTCCAGCGGTGTGTTGATGTTGCCCTTTTCCTTGTAGCCGCGCACATGCAGGTTGGGATGATTGGTGCGCCGATAGGCCAGGCGGTGGATCAGCCAGGGATAGCCATGGAAGTTGAAGATGATCGGCTTGTCCACGGTAAACAGGCTGTCGAAATCCCGGTCGCTCAAGCCATGCGGATGCTCCGAGTCCGGCTGCAGTTTGAACAGATTCACGACATTGACGAAGCGTAGCCGGAGTTCCGGGAAGGCCTCCCGCAGCATGGCAATGGCGGCCAACGCCTCCTTGGTGGGAATGTCACCCGCCGAAGCGATCACCGCGTCCGGTTCCACGCCTTGATCATTACTGGCCCAGTCCCAGATGCCGATACCCTTGGTGCAATGGACGATGGCCTCCTCCATGCTCAGATACTGCAAGTGGTTCTGCTTGTCCGAGACAATGACGTTGACGTAGTTCTCGCTGCGCAGGCAGTGATCGGCGACGGATAGCAGGCAATTCACGTCCGGCGGCAGGTAGATGCGGGTCACGGCCGCGCTTTTGTTGACCACGACGTCGAGGAAGCCCGGGTCCTGATGCGTGAAGCCATTGTGATCCTGCCGCCAGACCGTGGAGGTGATCAGCAGGTTGAGCGAGGGGATGCCCTGTCGCCAGGACAATTCGTTGCAGATCGACAGCCACTTGGCATGCTGATTGAACATGGAATCGATGACATGCACGAAGGCCTCGTAGGTCGAGAAGAAGCCGTGGCGGCCGGTCAGAAGATAGCCCTCCAGCCTTCCAGGGTATGCTCGCTGAGCATCTCCATCACCCGGCCATCCACCGCCAGTTCGCCGCCATCGGCATCCTCGGGCAACGATGACTCGATCCAGAACTTCTTCGATACCTCATAGATGGCGTTGAGCTTGTTCGAGGTGTTCTCGTCGGGTCCGAACACGCGGAAGTTGCGGAGATTCGCCTTCATGACATCGCGCAGGAGGACGCCCAGCGGCCGTGTATTTTCCGCCTCTATCCGCCCCGGCTCGGGCACTTCCATACCGTAGTCGCGGAAATCGGGCAGTCTCAGGGCTTTTTTCAGGCGTCCGCCATTGGCGTGCGGGTTGGAGCCCATGCGGCGTAACCCGGTGGGGGTGAATTGCCGGATGGCGGCCACCGGGGCGCCGGCCGCATCGAACAGTGTCTCGGGCTGGTAGGATTTCAGCCAGGATTCCAGCAACTGGAGGTGGGCGGGATGGGTCTTGACATCCGCCATCGGCACCTGATGCGCGCGCCAGGAACCCTCGACCTGGTGTCCGTTGATTTCCGCCGGGGCGGTCCAGCCCTTTGGAGTCCGCAGGACGATCATCGGCCAGCGCGGGCGCTCAACCACACCCGTCGCCCGTGCCGCCCGCTGAATGGCGCGGATATGCTCCACGGCATGGTCCACAGTGGCGGCCATGGCCTGATGCAGGGTATCCGGGTCGGAGCCTTCCACGAACAGCGGCGTCCAGCCGTAACCCTCGAACAGCTTGCTCAGTTCCTCATGGCCGATGCGCGCCAGCAGGGTCGGGTTGTTGATTTTGTAGCCGTTGAGGTTGAGGACCGGCAGCACCGCGCCGTCCCGGACGGGGTTCAGGAATTTGTTGATGTGCCAGGAGGTGGCCAGCGGGCCGGTTTCCGCCTCGCCATCGCCGACCACGGCGGTGACGATCAATTCCGGGTTGTCGAACGCCGCTCCGCAGGCATGCGAGAGCACATAGCCCAGTTCACCGCCTTCATGGATTGAACCGGGAGTTTCCGGCGTGCAATGGCTGCCAATGCCGCCGGGAAAGGAAAATTGCTTGAAAAAGGCCTGGAGCCCATCCTCGTCCAGGCTTTTGTCGGGGTAGATTTCCGAGTAGCTGCCTTCGAGATAGATGGGACCCAACACGCCCGGCGCGCCGTGGCCGGGACCCGCCAGGAAGATGGCGTCCAGATCATGCTTACGGATGGCCCGGTTCATGTGCGTGTAGACGAACGCGAGGGCAGGGCTGGCGCCCCAATGGCCCAGCAGGCGGTTCTTGATGTGTTCCGGCTTGAGTGGTTCCCTCAGCAGGGGATTGTCCTGAAGGTAAATCATGCCCAGTGCCAGATAGTTGCAGGCCCGCCAAAAGGCGTGGGTCTGGGCCAGTTCCTCGGCGTTCATCGGCGTGCCGGACACCGTGGCGCGAGCCGGGCCAAAGCTGCTGATGCTGGCATGATCCGGGTGGGTAAAGGTCTGATCCGACATGAATGTACTCCTGTTGGCTGTGTATCATCTTTGTATCGTAACGAGCAGTAGTGTGCCATGACTTGTTTGACAGGTGTGTTAAGCCACCTACCTGGATGCATACAGGGCAAGGTCGATAGCGTGCGTCGGGAACAGTGCGCCAGGGAGAGAGTGCCGGCATTGCCGCGTTCTGGCGGCATAGGCTACAAATTGTATCCTGCGTGACTGAGGTCAAACGCGTGGCGGAAATGATCCCAACCGGTGGGTAGACGAGAGCGGTGGCGCCGTGGTTCATGCCTGCGGGAACAATGCATAATTGTTGGCAAGGGCGGTGCGGACAGAGGGCTCCACCGATCAAAGTGTCCAGCCCTTTCAAAGGGTAGCGTTGCACGGTGTTGCTTGAGGTTGCTCATGCGCCTCTGCCTACCGATTAATAACAAATCATCGAGAGGGGAGATCATGTTTCATATCATTTACGTCAGCGAGGTATCGCATCCGCTGACCCGGCAGGAACTCCTGGCCCTGCATGCCAGGGCGCGGGAAAAAAACCGAGTGGTCGGCATCACCGGGATGCTGATCCACAAGGATGGGCGCTTTGCACAGGTGCTTGAGGGGGATGAAACGGCTGTCAGACAGCTTTTTGAAACCATCCGCGTGGATGGCCGCCATGGGGATGTCAAAATCCTGATGGAGGGGCCCATCGCCCAACGGGAGTTTGCCGATTGGTCGATGGGCTTTCAGGACTTGCAGGACAGTGACCTGCTGGGACTCTACGGTCATGCCAAGCCCTTGGGCAAATCGTTGAATATCGAACATTTCAAGAAAAGCCCGGCGGATTGCCTGCACCTGTTTCGTTTCATCCGGGATTTGCAATTGACGCGCAGTTGAAGCTATCAGTTATCGCATGGGTCTGGCCGCCGTTCCGGGAGCAGGGGCGGCACGCCCGTACTCCCGGTTCGTCCATTGATTCAGGTCGGCCCGGTCAGGAAGCAAGGGTATGGCGCTCAGTTGGGCTGACTGCCGGCCAATTGCCGGTGATAGGTCGCCATCTTGCGGCTCTCGGTAGCGGCGAGTTCGAAATCGTGGATCATGGCCTGAGACCGGGCCTTGATCTCCTGGATCTGCTTGCCGTACTTGTGTGGCGCCGCGATGTATTGCTGCAGCATTCCCTTTTCCTCGGCCGCGTCGGCGTCCATGGTTCTCGCCACCACATCTTATGGATGGATGACCTGGAAAGATTCATTTGAAACCCCTCAGCCAGCCCTCTTTCCCGGTGGGAGAGTGCGTTGATGGTTATTTACCTGCTGGATTATTCATAGCCGCGAAATTCCGCTGCCATCGGGTCGGATGCCCCGCCGCCGGGGACCGCCGTCGCCGCGTTGTCCAGCATCGCGCGCACCACCCGCTGTACCGGAAAGCGCAGCGGCCCGTCCGCTCCGTTACGCCGGCGCCTTGTGCAGATATTCCGGGGTGGAGAAGCTTAGCGCATCCACCATTGCACACTGGTTTGTGGGTGCGGCGCATGGCGGCTTACCCACCTCTATGGGGTTGAGTATTGGCTTTGTCGGAAATGGCCTAAGTCATCGCGCGCATTTGTTTTGATGGTGTATTCCAGCCTGCAACAACCCGAAGGCGCGGTTTTTCAGCGATTTCGGGTTTCGCCGGGCTATCCTGTATCCTTCACGAGGGTAGCTTCCATGTCGACCATCGCCGCCTGTCGCCCCGACTCGCCCCGGCGGCTGTCTACCAGCCCCGGCGGCCGGAGCGGACCGTGGCGTATCAGGCGGTGCAAGGTCATCTGGAGACCTGGTTACATCTCGCGCGCAGTAGCGAGCCGGACGGCGATCCCGTCCCCGCCCACGTC
>Ga0172373_10005338_pt1 | contig 17688 bp, 17 predicted proteins | sample Lak10m_2_FD_114546 | JGI IMG/M metagenome (GOLD analysis project Ga0172373, IMG submission 114546) | Freshwater microbial communities from Kabuno Bay, South-Kivu, Congo - kab_092012_10m | ecosystem: Environmental > Aquatic > Freshwater > Lake | place: Democratic Republic of the Congo...
CCCGCCGCGCGTTGCCCCACTATAGTGCGCCGCACGCGGGTTCGAAGTCGCCCCTCGACTTGCTGAAGACGATGCCATCGTCGTTGATTTTCTTGGCGTATAACTCGCCGAGTACCGTCAGAAACTCATCCTTGGCGACGTGCCGATCCATCGTCGGGATGTACAAGTGATTGAAGTGCGGCTCGATGGGGGCCAGGAACTCCGCCACCGACACGCCGGCCACGTTCTGCAGGTGATGGCCGATGAACTCCACGATCAACGTCTCCGTCCGTGCCAACACCACCTGCATGCCCTTCAGGGCGAAATACTCCGAACCCTCGATGTCCATGAGGATGAGATCGAAGCGCTCGTCGGCCGGGTCAACCACGCTGTCGAAGGTCACCATGGGCACACGGATCGTTTGCGGACGATCGTAGTAGTACTTCGCGGCCTTGACCTGCGGCTCACGCTTGCTACCGCCGGAGTTAGCCGTGCTCAGCACGAAGTTGATTTCCCCGGCGCCCTCGCCTACGGCGACATTGAACGCCGCGGCGTTGGTGATGCCATTCAGGGCAAGATTTTTCTTCAATAGATCAAAAGATCGCGGATTGGCCTCGACGAGGTAGGCCTTGCGCACCTTGCGCGTTGCCGGTATCGCCAGCGCCCCCACATGGGTGCCGATGAACGCCACGGTTGACTCGGCTGAGACCAAGGCCTCGATGCGACGAAGTTCGTCGTCACCGTAACGCCCTTGGAAGCGTAACTCCCGCCCGACCACCCGATCCGCCGGATCGACCAGCAAGACGCTGTCCCCCGTATCGATCATCAGGCCGCTGACATGCGGGCCGGTCAGCCGGCGCATCAGCCGCGCCTTGACCTGGGCGATTTGGTACTTGAGGGAACGGAGCATCGTGGATGGTCCCTGAGGGAGACGGGCATGTTACCCGCGGCAACAGGGCTCCGGGTAGGGCACGGGAGACACCCCTGGCAGGCATTGCAGGTCGTTAGTCGTGAACGTTGCGGGGCAACGGCCCGCTCGAAGACGGGGCCCGCTGCGGAAAATCAGAGCTCGTAAGGCGATTTTCGTCGGTCGAGATCGAACAGTAGTTTGCTGACGAGATGCGTGTCGAAGTACGGGCGAATCGATACCAGCTTGCCTTCACGAGCCGTGAATCGCACGAGGTAATTATTAGCGTAGATCTCGCCGCTGCGAGTGCGGCCTTGCGCTCGATACTCAATGGCTGCCTCATCGCCCTCGCCGATCATGTTGTCGACATCGACGGTATAGCCGGAGTCCGGATCGAAGCCACCGATCAGCGCTGATACCAAAAACTCAACGGCCTCGCGCACTGGCACAACTCGCGGCTCGTGCAGCGTCTTCTGGAAGGTCCATCTCGCATCGGCAGCGCAGAGCGGGTAACCGTCCTCCTCGAGTTTGCCGCTCCAGAAAGCCTGCAAAAATCGCAGGCCCAAAGACTTTGCATCAGCGGCTAGCAGGGTCATGAACTCAAACCTCGTCGACCACGTGCACCGTGAACTTACCGGCGCCGATGCGCAAAGGAATCGCCGAGCCCTGATACCGCTCTGCGAACCAGAAATCTTCAGCCGAGGCACGCGTAGGCCAACGCGAGATCGCAAAGATCTGCTCTTTCCACTCACCTGACAAGGCCACGACTTCGCCCTCCGCCAGCGCGAACGCTTCGTAGAAACTGCCTCGCTCTTTCATCATCGGCAAAATGATGTCTCGATATTTGTCCATCTGCGCAGGATTTGTCGCGCTGCCCTGAATGACCATCAGTGCATTGCGTAACCCTTTGGGTGATCGAGGAACGCTCGCGACGGTCGGAATATCCAGTAGCTCAGGCAAACCCGCAGCGGGCAGCCCATTGATCTGCAAAATCTTAGGAACACTGTGTGACGGCATCTGGGCCTTGAGATACGGCAGGAGGGACTGCCGGACCAGCGGAGAGATGCGCGAAGGTTCGGTCATGCTGGCGATCAACATACCCGCGCCGACAGTACCCGGCTCAAAACACGCCACGCGACCAGCGGGAGCCCAGGCGTGTACCTGAGCCCCGCCGTCGGCCAGCAGATTCGCTGCCGAATCGAGTACTCGAAGTTGGCCCGGATGTTCCCCGGCCAACTCCACGAGGATGAAACCCGGATTTGGCGGATTGGCCATGGTATCGAGACTCCCTTCGAGATCCAGCAGTAGCGTCAAGCGCGATAACTCAGAATCCGATCCTTACCGATACCCCGTAGGTGCGGGGCGGACCCATCACCGACTGCGGCACAAGACCCGGCGACGGAGCGATGCCTGACTCAAGCACGGTAAGGTAGTAATCCTCATCAGCGACGTTATCGACGTACGCCGTCACCGCCCACTTGTCATCAGCCGAACGCCAGCCGGCCCGCAGACCGAGCAAACCATAGGCTGGCTGCGAGACGGCTTCGCGATTGAACTGCGTGAAGTACTGTTTGTCCTTGTACGTGTAATCTCCCCGCAGGCTGATTTCGCCGCCTGCCATGGATCCAGTCCACTGCAGACCAATGTTTCCCGACAGCGGTGGCGATCGACGCAGGTCGCAACCGGCGAGTGAGACGCCCTGCACGCCGAGTGCGGGAGCGCGCTTCTCGCAGGCGCCCGCATACACCCCGAGCGCAGCAGGGGCCTTACCGACGGCAGGATCCTCGGTCAGGAACTCGTCGAACTGTGCGTCGAGGTACGCAAGCCCGGCGTTGAGTTCAACCCCACCGCCGAGCGCCGCACGGACCTCCGCCTCAAGACCGCGAATCGTGGCCTCACCGGCGTTGGTCAACACGTCTGACGCATTGACGATCTTGCCGACTTGCATGTCCTTGTAGTTGTACTGGAACACACCGAAGTTCGCGGTGGCACGGCCGTCCGCAAACCGAGTCTTCAAACCGGCTTCGTATGCCCACAAGTACTCCGGCTCGTAAGGCGCCTGGCGACCGATGAGATTGAAACCGCCACTCTTGAAGCCGCGGGTCGCCGACACGTAGCCCATGACATCATCGCTAAAGTCATGATCGATGCCGAACTTGGGCGTCGTCGCGCTCCACTTGTCCTGCAACACGTCCGCCCATTTCTTTCCCGCCGGAAAACCGACGAACTGCGGCGTGAACTCCAGATTGGACAGCAGATAGAACATGTCGCCGTTCTTCTCATCCTGTGTGTAGCGCAACCCGGCGGTGACACGGGTGCGGTCACTGAGGGCGTACTCGGCTTGTGCAAACGCCGAGTAGGACTTGGTATTCGATTTGCCATCGATCAGGATGCCCTCGATGCTGCCCGCAGGAAACCCGAGAGCAGCTGCGAGGCCGTTGAACGCAAGTCCGCTGAAGGTCTTGCCTTTCTCGTCGAGGTAAAAGCCGCCGATGATCCACTGCAGGGCACCGTCGTTGTTACTCGAAAGTTGCAGCTCCTGCGTAAGTTGCTTCGAGTCGTCATCCTGGAAGTAGGTGACGAAAAACGTATCGACGCCGTCACCGTCATTAAGCCAGGAGAAAATCGTCTTGCGGTAGGCGGTCTGGGACATGAGCGACACGGAACCGAGATCCCAGGTCAACTTCAGGTTCGCCGCATCCGTGTGGGCACGCCCGATGCTCGGCACACGGCGATTGGAGCCGACGATATTTTGTTCATAGCCCTGCGACACTTCGCGAAGGCTCGGTAGTCGCTTGTCAGTCGGGGCCTGCCAATATACGTTAGGGTCGTTCTTGGCAGCCGTAAAATATTTGAAAGCAGTCGGATTGCTGTCATCCCGCGAAACGTCGACCTGCAAAAGCCCTGTAAATGAATCCGACGGACTAAACGCGATCTGCCCGCGAACCGCCCAGAGGTCTTGGTCGTCGAGCTCGTCGATACCGCGTGCCGCCGCATCCTTGAACAGGTTCTTGGTGTACCCGTCGCGCTGCGCCGAGAGCACCGACAAACGGGCGGCCGACGTATCGCCGAGCGGCGCGTTGAGTACACCCTCGACACGAACTCGAGAGTAGTTTCCGACATCCAATTTGGCGTAACCGCCGAATTCCTTCTCAGGCTTACGGGAGATGATGTTAATGACACCACCGGTGGCGTTGCGGCCGTAGAGTGTGCCCTGCGGCCCCCGAAGTACCTCGACGCGCTCCGTATCAAAGAAATCGAACACCGATACCGATGACCGGGCGAGATAGACACCGTCCTGATGGATGGCAACACCCGGGTCGCTACCCACGGAAAAGTTCTCCGTGCCTACACCGCGAATCACCACCTTGCCGATGACTTCTTTCTGAACGACGAGCCCTGGCGTAAGGCTGGACAGCCCGTCGGTCGAAGAAATCCCTGCAGCTTCGAGTTCAGCACCCGAAAACGCAGCGATCGAAATCGGCGTGTCTTGCACCGTGCTGGAGCGCTTCTCGGCAGTGACGACCACCTCTTCGAGCACGTCGGTCTCCGCTGCAAAACCTTGCGCTGCGGCAACGAGGGCGGCAACGGTGGCGGCCACCAGCCGCGAAGTCTTTCGATCTTCCATGGAAACTCCCTCCAGATGCGGCTGTCGCCGCGCTTTTGTTGCGTTTAATCAGTCTCTTTTGGCGTTCAACGCCAAGTCAAGCAGTCCGCTGAACCTTAGGTTCACGGATATGAACCACAAAACAACTGTGCAAACCCTCGCGCAACTCGCGCTTGAGAACTTTGCCGCCTACGTTGCGCGGCACGGCCTCGATGAACCCGATCTCCCGCGGCACCTTGTAACCGGCCAATCGTGAGCGGGCGAAAGTGACAATGTCATCAGCGAGCAACTGGCTCGCCTCATGTCCTTCACGTAGCACGATGAAACCGCGCACCCGCTCGCCCCAGTGCGAGTCCGTTACGCCGACGACGCAGGACTCGCGAACGGCAGGATGCTGCTCCAGAATGATCTCTACCTCACGCGGGTAGACGTTGAAACCACCGGTGACCAGCATGTCTTTCTTGCGATCGACGATGTACAAGAAGCCGTCGATATCGCGTCTGGCAAGATCCCCTGCGCTGACCCAACCGCCCTCACGCACACATTCGGCGGTCCATTCCGGTTTGTTCCAGTAACCGTCGAACAGATAGGGAGAGCGGGAGTACAACTCGCCGACCTCACCGACTGACACGTCGCTACCGTCGGGCCCGATCAGGCGAATTTCGTTGAGCGCGAACGCGCGCCCGACGGACTGTTGTGTTCGCAGCTGATCTTGAGGGCGAATGTTCGTCACGATGCCCGCTTCGGTGGAACCGTAGGTTTCGTGCAACAAGCCTTCACCGAAATAGTCGATGATTTTTTCCTTGACCCGCTGTGGCAAAGCCGCCGCATTGGAGATGATGGTTTTCAGACTTTTCGCTGTACCGACATAGCGGTTGAGCGTCGCGGGCGGCAAAGCAAAAATTGCCTGAAAGTGCGTGGGCACCATGAAGACGCCCGTGAATGCTCCGGCGTCGAGGCGCTCCAATACATTCTGGGGCTCGAAGCGCATGGCGATTTCCACAAAGCCACCGAAGTACAAGGTACACATCATGAACGCGAACCCCGCGCCATGAGACATCGGCGCAAGCGCCAGGAAGCGATCATCAGGGCCGTAGCACCCATATTCCATGGCCATGCCGTGGAATGTCAGCGCACGGGACCGATGCGATATGACGATGCCTTTCGGTTGCCCCGTGGTGCCTGAGCTGTACACCAGAGTGAACGGCTCCGTCTCGGCGAAACTCGGTAACTCGTGCTCTTCGATCGGTGAATGCGTAGCCAACCATCGATCGTAAGAAGGCCCGAGTACAATCAAGCGAGTAACTCGGTCGCCGAGGCCCAAAGCTGCGGCGTCGCGCGCCACGCCCTCGAGCGACGGGTGAACAAGCAGCACGGCTGGCGAGCAGTCACGGCAAGCCAAAGCGATTTCAGCGGCAGGACTGCGCGGGTTCAGGGTGACGACGATACCGCCCACATCACTGAAGCCACACAGGACCTCCGGGTATTCAACACAGTTCGGTGCCAACACGGCGATCCGATCGCCCAAACGAATGCCCAACTCGCGAATCGCTGCGGCCGAGATACGCTGCACTCGTTGGTGCAGTTCTCCATAGGTTAGTCGTCGCCCGTCACATTCGAGGGCCAGCCGCGCAGGCTCGCGGCGGCCAATGGCATGCAAGCCATCGGAGATTCGGAGCGGCCGGTACAAGCGACTCATGCTTTCTTGCTCCGCGGACGCTTGTAACCGGGCAGCTTGAAGACCCGCAGCGCGTTGTCACGCATCAAGGCGCGCTCCGACTCTGGTCGCAAACCCAACTCTTTGACTTCGCGCACCGCGCGCTCCGGGTCGATGACGGGCCAATCGGTGCCGAACAGAACTTTTTCGCGGCCGTACGTGTTGAGGTAGTGCACGTAAGAAGCGGGCCAATGGCGCGGCGCATAAGCATCGCCAGCGGTGAAGACGTTCGGGTGCTTCCAGCACATCGAAATCATCTCGTCCGTCCACGGTACACCGATATGAATCCCGACTAGCGTGAGTTCCGGAAAATCGATCGCCACCTGATCGAGCGTGATCGGACGACCGACGCTGGGTAGCCGTCGTTCGCGGGAATACACCAGGTTATGCCCCACCTGCATCATGATGGGCACATCAAGCTCTGCGCACTTCGCGTAATACGGGTAGTACTTGGCGTGATCTGGCGCCAGACCAAACCAATGCGGATACAGGTGCGCGCCGACGAAGCCGAGGTCGCGAACCGCGTGAGTCAGATCGGCGAGACCCTTCATGCCGCGAAACGGATCCACCCCTGCAAGCCCCGAAAACCTGTCAGGCCATCGATCGCAAACGGCAGCGACGCGCTCGACGGGCAACTCGAAGGAGCCGCGGACATTGATATCGCCGGCGCGGACGGCAATGAGCAAAGAGCGCTCGATACCCGCGCGATCCATCTTGCGCAAATACTGACTGACGGGAATACCGCCCCAGAAGCGCTTGTCGAGTCGCACCTGAGCTTTGAAAGTGTCATCGAGGCCCGTTTGCCCAAGGCGCACCGCCGTCGGGTCGAACAGATTGCAGACGATGTCTATGGCGCCGGTCACGCGCGAACCCTATATGAACGTTCACAGGTTTGCATTCACGGTCCACACATGTGAACCTACCGGCATTTGGGATCGATTGATCAGAAGGGAGCAAACCGTTATGGCACAACCCGCTCAAACGAAAGATGAAAGCAAGGCCGCCGGTGCGACGGTCAAGTCAGCCGGCCGAGTACTCGAAGTGCTTGAGCTGCTGGGGAACGTGCGAAAACCACTATCGGCCTCCGAGGTGGGGCGACTGCTCGACTATCCCAAGTCCAGTACCAACGTACTGCTTCGATATCTGACGAACCTCGGCTATCTGTCTTTCGACCAAGACACCATGCATTACTTTCCGTCGCTCCGTGTCACCTCGCTCGGAGCGTGGATTCCAGCTGCTCTCTACGGGATGGGCGATGCAGCCTCGATGCTTCAGGAGGTCCATGACGTCACCGGCGAAACTGTCACCCTGTCCATGCGCGCGGGGCAGTCGATGCGCTTTATCAGGGTTCTGCCGGGCAGCTATTTCATCGCGCTCAAAATGGACGAGGGCACCGTTGCGCCCCTGTTCGGCACCAGTGTGGGCTCAGCGTTCTTGGCGACCCGCGCCCCGGCGGAGGTAGAGCGGCTCGCCGAGGCAGCCCGCGTCATGGCCCGCACTCGCGCCGCGCGACAAGCGATCGACGGGACCCTGCAGAGCCTCGCCCAGATTCGCAGTGCCGGGTACTCGGTCACCTTTGCAAGTCTGTTTCCGGACACGGGTGCGGTATCGATGGCGCTGCCGCCAGCGAGCGACGGCAACGTTCTTGTGCTCGGCGTGGGCGGCCTCAGCGAACGCATCCGGCGTAACGAACGCGCCATCGCCCGCGCGATGCGATCGGCGATCACAACGCACTTGGTCGTGCCGGCTAAAGCTTAATGTCGTTCACATACATGAATTGGCGATCCGCATTCGTGAATAGCACTTAAACTCGGTCGAAATGCCCGATGCGGCGGGCATGGTCAATCACCGGAGGAATCCCCATGACCACGGCCACTGCCCCGACACACTCGCCCGATGCCATGCTCGCGCTGTATCGCACCATGGTGCGCATCAACGAAACCGACAAGGCAGTCACCCGCGGTCTCAGCGCTGGCGAAATCATGTTTCAGTACTACCCGGTCGGCGGGCAGGAGGCGATCTCCGCTGGAGTGGGGGCAGCCCTGCGGCCTGACGATTTCGTCTCGACGACGTATCGCGGCATCCATGACATTGTTGCCAAAGGCACTCCGCTGAACGATATTTTCGCCGAACTCTACGGCAAGCTCTCGGGCACCTGCAAAGGCAAGGGCGGCCCGATGCACCTCTCGGATCCGGCGTCGGGCTTGATGATCACCACGGGCATCGTCGGCGCGGGGCTCCCGATCGCCAACGGCCTCGGCCTCGCCGAGCAACTCCGCGGCACAGACAAAGTTTGCGTCTGCAACTTTGGCGACGGGGCTACCAGCATCGGCGCGTTCCACGAAGCGCTCAACCTCGCTGCGGTTTGGAAGCTGCCCATCATTTTCATCTGCCAAAATAACCAATACGCGGAGTACACCGCCCTCGAGGAATACACGCTGACCAAAGATTTCTCGAAGCGCGCGGCGGCGTATGAAATGGCGGGTGTCCGCGTCGATGGTACAGACCCGGTTGCCGTGCACGAGGCCGCTAAAGCTGCTATCTCCCGCGCTCGATCGGGAGAGGGCCCAACGCTGATCGAGGCCGTGTGTCACCGTCTGCAGGGACACTCATTCGGCAGTGACGAGGGACACATGGATGCGGCGGCGCTCGCGGCTGCACGCAGTGACGCGCCGGTGGGTCGCTTCCGCAAACGCCTCATCGATGCGGGCATTGCCACGGATGCAGTGCTGAAAGACCTCGAAACAGCGATCCGCAAGGAAGTTGACGCTGCCAGTGACTATGCGCGCAATGCGCCGGCGGCCGACGCGTCGGAGTTGTATACCGATGTGTTCGCCGATGCCAGCATCATCCCGGACCATGTGATTACCACCGCTACCCCGCGTGCCGCGGGACAGTACCAACCGCAGTCCGAACGTATGATGACCTTCGGCCAGGCGGTGAACGAGGCGCTGGCCATTGCGCTGGAGGCTGACCAAAGCGTCTTCCTGCTTGGCGAGGACATCGCCGACCCTGCGGGAGGTGTCGTGAAGACGACCTACGGTTTGTCGACGCGATTTGGACGACACCGGGTCCGTCCGACACCGATCGCCGAACAAGCCATCGTCGGCGCTGCCGTCGGAGCCGCCATGGCCGGCATGAAGCCCGTGGCAGAAATCATGATCAACGACTTCCTGATGGTGTGCATGGACCAGGTGAGCAATCACGCGGCCAAACTTCGCTACATGTCGGGCGGCAAGACCAGCGTGCCGCTCGTCATTCGCACTCTCACGGCCGGGTTCGTAGGTAGCTTTGGAGCGCAGCATTCGCAGTCGTTGGAGGCATGGCTAGCCCATACCCCCGGTATCAAAGTGGTCTACCCAAGCACTCCTGCCGAGGCCAAGGGCCTCTTGCTGTCGGCGATCGACGATCCGGATCCGGTCGTGTTCTTTGAATCGATGCGAGCGTACTTCGCACCGGGCCCGGTGCCCGACGGCGATTACCGCATTCCGCTCGGACAAGCCGACGTCAAACGCCGCGGCAAGGATCTGACGATCATCACCTACGGCTGGACCGTCGGTGAAGCCTTGGCGGCTGCCGAGGCCCTAGCCAAAGAAGGTGTGGACGCCGAGGTGCTCGACCTGCGTACGGTCGTGCCACTCGATGTGCCCGCGATCCTCGAAAGCGTCGGTCGAACCAAGCGCGCTATCGTGCTGCATGCAGCGACGGAATTCGGCGGTTTCGGTGGCGAAGTGGCGAGTATCATCCACTCGCGTCTGCATGGACAGTTGGCAACTCCCGTCGTCCGCATCGGTGCGCGCTATACGCCTGTACCGTTCGCAGCAGGACTCGAAAACCTGCACTTCCCGCAGGCGAGCCGAGTCATTGATGCCGCGCGCACGATGCTGTCGCGCTGAAACGACGCGCTGATCTGAGCACAGACCATGGCAACAACGCTGCGTATCCCTAAAGCAGCCGTCTCGATGCGGGAAGGAACGCTGGTCGCGTGGTTGGTTCCGGACGGCGCCACCGTCAGCGAGGGTGAGCCGATCTACACGCTGGAACTCGAGAAGTCGACTATGGACGTCGAGTCACCCGCAGCAGGAGTCATTCGGCACACAGGCGTGGCGGGAACTACCTACAAGGTGGGCGAGGTGATCGGCGAAATCGGCGACACGGCGGCTCCCGCGCTTGTGACTACGATGCGCGGCGCGCTGCAGCGACTGGTACAGGTGGTACCCGATCTGGAATCCGCGATGCAGTCGTGGGCGAGCGAAACCGGAGCGGGGCCGTTTTTTCTCTTCCCGAAGATCGCGTTTACGGCACACGAACACCGAGGCAGCGCGACACTTCCCTCACTGTCGATTGCTACCGGATTTTCGGGAGACATGCAGATCGAACTCGTGCAACTGCACGATGATGTCCCGAGCGGCTGGCGAGAGTCAGCGGTCGGTGCGCTGACCCCAGTGCTGATCGTCGAGGATCTGGAAGCCGCTCTGACGATTTACCTCGCACGCGGTCATGCATGTGTCGCTCGCGGCTGCTACGGATTCGGAGCGCGCTTTGCGTTTGTGGAAACGCCCTCTTCCACCGGCACGACCCTGCAACTGCTTGAAAAGCACTTCGTGCTGACGCAACTCACCCACGCGATGCACGAGGCGAGTGTGAACTGGGATCGAAAAGCCCTGACCGCCACGCTGAAATGAACTCAGCCTGCTACCGCTTGGCCGACCCTAGTCGTGCCAGTGGAACTGCTCCGTGAAAAACGCTGGTGGCTTGTCGGCTGAAATATCGAGCATGCCACCAAGGTCCGACTGCATGGCGGCGATCGCTTCCGGCTCTCCAAAGCTTGGAAGGATTCGCGAGGGATCCTTGATCTCGTAGAATGAAATGACATTGGAGCCGCTAACCAGCACTTCCTTCGTACCAATCTCGAATCGCGCCCACAGATCATTGAATTGCGATTTCGCGCGATTCCGTACCCAGTCCAGATAGTTTGTTTCCTGCCCCGGCTTGAGGTTGAGAGCAATCGCAGCCCGCTGCAGAGGCCCCGACACACTTTGTGTCCAGCGCAACTCCTCGTTGTAAAAAATCGGTGCAAATCCAGGGTCAAGCAACGCGCCAAGGCGTCCCGTCAGCATCGCCACCGCCTCGGGAGTCTGAAACGCCTCGCCCACGGCCGAAGGTGAATCGGATCCGTAGTGTGCAATGATATGCGCACCGCTCGTCAATACGGTTTTGCTGTGGATTCCTACACGGCCGAAAACTTTGGCGAGTACCGGCGCGTCATCCGCCAGCCACTCCAAGTAGGCTTTTTCATTGCCTTCCTTGACCTTCATCTGCACGCCAACGTGATACTTGCTCATGGGCTGCCCTCCAAACTCGTGGACCACAGCCCTATCTTGACGAGCCCTCGGGTCCGCTCGCAATGCGGGCGGTTCAACCGGCTGGACTGGTCGCGCCGTCAGCGACCCTGATGGGAAAATCCGCCGCCCCCGGAACCACCGGGGACGGCGGATAGCCGGTTACTTGCGATCGTAGACGGCGATATTCGGCAGGGATAACTCGCCCTTGTCCGAGTAGCTGCGACTGATGAGGGTCATGGTTTTGCCATCAGCCGATACCGTCTGAACGTAGTCGATGGCCGGCTTGCCATCCTTGTAGCCGGTCAGCAGCGCCATGTTGGACATGACCCGCGTGTAAGCCAAGGTGTTGATGCTGAGGCTGCCAACGACTGGATACGGTTTGCCGTCGCGCTTGATCGTCGGGATCGACAGTTTGTAGGCCTTGCCGTCAGGGCCGACCACGTTGGCCTCGACAGAGACTGAATCACCCGATGCCGAGTGGACTCTGGAGTCTTTTTGGCTCCCCGGTCGTGAATACGTGGATTTGGCCGTATTCAACTCCTAAGCGCCAGTGAAGGGACTTTTCGATTCATCTGCCCTCGTGAGCGGTGCCGCGAGCAGAAACAACAATGCTAGAACTGTGATGCCAGATGCTTTCATGGCCTTCGACGCCTCCGATCATTATTTTGATGATGTGATATTCGGACTAGGAAGATTCGAGCCTTGACCATACCCGCGGCTTTATTGCAGTTCAATGAATTCGTTTGTCCTCAAAAATAGATGGTTAATTTTGCAAATAACACTATTTTGCAGCGGTTAGACGAGACAGGGTGCCCAGTGATTCGGACAGCACGTACAGCGCTCCATCGGCGCCCTCCCGCACGTCGCGCACCCGGCCAAAGCCACCGATCCGTTCCTCGGCCGTGACCATATCGCCATCCAGGGTGAGACGGACCAGTTCCTGAGAAGCCAGCGCGCCCATGAACAGGCTGTCGCGCCACTGCGGAAACAAACGGCCGGTGTAGAACGTGAGGCCAGACGGGCCGATGGAGCGGGGCAACCACATCTTCAAGGCTCGCGGAATATCGGCGCGCTCGGTGCCTTCGCCGATAGGCCGCCCAAGACCATAGGTCCGGCCATGGGTAATCACCGGCCAGCCATAGTTGCGCCCGCTCCGTAAAATATTGAGTTCATCGCCGCCTTGCGGCCCGTGCTCATGCGCCCACAACTCCCCCGTACGCGGATGCAGCGCCGCACCCTGCACATTGCGATTACCGTAGGTGAATATTTCGGGGCGTGCACCCTCGCGCGTAACGAACGGATTGTCAGTCGGGATTCCCCCGGTCTCGGTGAGGCGCAACACCTTGCCTAGATGATTGCCGAGGTTCTGCACATCGTCCTGTCGACCGCGGTCGCCGAGTGTGACGAACAAGTGACCGTTGCGATCCCATACAAGACGAGATCCGAAGTGCTGACCCGCCGTCGCTTTGGGTTGCTGCCGAAAGATCACCTGCACATCGGTCACGCTGCAGCGCTCCGCCTGGCAGGCCAGACGACCGCGGGCCACTTCAGTACCCACTTCGTTCCCGACGCCTGCGGAGTAACTCCAATAGATCAGTCGGTTGTCCCGATACGCGGGATGAGGCACCACATCCAATAGACCGCCCTGTCCGCGCATGACCACAGGCGGCAGACCCGCGACTGGCTGCGCGAGCAAGCGCCCATCGCGTACGACCCGCAGGTTACCGGCCTTCTCGGTGATCAGAATCAACCCATCGGGCAACAGCGCCACGCTCCACGGTGATGCGAGGCCGCTCGCCAGAGTTTCGGTCTGGAGGGTGTACCGCTCAGTCTTGATCAGCGCTCCCTGAGCGCCGGCCTGGTCGCCGACGGTCATTGATAACGCGGCGACCAGCATGAGGATCCACCTGAGGAGCGTAGGCGTGTTCATTTTGCGATCCAACTCCAAGTGTAATTTATTTGGTGGCATGATTATGCCGCACTCGATTTCGAACGACATGGGCCGTCGCCCCCTCGTTATCCTGTTTGGTTTGCTGCTGATCTTTGGGCTGGCATTGGGCATGCGCAGCCATGCTGCAGGCTTTGACCCTAAAATATTTGAAGTGTTCGTCGACTCGAACATGGGCACCGACGGCAAGCCCGTCTATTACTACTCGACTGGCACCCTGAAAACCTTTCCCGGAGGGCGCCTGCTCGCGACCATCGAGGGTGTCGACATGGCGCGCTTGCTGCGCCGTGATGCCGACGGCACGGTGCACAAGGCGAGCCGCAAGTTCTACATTCTGCGCGACCCGCAGACGGGCGCCATCATCGAACAAATCGACGGCGTCCCGAACGATCGGTACTTCTACCCCTACCAGTACATGACGTTTCGCCTCGAAGGGGATCGCCTCGCCGGGACCTCAACGCAGGGCACGGGCAAAGCGGTGCGCCAGGTTGACATCGGATCGGCGATGGAAGCCCGACGCATCGGCGATGTGGTCGCCTTCAGCGCACCGAATGCGCGTGAGCTCGCCGATGGCACCGGCAGCTTCGAAATGTATGAATTCTGGGTTACCCCGCGCCGCGCCAAGGTGTCTCCCTCCACCACCTTGACCCTGACGCTCGTGAATTGGCACCCCATCGGGCGCGGCAAGCCCGTCTACACGCATCGCACGTCGTGGCGGGTTGATGACTACGGCGCCCTGCCCGCTTCGATACGCGAGTACATCGAGACGCGAGCGCCGCTCTACAAAGAATCGCCCAAAGATTTTGCCGAAATCGAGCGCCTGCAGCGCGGCGAGTAACGCGCCCGGGGCGTCTGGACGCGGCTCAGGGTCGCGCGAGGAAGGTCAAGGCCGCGGTCGTGTAACCCTCAACTCCGCCACGCACGGCAGGTTCGGGTCGAATGATGAATAGCGGCGAGTGGTGCGGCGGTGCCTTGCGCAGATCATCGCTCACTGAGCCGCCGACGGAAAAAAAGACGGTCGGAATACTGCCCCACTCGGGCGAGCCGTAATAGGCGAAATCCTCCGCACCCATGCCCTGCCGCGGTACCGCAGACATCCGAGCCTCGCCGTAGGATTGAGCCAAAGCCTTGCGCAGCGTGCGCGCCGACTCCGCATGGTTGATATTGGGCGGTGTGGTCTCGCGCATCATCACGATGGGCATTCGGTCTTCCGGGACACCGTAGGTACCCGCGACGCCATTGGCGATGCGCTGGATACCCGCAATGAGCGTGTCACGCGTTTCGCGATTGTCGGCGCGAACGGTGAGCTCAAGCCGCGCCTCCTCGGAGATGATATTGCGCTTGGTGCCTGCCTGGATCACGCCGACGGTCACGACACCGGGCTCCAGCGGGTCGATCGAACGACTGACGAGCGTCTGCAGCGCCATCACGAGCTCCGAGGCCACCACCACCGGGTCGATCGTGGTATGCGGCGCGGCTCCATGCCCACCAATTCCGCGAACGAAAATATCGACACCGTCGGAACTGGAATTGACGATGCGCTCATGCACTTGGAATTTGCCGGGTTCGATATGGCTCGCCACATGCAGGCCGAGCACGACGTCGGGCTTCGGGAACCGCGTGTAGAGCCCATCGATCAGCATTGCCGCAGCGCCGCCCAAGATCTCCTCTGCCGGCTGGAAGATCACGATCAGCGTGCCCCGCCACTCGGCCTTCATGGCCACGAGCTGCCGCGTCGCGCCCACGAGACTCGTCATATGCACATCGTGACCGCAGGCGTGCATCACGCCCGTCTCCTGTCCATCGGGCCCGACGGCTCTGGCCTTCGATGCATACGGCAGACCGTTGCGCTCGGTCACCGGCAGACCGTCCATGTCGGCACGCAGCATCACCACAGGGCCCTTGCCGTTACGAACCACGCCGACCACACCGTAGCGACCGATGCCACCGGTGACCTCGACGCCGGCGATCGCCTTCAGCTCCTGCACGATCCGAGCGCTGGTCTGCTTCTCCTGAAACGACAACTCCGGGTTAGCGTGCAGATGCTCGAAGAGCCCCTTGAGGTTGGCGGTGTAATCGGCGGCGGCAGCGGATGAGATCGCGCGAGCCTGTGTTGCAGTGTCTGCCGCCTGTGCGACGAGCGAAGCCAATGACAAGGCCGCGACACCCGCGACCAAGCCCGTGAATACCGATTGCCGCATGCGTGACCCTCCCGATTCCCTCGGATCCTTGCAAGCCTCAGGGTCGCCTGTCAAAGTGTTTTGACCACACGCGGGAGGTGCGCATGTTCAGTCACGTCATGATCGGCTCGAACGATCTCGATCGCTCACAACGCTTTTACGATGCGGTACTTGGCGCCCTGGGTGGGCAAAGCAGCCCGATGCGCAACACGACGCCGGCGGGACACACGCGGCTCTTCTATGCGCACGATGGTGGGATGCTCTGCATCACCCAACCGATCGACAACCAGCCGGCGACCGCCGCCAACGGATTTACGCTCGGCTTCAAGTGCAGCTCGCCCGAGCAAGTCAAAGCGTTTCATGACGTGGCCGTCGCCCATGGCGGGACCTCCATCGAGGATCCGCCGGGGATTCGTGAGGGCAGTCTCGGCGCGCTGTATCTCGCTTACGTGCGCGACCCGGACGGGCACAAGCTCTGCGCGCTGCATCGCGTCAAGCGCGGCTAAACAACACGGCGCGGCTGACCGCGCCCGCGCTGCCGACTACAAATCCCCGTGCAGGGGGCGGATCGTCAGGCTCTCGAGTGAGGCCCGCGACGAAAGCTCGAGCGCATCGACCATCGGCTGAGCCACATCTTCGGCAGTCATCATCCGCTGCAACTGCTCCGGCGGCACTTCACCCCACATCGGGGTGTAGGCCGCACCGGGCTTGATCTCGAGAATACGGATGCCGTCCTGACGGCCGTAGAGTTTCATGACATCGAGCAAGCCACGCTGCGCGTACTTGCTCAGGCAATACGTGGAGCTTTGCAGGAAGGGCTGCTCCGCGGCGACCGACGTCACCACCTGAATCTGTCCACGCAGCCCCTCGCGCGGGGTTTGTGCCTGCATCACCGCATAGGCTCGCTGCAAGAGCAGGAAGGTGGCGGTGACGTTGGTCTTGATCGTGAACTCGAGATCCTCGGCCGTCTGGTCAAGGAAATCCTTGAATCGCCCGACCCCGGCGCAATGAATCAGCGCATCGATGCGGCCAAAGTGCGTGAGGCAGGCCTCCACGGGCTGGGTAGGCGCCTCAGCCAAATCGCCGGCGACCACCTCGCAGCGGACCGTGGCACTCTCCAACTGGGTCTTAAGGCCCTCGAGATCGCTACGGGTGCGGGCGGCCAGACAAAGCCGAAGCGGCGAACCTGTCACCTCCGCACGCCGGGCCAAGTCTTCGGCAACGGCACGGCCGATGCCCTTACCGGCCCCGGTGATCAATATGACCTGATCCTGCTGGGTTTTCTCTTTCATGATGAGCCTCTGGTAGGCTGTCGATTATGCTTGATTCATACGAAATCCGGATTCGAAAGGAAGCGCTGAAGTTCGCGGCCAGCCATATGACGGTGTTCCCGGATGGCAGCAAGGAAGCGCTGCATGGCCATAATTACTTCCCCACCCTGACCCTGACGGTGCGCGATGCCTCGTTCGAGGCCATGTTGCCGTTCTCGCACTTCAAGGCGGGCATGCGCCAGATTGCGCAAGCCTGGGACGAAAAGGTGCTGATGGCGAGTCGCAACCCGTTTTTCGCGCTGTTGCGTCAGGACGAACAGGAACTCGAGTTCACGCTCTGTGGCAAGCGCTATGTACTGCCCGCTGATGAAGTGGTCGTCATCGACACCGATAACATTTCGTGCGAGACGCTGGCGCGCGCCTACTTCGACTTGCTGCACGCGAAGCTGCCCGAGGACTTCGCGGCGGACAACGTGCGCTCGGTGTCGGTGTACATCGAAGAAAGCCCCGGGCAAGGGGCGGCGTATCAACAGACCAAGGTCTGATCTCGAGCCAACCTGAGGAGACCTATCGTGCGCAGCGCTGCCGTTTCACGTCATGCCCTCCTCTCGCTGTGGGCGGCGCTGTGCCTCGTTATCGCCGGCGGCCATACCGCGCGCGGTGCGGAGCAGAGCACGCTGGCAGCCGTCTCCGCCGGAGAGCGCAAAACGCTATTCCGCAGCATCGATGCCGGC
>Ga0172373_10005339_pt1 | contig 17688 bp, 16 predicted proteins | sample Lak10m_2_FD_114546 | JGI IMG/M metagenome (GOLD analysis project Ga0172373, IMG submission 114546) | Freshwater microbial communities from Kabuno Bay, South-Kivu, Congo - kab_092012_10m | ecosystem: Environmental > Aquatic > Freshwater > Lake | place: Democratic Republic of the Congo...
GATCGCAATAACGCTGAAGAGGGCAATCTCCTCCCGTATCGTCAATTTTCTGCGTTAGACAACGGCTACCTATTCTTGCCGGCAATCCTCGCCCAGGAATCCCTCAGGGTAACCGTTCGGTTGAAAACCACCGCATCCTTTGAGGAATCTTTCTCGTCGGCAATGAAATATCCCAGGCGCTCAAACTGAAAATGCCCTCCCGAATTGTCTGTGGCAAGGCTCTGCTCCAGGCGGCAGGACGTTATCGCCTCCATTGATTCCGGATTCATGTAGCTGATGAAGTCGCCGTCTTCTGCGAGGGGCTCGGCAACATTGAACAGCCGATCATAAAGCCTTACCTCTGCCGGCACCGAGTGGGCCGCCGACACCCAGTGAATTGTCGCCTCGACCTTCCTGCCGTCCGGGGCAAAACCGCTCTTCGTTGCCGGATCGTAGGTGCAGTGAATTTCCGTTGCCTTGCCGGTCGCGCCGTCCTTGACAACGTCCACGCAGCGGATGAAGTAACCGTAGCGAAGCCGCACCTCCCGGCCGGGGGCAAGCCGGAAGAATTTTTTGGGAGGATTCTCCATGAAATCATCGCGCTCGATAAACAGCTCCCGGGAAAATGGCACCTTCCGCGACCCCATTGCCGGGTTCTTGGGATGGTTTGGACAATCAAACTCCTCAACGAGGTCTTCGGGATAGTTGTCGATCACTACCCGCAGCGGGCGCAGCACCGCCATTGCCCGCGGCGCCTTCTCGTCCAGATCCTCCCGGACGCAATTTTCGAGAAGCGACATGTCGATCAGGCTGTCATTTTTGGAAACGCCGATTATCTCGCAAAAATTTCGGATCGACTCCGGGGTATATCCCCGGCGGCGCATTCCGGAAAGGGTCGGCATCCGGGGGTCATCCCATCCACTCACGAGCTTTTTCTCGACCAATTCCATCAGCCTGCGTTTGCTCATTACCGTGTAGCTCAAGTTCAGACGGGCAAATTCGATCTGCCGCGGATGCGGTTTTTCTACCAGTTTTTCCAGAAACCACTCGTAAAGAGGCCGGTTGTTTTCAAATTCGAGGGTGCAAAGGGAATGGGTAATTCCTTCGCTGTAGTCGGAAAGGCAATGGGCAAAGTCATACATCGGATAGATGCACCACTTCTCTCCGGTGCGATAGTGGCTGCTCTTCTTGATTCGGTAGATAACCGGATCGCGCATAGCCATATTGGGAGAAGCCATATCTATCTTGGCTCGCAGAACACGCGCGCCTTCGGCAAATTCTCCTGATCTCATCCGCTCAAAGAGATTGACATTCTCCTCTATCGACCGGCGGCGAAAAGGGCTTTCCTTCCCCGGCTCAGTCAACGTTCCCCGGTACTCGCGCGTCTCGTCCGCGGTCAGGTCGCATACAAAGGCACGGCCCTTCTTGATCAGTGCAACCGCATACTGATAGAGCCTTTCGTAATAATCGGAGGCAAAATAGAGCCTGTTGCCCCAGTCAAAGCCCAGCCACTTTACATCACGGATAATCGATTCCACATACTCCATGCTCTCCCCGCTCGGATCGGTGTCGTCGAGCCGCAGATTGCATGTTCCCCCGTACTGGGCGGCAATCCCGAAATTCAGGCAAATCGATTTGGCATGGCCTATGTGGGGATAACCGTTTGGCTCCGGCGGAAAACGGGTTGCCACCTGCGCCGGGCATTTCCCGGCCTCGATGTCGGCGTCGATGCTGTCTCTGATAAAATCAGAGGGAGAAGCGGAGTCTGACATTTCCATATAACTCAAATACCTTTCCTTTTTCTGGTAATTACCAATTATGTCCCAACGTTTGTCAATCCCTTTATCAGTTCACATGAATGAACCGCAGGCGGCAATCATCATCTCTCGTTATGTGCACGCCGGCGATTTGTCAGTCCAGATCCAGAGGTGCCTTGCACTGATTACATTTCATCGCTCCTCGAAAAACTTTATTGCCGCATTCCGGACAAAGATAACGTGCCTTCATGCGGTCGTTACCGTCGCGATGGGCAATGTAAATGGCACAGATGCCGCAATAAAGACCGCACGGAGAAATTAAATGGGGATTTGTCGTCATATTTCCTGTCCCTCCTGATTCAGACGAATATTCACCCCAGAAACAGCGAAAAAATCAGCCGGGGCGCAGCGCTCTGGCAGCCTGGGTTATTCGTTTAAAGCTGCTTGTCGGTTCCTTTTTTCTGACCGGTCATGAGAAATACAGAAAAGTGCCGCGTTTCTCCATTAGGGGCCTTTTTTACAATCTCTGCCGCAGCAGTCTCCTGAATATTTTCAAAACCCGCTTTCGCGAAAATCCTCCGCAGGGCTGTCCGGGCGAATCCGAAATGAAATACGCCGGTATTGTCTTCATGAAACAGGCCGTTATCCAAATCCAGATCGGCTATGCACAGATAACCGGCAGGGGCTATGATACTATGGAAGCGGGTGATGAGAGGCTCTATTTCCTTAATATGATGCAGGGTCATATTGCTTACCACGAGATCGTAATTGCCATCCAGGGAGTCGCCATTGTCAAGATCGACAAGCAGGCCATTAACCCTGTTCAGCTTAAGTTTTGCGATCTTTCCCTTGAATATGTCGAGCATTCCCTGCGAACTGTCGACGCCGGTGACAGAGCGGACAAGCGGCTGCAGTTGGATGGTCAGTAATCCCGTGCCGCAGCCGAAATCCATTACATCCATATCGGTCGTCAAAACGATCTTCCTTGATATGGCGCTGGCGACATCTTTCGCCAGCTTTTTCCTTACGGGGTGATGATCCCAGGAGGTGGCCTCTTTGTCGAAATCACGCTTTACAGTACTCATAATATGACATTCCTTGCTTCTTTGAAGGCGGAGTATAGGGATATTTTCAATGTGAGTCAACGAAAACAAATACATTGCCTCCATAATGTTATCATCAATGTCAACGAACAAGATTTTCCGCCTGCTTTTCTTGGAAATATGTTGACATGGGGGAAGGTTCTTCGTATTTTGAGCCCTCTCTGACAAGGAAATTGTCTGGAATAACCTATGGGGAAAAAGTTACGGGAGGGAGGTAGAAAGGGATGTCGTTAGACCTTGGTGAAGCAAAGACAGTTGCGTTTATCGGGCTGGGGAACATGGGTGCGCCGATGGCGGAGCATCTGTTCCGGGCCGGCTACCGGCTGCGCGTTTATGCGCGGCGACCGGAAACGGCGGCGCCGTTTGCCGAGTTGGGGGCAACGGTTGTCGCAAGCCCCGCCGCTGCGGCCCGAGAGGTGGATTTTGTCTGTGTGATGGTGACGAACACGAGTGATGTTGAAGCAGTCCTGCTTGGTCCGGGTGGCGCCGCAGAAGGAGCCGCCCCCGGAACTCTTTGCATCGTTTTCAGCACCATTTCCGCCATCGCGGCACGCAAAATCGCCCTTGCGGTTGCTGAAAAGGGGATCGATTTCATCGATGCCCCCGTTTCCGGAGGCGTCAAGGCCGCCCGGGAAGGGTCGCTCGCGATCATGGTCGGAGGCAATCCTGAAGCGCTGGAAAAAGCCAGGCCGCTTCTGGAGCTTCTGGGAAAGGCGATTACCCATGTCGGGCCGGTCGGCAGCGGCCAGCTTGCCAAGGCATGCAATCAGATTGTTCAGGTCGTCAATATTCAGGGAATAGCCGAAGCTATGCATTTTGCGCGGGAGAACGGCGGCGATCCGGACAAAATACTTGCCGCCATTGCCCCGGGTTTTGCCGGCAGCCGGATGCTGGAGATGATGGGCCCCAAGATGGCAAAACGGGATTTTTCTGCCGGGATAGAGGCGCGTCTGCACGAGAAGGATTTCCGCATTGTCAAGGAGATCGCCGACAAGTCAGGCATCAACCTGCCGGCGGTAACCCTGGTTGCGCGACAACTGGGGGTTTTGATGGAAAAAGGCTGGGGATACGACGATACCTCATCGCTACTGAAGGTGCTGGAGGTGCAACAGGGAAGCGATGCATGAACCGCTCGCTTCCGGCGGAGAAAATGCGCCGCTTGCGGCCGCGGTTTTAAAGGTTCACGGGATAATTTGCCCCGGATCAGGGGCTTTTAGGCTGGATGAATGGGTTGGTGCGGCAACCGTAAACGAGGAGGAAAAATGACAGGGGAAGAAAAGGTTGAAGTCATAAAAAAGCGGGCCAGGAAGAATTTTACGCTGGGCTACAACTGCGCCGAATGCGTGGTCGAAGCTGTGTTGCATGAGATTGACACGGGGCTGCCCCCGGAAGTCAAAAAGGTGGCAACGGGGTTTGGGGGGGGAGTTGGGCTCTTCGGCGATACCTGCGGCGCCATCACCGGCGCAGTCATTGCCGTAGGCGCCGTACATGGCCGCAGTGCCCTGCCGGAGGGGGAGGAAAGGGAGGCGGCGAAAAAATCGGCCAATCAGCTATACGGTAAGCCGGGGCTTTACCGTCTCTTCAATCAGATCCCCAACAGGGTCAAGGATAAATACGGCTTTACGCTTTGCCGGGAACTGACGGTCAAATGGCAGGGGAGCTGGCTCTGTCGCGAGCATGCCCTTCATTGCCGGGAGATTATCACGGATGCGGCGGCAATCGCCGCGGAATTGATCACGACGGAGCAGGAAGTGGCCTCCTCCCGGCCCTTTGGCAGCAATGTGGAAAATCTCAAGGATCCCGAGGCCGATCAATCGAACAAGGTTACCTGAGGAACAGCTTCGGGAGCAGTTTGCTCCTGATTGTTTCTTCCCAATGGCGTGATCAGGGCGCCTTTTGCGGAGCGCTCAGGGAGAAGGGCGCGTGCAATCTGATTATTTACCCTGACCTTGCGTTTTGTCCCCGTGGATATCCGTTTTGCCCGGGGCGGATATCTCTGTCGCCTTTTTGCCGCCCTCGACCGAGCAGCCCTGGCGCATTCAGGTCGAAATGCCCATTCTGGGCAGCAGCCACCCCTGGACGAAAAACCACACCGCTCCCACAATTATCAATAGCAACAGATCATTCATCTTCGTCTCCTCCGTTCTTTTATATGAGAATCCCCCCACCCTCCCTTGCCAAGGGGGGGTAAGAAAGGAGTCTCATCCTTCGTTGTACCCGCGTCGGGCAGGGGGGGTAATGGGGTCTTCCCCCATAGCGGTCCGCTTAAAGAGGCATGTTTCGGTCAATTAAGGCCGCAAGCTTGTCAGGGGTGGCGAGACCACTGATCGTTTCCCGTACCTTGCCCTCCCCGATGAAAACCAGCGTCGGGATGCTCCTGACCCCGTAACTTTCAGTTGTTTTCGGAGCATCGTCCACATTCACCTTGATCACATTTACCCGTCCGCTGTACGTCTTAGCGATTTCTTCCAGCACCGGCGCAAGTGCTCTGCATGGTCCGCACCAGGGCGCCCAGAAATCAACCAGCGTCGGTTTGGCCGCCTTCAGAACCGCCGACTCGAATGTTTCGTCATTGGCGTGTCCAACGAACTCTTTCGTTTCCATTTCCTGCCTCCCGCTGTCTTGTCCCAACATTCCCGGCCATCCCGCTCAGCGCCGGTATGGCGAGTATCCCTTTTACGTCTGCATGTTACTCTCAACCCGGAGGCGTGTCATTGATCCAGGTCAACGAAAAGGGCCTTTCGATCTTGCCTGTACAGGGGGCTAAGGTGCTTTCTCCCCTCTGCTTTTGCTGATCAATTGGGTTCAGAACGGATGAGCGGCCCTATGCTGATGGCGTGTCTTTTGAGAAGCTTCCAGAGCGTGACCCGGCTGATTCCCAGCAGACGGGCCGCCTCCTGCCGGTTTCCGCCCGTATTTTCAAGGATTCGGAGCAGCTCTTCCTTACGTGTCCGGTCGCCCTCTCCCCTGGAGGGGCGGCAGGGAGGGCGCATTCCCTCCGGATGCAGGGTGGGCAGGTGGTGGACAGAAATCAGCTCCTCACGGCATACGACGAAGGCATACTCGAGGATGTTGATCAGTTCCCGGATATTGCCGGGCCATTGCGAGGCAATCAGAAGCCCCATTGCCTGCTCCGTAACCCCCTGAATGTCCTTTCCAGTTCTCATCCGGATGGTTCGTATGAAATAATCCACAAGGAGGGGGATGTCCTCCGGCCTTTCCCGGAGGGGGGGCAGGTTTATCGGGATTACATTCAACCGATAGAAAAGATCCTCCCGGAAACTGCCTTCCCGGCACATCGCCCGGAGGTCCCTGTGGGTTGCGGCGATGATGCGGACGTCAACGCGGATAGGCGTCTGCTCGCCGACTCTTTCTATCTCCTTTTCCTGAAGCGCCCGGAGCAGCTTGATCTGCATCGACAGAGGAATGTCGCCGATTTCGTCCAGAAAAAGATCGCCCCTGTGAGCTGCTTCAAATCGCCCTTTACGGTCTTTACCGGCGCCGGTGAAGGCGCCTTTCACATGGCCGAAGAGTTCGCTTTCCAGCAGCGATTCGCTCAGGGCCGCACAACTTACCTTGATCAGGGGCCGCTTGCTCCTCTTGCCCAGGCGATGGATGGCGTTTACCGCCAGCTCCTTTCCCGTTCCGCTCTCGCCATAGATGATTATCGGGGCGTCGGAAGCCGCGGCGTTACGGATCAGCTCAAAGATATCAGCCATTTTGCCGCTTTTGCCGACAATTCCCTCGAAGCTTTCCTGAGGCAGCAACAGGTGTTTCAGCTCCCGGATCACCTCTTCCTTTTCCACGAGATCGGTAATGTCCGTAATGGTTTCCACTCCGCCGACCGTTTTGCCGCTGCTGTCCTTCAGGATGGCGGCGTTTTTCAGCACATGGAGTTTTTTCCCATCCCTTCTGCGGAGTTGACAGCGGCGCTTGACCACCTTCCCCCTGGAAAACAGGTCGCAATTCAATTTCGCTTTGCCGGCTGCATTAGAACCGTCGGAAACGCAAACGTCGCAACCAAGGATTGTACAGGGCTGGCCCGCCAGTTCCCGTTTATCATAACCGGTCATCTCTTCCAGCGCCCGGTTGGAGGTAAGGATATTGCAGTCTGCGTCGACAACGATGACGCCGTCCGCCATCGTATTCACGATGGTTTCCCAGTACCGGCCCAGATTTTTGCTGAACATGGCTCTTCCCCTTTGGTTATTGGACAATGGGTAGTGTTAATAAATGAACGTCTGTTAATTATCAAGTGTTTATTTTTTGTTAACATTTGCCGTCCAGCAGGCCCACTGTAATAGTAACTCTGGCATAATGGACCGTATTTGTTACTGTTTTCCCATATTTACCTTTAGCCTGCCAATGGCGCTCTTTTTGCTGTTAGCCGGGAAACTATAAACAGGAGGAGGTTTCTATGAAATTAAAGATTTTTGCAATTGCTCTCATTCTGGGATTTTCTGTTGCTTCGGATGTTCTGGCGGGGCCGAACCATGCGGATTTCATTGCTGGCCCTTTCAAGAGCGGGCCCGAAGTGACGGCCAAGTGCCTGGAGTGCCACCAGAAACAGGCTCAGGATTTTATGAAGACGCCGCACTGGACCTGGTCCGACGAACAGGTGGTTCGCGGCCGGAAAGTGTCCGTAGGCAAGAAGAATGTCATCAACAATTTCTGCATAGCCGTCCCCTCTAACGAGCCCCGGTGCACGGTCTGCCATGCTGGCTACGGCTACAAGAACAGCCAGTATGACTTCACCAAGGCGGAGAACGTGGATTGCCTAACTTGCCATGATACCACGGGAAACTATAAGAAGGTCTTCCCGGCGGTTGCGCCGGATCCAAAGTTGGATCTGACCAAAATTGCCCAGAGCGTCGGCAGAAGCTCCCGGAAAGCTTGCGGTTCATGTCACTTCTACGGCGGCGGCGGAGACCATGTAAAGCATGGAGACCTCGATTCTTCTATGACGGACCCGACCGCAGAGCTCGATGTTCACATGGGAGGCAAGGCCAAAATGGGCTGCACCGACTGCCATAAAACCCGGAACCATGTAATTCGGGGAGAGTCGCTGTTGGTTTCGCAGGGGGAAAAACTCCGTTTACAGTGCACCGATTGTCATAGCAAGCCCCAGATTCACAATAACGCCGTGTTGAACAGGCATGCCAAAAAGGTGGCTTGCCAAACCTGCCATATCCCGGCCATCGCCAGGATGTTGCCTACCATGGTCTGGTGGGATTGGTCGAAGGCCGGTCAGGATCTGAAACAGCAGAAGGATGCCTTCGGGATGGACACTTTTGCGAAAATCAAAGGGGAGTTTAAGTGGAACAAGGATTTTGCCCCCGAATACTTGTGGTATAACGGCAAGGTCGAGCGGAACCTTCCCGGCGACAAGATCGATCCGAACAAGGTGGTTGAGTTCAATCGTCCGCTGGGCGACCGTAACGACCCTGACGCAAAGCTCTCCCCGTTCAAGGTGATGAGGGGGAAACAGCCATACGACGCCGGAAACAATACGATGGCTTATGTTAATCTCTTCGGCGGTTACTGGAAACACTTCGATTGGGGTAAGGCCGTCGAAGACGGGATGAAGGCAGCCGGGATGCCTTACAGCGGCAAATATGGCTTTGTGGAGACCCGGATGGTCTGGCGGGTAAACCACATGGTAGTCCCGAAGGCTAAGGCTCTCAAATGCGCGGAATGTCATGGTTCCAAGGGACGCTTGGACTGGAAAACCTTGGGCTATGAAGGCGATCCTATGAAGAAAAAATAACCAGCCTCAACGCCTGTGCGGGTTCCCTTCCCGGAAAGCGGGAACCCGCCGGGCGTTTCTTCTAATCATTCCTGCCGGTTTCCCCCGTCCCGGGTGCCTGTCGACGAGAGATTGATAATACCATAAGGGGCCTTTTTTAAGATCAAGCATGCCGCCAGGCAATGATCGGTCAGTCCCCTTCCGCCATTTCGCGAAGCGCCGGTTGATCCAGGATGCGGATCGACCGGCCGTCCACAGCCAGCAATCCGGCGTTGCTCATCTTGCGAATTCCCCGTGAAAGGGCCTCCGGGGTGGCGCCCAGAATCTTGGCCAGTTCCCTTTGTGTGACCGTCAGTTGCAACTGGTTGGTTTGCGTCCCCTTTATCCGCAGGGCATGGATCAGAAAGGATGCGAGCCGCTGGGGAATCTCCTTGAGCGATAACGATTCGATAAGACTCATAGATTCCCGCAGACGATCAGAAAGAACCTGGATGATGTTAACCAGCAGGCGCGGTTCCTTCATCGCAACCGCCTCCATGACTGTCCCGGGAATCAAGAGGATGCCGCTTTCTTCGAGGGCCATCGCGTTGGCTGGAAAGGAATCGATGGCGAAGGCAGTGCACATGCCGAAGGGGTCCCCCGGCCCTAGCAGATTAAGCGTCTGCTCCCTGCCTTCGGGAGAGCTTTTATAGAGTTTTACCTGGCCTGTGGCAATCACATAAAAGGCATGGGCGTGATCAGTCTCGCCGATGAACATTTCTCCCGCCTTGTAGGTCTTGTAACGGGCGTGCTTGGCAAGCATCCTCAGTTTTTCGACCGGAATCCCCTGAAATAGAGGCAACATTTGCATTTGTTTCAGAATATCCATAAAAATACCCCTTGTTGATCCAAATCAATGACAATGAATATCGGCGAATGTATTCATAGATAAAAAACGGGGGATATTTAGCACAAGGAACCGTGGGAAACAAAAGGAAATTTGCAGTCTCTGCGCCGCGAACCAGGGAGCGGCGCCATAACGGAGGAGGAAAGAAGATGAAAATGGAACAATATATTCGGGCGATTGCCGGCAGCTTTGTCATGCTTTCAGTACTGCTTGCCTATTTGCACAGCCCATACTGGCTGTTTTTTACGGCCTTTGTCGGGCTTAATCTGTTGCAGTCGGCATTTACGAAATGGTGTCCAATGGAATTTTTTCTGGAAAAGTTGGGAATTCCGCGCGATAATGGATGAAAGAAAAATCTTTTTAAAGTCAACGGGAAATAGCTCTTTTCAGTAGTAACGACCCGGCTGTTCCTCGCCGTTGAGTGGTAAACAAATCGTCCCGGCGGGGTTCCGGCTGGTATCAGGAGGCAAAATGAAAACGAAAAACGATATGCAAGTCAGGAAAAAGCCCTCAAGCTTCCTTATCCTTTTTCTTCTGTTCTTTCTGGCAGCGATGGCGGCGGAGAAGGGGAATGCCGCGGGGCAGAGGCTTACGCTGGATGAGGCCGTGAGGATCGCCTTGCAAGGCAACCATGAACTGCAGGCGCAGAGAAACGCCAACGCCGCCAAAGTAGCAGAGGTGGGCATTGCCCGCAGTTTCCTGCTGCCCAGAATCTCCCTGGAGGAACGATATTTGCGTACGGCCAGCCCGGCCTATTCCTTCATGACCAGACTCAATCAGCAGCGGATAGGGATGGCCGACTTCGCGCCTGAGACCCTGAACCATCCAGCGGCTGTCAACGATTTTCAGACCGCCATTACTCTGGAACAGCCCCTCTTCGTCAAAAAAGCCGGCATCGGGATTGAAATGTCCAGAAGGGAGGCTGCTGCCTCGGAAGAGGCGTTGCAGAGAAAAGGGGAAGAGGTCGCCTTCAAGGTGGTTCAGTACTATCTGATGGCAGTCACTGCAGGCAGATATGTTGGGGTGGCGGAAAGGGCGCTTGCGGATGCGCAGGAGCATCAAAGACTTGCCGAGATCCGTTATGCGGCGGGGTTGGGGCTTTACTCCGATACGCTGCGGGCTGCGACGGCGGTTGCGGAAGCCCGGCAACGGCTTGTCAGTGCGGAGAAAAATCTCAATGTGGCCAAAAGGGCTTTGGGACTTATGATTGGCTCCGGGGATGCGGTCGAGGTTGAAGAGGATACGCCTCCCGCCCTGCCGATCAGGGAGATTGAATCGCTGCGCAGTCAGGCCTTGGCCCGGAGGGATCTCAAATCCCTGGAACTGCGGACAGAGAATGCCCGGAACCAGATCAAACTTGTCGAAGCGGATTATTACCCGATCGTGGGGGTGGGGGGAAGTTATCAGTTCAATGACCACAACCACCCGCTGGGCGGTGAAGGTGACGGGTGGCAGGCGATGGCCTTCCTCCGCTGGGAGCTTTTTGACGGCGCCAGAAGAGGGCATGAGAAGCTCAAGGCTGTGCGCCAGGCGGCAGAGGCAGAAGAGTATCTCAAGGGCATGAAAAAGCTGGTCTCATTTCAGGTGGACGAGGCGTGGATGACGCTTGCAGAGGCAAGTAAAAACCGGGAACTCGCGGAGGAAGAGCTGAAAACCGCCGAAGAGGGAAGGCGATTGGTGAGAGTTCGCTATGAGGGCGCCTTGGCGCCGATTGTGGATCTGTTGGATGCCCAGGTGAGCTTTGACCACGCAAGGGCCAATCGGGTAGCCAGAGAAAATGATTACAAGCTGGCGATTTTCAATCTCGGGTACGTAAGCGGTACAATTCTCCAGGAATTAAGGCAGTAATGATGTTCACAATTAGCTCATTAATAATTACAGATTGAAGGAAGAACGGGAGGAAAAGATGAAAGCACGAACAAGGGGCAGCCAGCAGAAAAAAGGAGGAGTGCCGCTTCTGCGGTGTTTGGTCCTGCTTCTGGCGGCGGCTCTTCCAATGACAGGCTGCGGCGAGAAGACAGCGCCGAATCCCGCGCAGGTAAAGCGGCCGATCATAAGCGGCGTTTCGGTCGCAAAGGTTGCTCCCGCCGTGGTCGATGAATTCTACGATGCCGTGGGTACTGTCAGGGCTGCAAAAACCAGCGTTGTGGCAGGCAGGATGATGGGGGTGGTTACCTCTCTTGCCGTCAAGGAGGGTGATGCGGTGGAAAAAGGGCAACTGCTCCTGACTATCGACGACCGTGATGTCGTTCAGAAGGTGCGAGCGGCCGAGGCGGGCCATCAGGAGGCGGTCAAGGCCCTGGAATCGGGAAGGCAGAATCGCGAGTTGGTGGATATCACCTATCGACGCTATAAAAAGATGTACGAAGAAAAGGCCATCTCCCGGCAGGAGATGGACCAGTTTGAGACGCAAAAAATGGTTGCCGGTCTGGAGTATGAGCGGGGGCAGGAGATGGTGAAACGGGCTGCAGCCGGCCTTGCCGAAGCAAATATTTATCTGGGTTTCACCAGGGTGACATCCCCGGTCAGGGGTGTGATTACTGAAAAGAAGATCGAAGTGGGAAACATGGCTGTCCCCGGCATGCCACTTTTGGTGGTCGAAAGCGCGGCGGGTTTCCATGCGGAAGTTACCGTCGATGAAAGCTTCTCCGGCAGTCTGAAGATTGGGACGCCGGTTTCGGTATCCATTGATGCCCTCAATCGGCAGATGGCGGGGAAGGTCAAAGAAATTCTGCCTTCCGTCGATCCGCTGTCTCGTTCCCTTACGGCAAAGGTCTCCGTAGGTGGTCCCGGTTTGAGAACGGGTCTGTACGCCAGGGTGAGGATTCCTAAAGGAAAGAAAGAACTCTTGCTGGTACCTCGTTCCGCTATCATTGAAAAGGGACAACTTATCGGCGTTTATACCGTGGACGACCAGGGCATTGTTACATACCGCTTAGTGAGGACCGGTAGAGAATATGACGGTCGTCTGGAAATTCTTTCGGGTCTGAAGACGAATGAGCGGATCATCGTTGACGGGTTGGAAAAGGCGATGGACGGTGGAATCATGGAGAAGGGAAAGTAAGGGAATTTATTATGGAAGGTATCGGAATATCGGGAAACATTGCCAAGGCGTTCATCAAATCCAAACTGACGCCGCTTGTGATTATTGCCTCGTTGCTCCTTGGACTGCTGGCGGTGGTTGTCACCCCTCGCGAGGAGGAGCCACAGATCCTTGTGCCGATGGTCGACATCTTCGTTGCCTATCCGGGGGCTTCGCCGCAGGAGGTGGAAAACCGGGTCACGAAGCCCATGGAAAAGCTTCTGTGGGAAATCAAGGGGGTGGAATATGTCTACTCTATCGTCAAGCCCGGCTTCAATCTGACGATCGTCCGGTTTTACGTGGGACAGAATATGGAGGAGAGCATCGTCAATCTCAACAACAAGCTTTCGTCCAACTTCGATCGGATGCCGCCGGGGGTCTTGCCGCCGCTGGTCAAACAGCGTTCCATCGACGATGTGCCGATTCTCACCCTGACCCTCTGGAGCGACAGCAACCGCTACTCCGGCTATGAACTCCGGCGGATTGGCGCGGAAGTTTGCGACGAGATCAAGAAAGACCGGGATGTGTCGGAGTTTTCGCTGATCGGTGGGCAGAAGAGGCAGATACGAATTACGCTGGATCCGGTAAAACTCAAGGCGTATCATTTGTCTCCCTTCCAGATCATGGGCGCGCTGCAGAAGGGGAACTTCCGTTTGCCTTCCGGTTCCTTCTCATCCGCAAACAGGGAATACCTTGTGGAAACCGGAGCTTTCCTGAAGAGCAGCGAAGAGGCGGGCAGCGTTGTCGCCGGTATTTTTGACGGCCGGCCCGTAACCTTGAGGGATGTAGCCACGATTGCCGATGGCCCGGAAGAACCGGCAAGTTACGTTTTCATGGGATTGGGCCCGGCAGCGGGCCAGAAGGGAATCGGCAGCCAGGCGGCCGGGCAGAGAGAGGCTGTGACGATTACAATCGCCAAGAAGAAGGGGGCAAACGCCAGCCTCGTTGCGAAGGAGGCGCTGGCGAAGGTGGAGGCCCTGAAGGGCAAGCTCATTCCTGGGGATGTGAACGTTACCGTAACCAGAAATTACGGCGACACGGCCAGGGAGAAATCCGACGAGCTGCTGAAGCACATGTTGATGGCCACCATCGCCGTGATTTTCCTGATTGCGCTGACCCTGGGATGGCGGGAAGCTGTTGTGGTAGCGGTCGCCGTTCCGGTAACCCTGGCCCTGACGCTTTTGATCAACTATCTCTACGGCTATACGTTGAACCGGGTCACCCTGTTTGCATTGATCTTCTCGATCGGCATTCTGGTTGACGATGCCATAGTAGTCGTGGAAAATATCCACCGCCATTTCAAACTCCACAAGATAGAGCCGCTGACAGCCGTCCTGGCTGTCGCCGAGGTGGGCAATCCCACCATCCTTGCGACGTTGGCAGTGATCGCCGCGCTCTTACCGATGGCCTTTGTCTCCGGCTTGATGGGGCCATATATGCGGCCGATTCCGGTCGGCGCCTCGGCGGCGATGATCTTTTCACTGCTGGTAGCCTTTATCGTGAGTCCCTGGCTCAGCTACATTGTCCTGAAGAACGTGAAGAAGTCCGAGACTGCCGAAGAGAACGGAAGGATGTTCCGCTTTTATCAACGGATGCTGGGGCCCCTGTTGGAGAGCAGGTTCAAGCGGATGCTGGCTTTGGGGAGCGTCGTCATCCTCCTGCTGCTTGCCGTTGCACTGGTTCCCCTCAAGAAGGTTACCGTCAAGATGCTGCCGTTTGACAACAAAAGCGAGCTTCAGGTCATCATTGACATGCCGGAAGGCAAGACCATGGAAGAAACGGCGGCAATGGCCGGGGAGATGGGCAAATATCTGGAAACCGTTCCGGAGATTACCGATTATCAAACCTATGTCGGAACAGCCGCCCCCTACAACTTTAACGGTCTCGTGCGCCATTACTTTCTGCGCGCCGGCAGTACAGTCGCCGACCTTCAGGTGAATTTTATCGCCAAGGAAGAGCGGAAAGATCAGAGCCATGCGATTGCCAAGCGGTTGCGACCTAACTTGAAGAAAATCGGCGATCGATACGGCGCCCGGGTCAAGGTGGCTGAAATCCCTCCCGGACCGCCCGTATTGAGCACCCTGGTGGCGGAGATCTACGGCCCCGATGCCAAACGGAGGATCGAAATCGCCCGGGAGGTCAAAAAGGTCTTTGCCGAAACCGCGGGGGTGGTCGATGTCGACTGGTACGTGGAGGAGGATCAGCCCAAGATCAATTTGACTGTGGATCAGGATAAGGTGGCGCGGGCCGGGCTCAGCGCCGAAGCGGCGGCACAGAGTTTAAGAATTGCCCTGAACGGTGTGGGTGTCGGGCTGGTGCATTTGGAAAAAGAAAAGGAGCCGGTGGAGCTCTTTCTGCGGATGCCGCTTGCGGAGAGGGCCAATATCGGATCCTTGCAATCGATCGGGATGCCGACCCCCACGGGGGCCCTGCTCCCGCTTGCTGAGTTGGTGAAGCGCCAGGACGGCTTTGAAGAAAAGACAATCTACCACAAGAATCTCAAGAACGTCACCTACGTCCTGGGGGATGTGGCCGGAACGGAAGAGAGCCCTGTTTATGCGATCCAGAAGATGAAGAAAGCAATCGCAAAGATGGAGCTGCCCGAGGGCTACGGCCTGAAACAGTACTCCACTGTCCAGCCCTGGCTGGAGGACACGTACTCGCTTAAGTGGGATGGAGAGTGGCACATTACCTATGAGGTGTTCCGGGATTTGGGATTGGCCTTTGCCGCGGTGCTGATCCTGATTTACGTCCTCATTGTGGCCTGGTTCAGAAATTTCATCACGCCGCTGATCATCATGGCGCCGATCCCGCTTACCCTGGTGGGGATTCTGCCGGGCCACTGGCTCTTCGGCGCCTTTTTCACCGCCACATCGATGATCGGATTCATCGCGCTGGCGGGCATCATCGTCCGGAACTCGATTTTGCTCGTCGATTTTGTGGAAATGGAATGGCGCGACAAGGGGCAGCTGGAAAACGCGCTTATCATGGCCGGCGCCGTCCGCTTCCGGCCGATCATTTTGACCGCGGCTGCCGTCGTGGTCGGCTCGTTCGTGATGCTTTTCGATCCGATCTTCCAGGGACTGGCAATTGCGATGATGTTCGGGGCAGTCGGCGCCACAGCGTTGACCCTCATTGCCGTGCCGCTCATCTATTTCGAGTTTTTTCGAAAGAAGCCGTGCCCGATGGCCGAGCAGCTGGAGGAGAACTGTGAGGTAAAAGAAAAGGCGGATTGAAAGGCAATCCCGGAGACGTCGGGAGGGAAAAGGGGCAGAGCGCCGCAACCCTGCTTCCCGTGCTTGATTATTTTACCGAATAAGTAAATTTCTCCCGTGGGGATTTTCAACGGACGATTTTGAAAAATTTTCTTGACCGTGGTTGGTACGGGGATTATTTTGCCCAAAATAGATATATGGAGATTGGGATGAAAGAATTCACTAAGGTTATGAGGGCGCTTTCTGATCCAAATCGCGTCAAGCTCATCAAATTGCTTCAGCAAAGAACGATGTGCGTCTGCGAGGTACAGGCGGCGCTGGGGATTGCCCAACCCACCGTCTCCAAGCATCTGAAAATACTGGAAGGTGCTGGTCTTGTGGGCCGGAAGAAAGAGGGGCTTTGGGTGAACTATTCCCTTACCGATGGCGGCAGAAGTCCCTACGCGGCCAGCCTGCTGGGCAGCCTGAGGCACTGGCTCACCGATGATCCGGAGATTCGCAACCTGCTCGAAAAAGGCGCATCCCTCCGGCGGGAGGATCTCTGCGGCATCCACGGTTGAAATTACATATCGTCATAAAGAAATATACTGGGTAATGGGCAATAGGGGGCGAGGCTCGCTGTTTTCGCTTCCGGCCTTATGGCGGGTGGGTATCTGCTTTGCCCTGTTTATTGCCCGCCCGGCGCGGAGATGAAATCTTACACAGCAGGAGATTAAGCGATGGAAATCAAAATTTTGGGGCCTGGCTGCGCAAATTGCCAGAAGGTGGAAAAACTGGTTCGGGAGGTCGTAGCCGCGGCAGCCGTTACAGCCGATATAGAAAAGGTCGCTGACATGAAAAGAATTGCCGGATACGGTGTTCTCAGCACGCCGGCTGTGGTCGTGAATGGCAAGGTAAAGGCCGTGGGAAAAATCCCGAAGAAAGAGGAAATTATGGCGTGGCTCAGGCAGGAGCCATGAAAACCGGACGGAGCAGGGAAAGGGACTTTTCATGCCGTGGAAAAACAATAGTATGTTCGATACCGGCCTACGCTCAATGAGGTCATTGACCTTTGGGGAAATAGGGGCAGAGGGCGTCTCTGCAGCCATGGGGATGCTTCCGGCTGTACGAGCAAAGAATACCCTCCCGGCCGGGCAGCTCTATTGAAAAGTTTTCCTTTAGAGCGGCAAGGGCAACGGAAAGCGCCGCCCACAAATAGGCCTTACAGCAGCTTGGCCCAGTGAGATCGGTGATGACAGGCGAAGATGCCCAAGGCAGTTGAGTTTGAAATTAGGGAAGTTTATAAAAAATAACAAGAGACGGATCAACATGGGACAAAGCCACGACCACGACCATAGCCACGGGCACAATCACAGTCATGAACAGCCGGCATCGCTGAAGAACCTGGTTTTTGCCATCATAATCAACGGTGGAATCGTTGCCTTCGAGATAATCTTCGGCCTGCTGATTCAGAGCATGGCGCTGATCTCGGATGCCGTCCACAACCTGAGCGATATTGCCCACATGCTCTTCAGTTACTGGGCGGAGAAGGTTGCCCACCGTCCTTCCAATGAGAGAAAAACCTACGGTTATCGGAAAATCGAGTTTATCGCCGCCTTTGTCAACAGCATTGGTTTGTCCGTTGTGATCGCCTACGTTTTCTGGGAAACCATCAAGCGATTTGCCGCTCCGGCGGCGGTTCCCGGCAAAGAAATGCTCTGGGTCGCGATCATCGCCTTTGTCGGAAACGGGGTGGCCACTCTCCTGCTGCAGAAGATTTCGGCGCGAAACATCAACATGAAAAGCGCTTGGCTCCATTCGCTGCAGGATTCCCTTTTTTCCCTCGCGGTGATCGTAGGCGCGCTCTTGATTATGGCCTTCGGCTGGCATTTCGTGGATCCTATCCTCTCGTTTGCGATCTGTTTAGTCATCGCCCGCGAA
>Ga0172373_10005340_pt1 | contig 17688 bp, 13 predicted proteins | sample Lak10m_2_FD_114546 | JGI IMG/M metagenome (GOLD analysis project Ga0172373, IMG submission 114546) | Freshwater microbial communities from Kabuno Bay, South-Kivu, Congo - kab_092012_10m | ecosystem: Environmental > Aquatic > Freshwater > Lake | place: Democratic Republic of the Congo...
GCTGCTCCTCGCCGAAGGACGCGAGTTGGTCGGCATGTACATGCGCAACGGCGTCAAGGTGCCCGCCGAGGAGTCGAGCAAGAAGAGCTGCTGCTCGCTCTCCGACGCGCGCGACGCGCGCATGGTCGCCGCCGGGTTGGGCATTCCGTTCCACTCGGTCGACTTGTCGGGCGAGTTCGGCGAGATCGTGCGCTACTTCCTGCGCGAGTACGCGCGCGGACGCACGCCCAATCCCTGCGCGGTGTGCAATCGCGACTTGAAGATGGGCAAGTTGATCGAGTTCGCGCGCGAACTCGGCGCCGAAGGCGTGGCCACCGGGCACTACGCGCGTCTCGGCGTGGTCGACGGGCGCGTGCACCTCGCGCGCGGCCTCGACGCGGACAAGGACCAGAGCTACCAACTCTTCTCCGTGGCCGAGGACGACTTGCGCCGCACGCACCTGCCGCTTGGCGGGCTGAGGAAGTCCGAGGTTCGTCGACTGGCCCGCGAGCGCGGCTTGCGCACGAGCGAGAAGAAGGACAGCCAGGAGATCTGCTTCGTGCCGAAGAACGACTATCGACTGCTGCTCGAGGAGCACGGCGTGCCGCTGCACGGAGGCGAACTCGTCGACACCTCCGGCAAGGTGCTCGGCCGGCACGCCGGCACGGAGCACTACACGATCGGCCAGCGCCGCGGGCATGGAGTGGGCGGAGGCGAACCTCTGTACGTGGTCGAACTGCGACCGGACGAAGGGCGCGTCGTGCTCGGAACCCGCCTCGAGGGCGGAGTCGACGGCTGCCGACTCGACCGCATCAATTGGATCGGGATCGATGCGCCGGATTCCGGCGAGCTGCGCGTGCTCGTGCAGCACCGCTACCGCTCGCGTCCCGCGCCGGCGGTCGTGTCGACGCGCGGCCAGCCCGAGGTGGCCTTCGACGAGCCCGAACTGGCCGTGACTCCTGGTCAAGGCGCCGCGTTCTACCTTGGCGATCGCCTGGTCGGCGGTGGTTGGATCGACTCCACTCGCCCGGCGCGGCGCGAGGCCTGAACGCCGCATGGATGCGCGCCGGCTGTCGATCCTCGCCGCGGCCGCGTGCCTCGTCGCGGCCCTGGTGCAAGCGCTGCTCTTCCTGGCCTCGCCGCCCAAGCACTGGTTGCTCGTCGACCTGTCGCGCTCGAGTTGCGGGGGGCGCGAGGCCTTCGATGCGGCCGTGGAGCAGGTGCTCGCACGCGCCGCGGACGAGGCGCGCGAGGCTGGGGCATCGCTCGCCTGCATCGCCTATGGAGAAGGCGCGCGCTTGCTCGAAGCACCCGCGCTGGTCCTCGCCTCCCGCCGCGCGGCGGCGAGTGGTGGCGAGCCGCGCGGCGATCTGCACGCGGCGCTCGCGCTCGTGGACGAGGCGCCCGGGCGCGTGCTGATCCTCGGCGATGGCGCAGCCGGCGTGGCGGCGCAGGCTCGACTCGACGCGCTGGCGAGCGCGGGCGTGTGGTCGGAGTTGCTGGCGCCGCCGCCGCGCGTGCGCGGCGACGCGCAGATCCACGATGTCGTCGCGCCGACTGGCGTGCCGGACGGCGCGCTGCCGCAACTCGTGGTCGTGCTGGGGGCGGAACTAGTGCGGGGCGAGCGGCTCGTGGTGCGCGCGCTGGCCGCGGATGGCGTGGAGCTGGCTCGCGCCGAAGCGCCACCGCGCGCGCCCGGTCCGTGGCGTTCGGCGCTGTCCTTGTCGCTGCCACCTTGGAGCGCGCCCGGTGCGCTCGTGCGCGTGCAGGTCTTGGTGCTCGTCCCGACCACGGACGCGCCGATCGTGCACGACGAGCGCAGGCTGTTCGTGCCCTGCTCGGGCGCCGCCACGGTCGATCTCGTCGCGCCGGAGGAGCACGCGGCCTCGGCGCTGGCCTTGCTGCGCGCTGGCGGGATGCTCGTGCGCGCCTTGGCGCCCGGCGAGATCCCCGCGGAGCCGGCCGAGGTGCTGGTCGAGGTCGATCCGGGTCGCGACGAGGACCTGCGTCGCCGCGCGCTGGCCGCCGGACGCGGCGTCGTCGAAGTGCCCGGTCCGCGCAGCTTGCTCGCCGGCGAGCGCGCCTTGGCCGCCTTGCTGCCAGCGCCTTTGAAGTCCGGGGCGCGCGAGGTGCACGTGCTGCTCGATGTGTCGGGCTCGATGGTCGGCGAGCCCATGCGAGCCGCGCGCGGGGCCTTGTCTGGTTTACTTGACAACCTGGGCGCGGAACGCGAGCTCGTGCTGCATCCCTTCGCCGCTCGCCTGCACGCGGAGTCCAGGCCGCGCGCGGGCTCGGCTCCGCGATTGCCCGAGCCGGGCGGAGCCACGCGCCTCTTGGCGTGCTTCGAGGAGGTGCTCGAGCGCCGCGTGCAAACTGGAGCACTGCTGTTGGTCGTCGGCGACGGACTCGACGAGGGGGCGACGGAGGGGGCGACAGGCGGCGCGGTCGCCATCGGGTCGCTCGCCCGCGCCGCCGCCCTGCGCCAAGCCGCCGATGCGCGTAGCGTGCGACTGGCCGCCGTCGCCACCGGAGCGCTGCCCGATCGCGAGTTGCTGGCGGCCTTGTGCGGACGCGTCGTCGAGGCGGGGGACTTGCGTGGCGAAGGCGCCGCGGAACTGCTGGCGCGCGCCTTGCGCCGGGCCGGCGCGGACTCCCTGATCGAGTGCGGAGCCGCGGCGCTGCGCGTCGAGGTGATCGAGCCGCTGCTCGGCGCGCCGCTCGCGGCGGAGCTGCTCGCCGGACCGTGCGCGTGGTCGCTGCGCGCCCATCCAGCCGCCAACTTGCTACTCGAGTGGCGCTCGGAGACCGGCAAGTCCGGCGCCTTGGCCGCGCTGCGACGCGTCGAGGCCGGTCGCGTGCTGGGACTGGCGGGCGCGCCGGTCGCGGACGCGGACGGACTGGCTCCGCCGAGCGCCTTGGCCGCGGCGGTGCTGGCCGTGCGCCCCACCACCGGGACGCCGCGCGTGCGAGTCTTCCAAGACTGCTTCTCGCTCGAGGGCTTGCCAAGCGGCGTGCCCGCCGCGGTCGAGGTCGAGGTGCGTGCCGACGGGGCGCGCCGCGGCATGCTGCTCGCCACCGCTCCCGCCTCCGACCCGTCGGTGCGTCAAGGAGACTTGACGGATCTCGCGCGCCTCGCGCTTGGCGGCCGTTCGGTCGAGCTCTCCGTGGCCGGGCTCGTCGCGCCGCTGGTGACGGTGCTCGAGCCGGAGCTGCCCGCCGCCGCCGCGGTCGTTCCTTCCCGCGAGGTGGAAGGAAATTCCCTGCATCGCGCCGCGCGCGGCGCGCGTTGGCTGCTCCTGCTGGCCGGGGCGTGTCTATGTGGGGCGATGTTGGCGCCCATCTTCAAGATTGCGGCTCGGCATGGTCGATGAGTGACGCGTGGGATCGGGCTGCGCATGGCCCGGACCGCGCGCGTCCCCGAACCATTGCCACGCCCCATGAAGACCATCCACCTCGCGCCGCTCGTGCTGGCGCTGATCACCTCTTGCAGCAGCACCCAGCAGTCGCTCGACCACGCTGGTGGCGATTGGCTCGAACCTTCCCCGGCGCTGCGCCAGCAGATCGATGCCGAGGCCAAGCGCTTGCCGTGGACCCACGGCATGGAACGCGTGGAGTTGATCCACTGGTTCTCCCGCGTGGGCGAGCCGGCCTATCCGACCCTGCTCGGCATGGTGCTGGATCCGCGCAAGGACGTGGCTTGCGCCGCGCTCGCGGCCCTGGGCGCCACGCGCGACGCGCGCCTCGTCGAGCCGTTGAACACTCTGCCTTGGCCCGCGGCGGGTCCGGACGTCGAGTTGGCCTTGGAGCGCGCGCGCACCTTGTTGCGACTAGGCGACTGGTCCATGGCGCCGCACCTGATCGGGGGCTTGCGCGACGAGCGCTTGATGACGCGCGCCCTGTGCATCCAAGCCTTGCAGGAGGCCACCGGCGAACGTTTCGGCTACGACCCGCGCGCGGAAGTCGCCAACCGCGACGAGTCGATCGGTCGTTGGCACGCGTGGTGGAACGCACGCGGCGCCGACAACTTGTCGGTGGCGAGCAGGTCCGGCCAGTGAACGGCTAGGTTCCCTCCAGCCGCTTCAACAACGCCTCGAAGCGCGGTTGACCGCGCAAGGAGGCCAGATCCTCGTCTGCCGCCATGTGCACGGGGTCGTCCCAGCCCAGTTCGATCGCGCGCTCCAGTCCGGCGTAGGCAGCTTCCTCGTGGCCCGAGAGCGCCAACGAGCAAGCCAAGTTGTAATGCGCAGTGGGATCCTCGGGCGAGAGCTCGACCACGCGCGCATCGGCGACCAAGGCGCGCGCGTGCTCGCCGAGCCGTGTCAGGGCATGGCCCAACTCAGCCCACGCGGCGGCGTGCGCCGGACGCCGCGCGACCTCCGCTTCCATGACGCGCACGAGGAACTGGTCGCCGAGCGTGGCGCAGCTCTTCAGGACGGCCTCGGTGGGGGTGAAGCGCTGGGGCATGTTCCGAGCCTAGCAGTCCGGACGCTCGCGCCACAGTCGCAGTAGAGCCCGTGAGTGCCAGCACGCGGTGCCAGCTCGTGGACGGCTCGGCTTTTCTCTTCCTTGGCGCACCTGTGACGCGGCCTTCCCGGCTGCTAGCTTGCAAGCGCCAGTGGCGTGCCGCGCCACGCCCCGCACCAGCGACCATGGACATCACCTTCTGCAGCGTGTGCAACGAGTCGATCCCCTTGGCCGATCTCGAGCGCGGCCGCGCCGTGCATCGCGGCAAGGGCGTGGTGTGCGTGGCTTGCGAGCGCGCGATGGGGCCCGCCACGGTCGCGGAGCCCGCGTCCGTCCTCGCTACCGCCTCGTCGCAGCCACTGCCGTCGTCGCTCGCCGCCGCTGTCGCTGTCGCGCCGCCAGCGACCCCCGCGTCGGTCCCCCTCGGGCGCCTGGGGGCGGGCTTGGCCGTGTGCGCCTTGGCGGGTGTGGTCGCTGCCTGGTTCGTGTTCGACGATCGCCTGCAGGCCTTGCAAGGCGAGTCGCGCGGCATGCAGATCAAACTCGCGCAGCTCGAACCGCTGCGCGGCGAACTGACGCGCCGGGCCGACGAGTGGAGCGCGCGCGCGCGCGAGGATCGCGAGGCCGCGCGCGTGGCGGAAGAGACGGCCGCTCGGCGCGTGTCCGAGTTGCAAGGCCAACTCGCCGACGCGCGTTCCGCGTTGCAGTCCTTGGCGCGTCGCGCCGACGAGGCCGACTTGCTGCGCGCGCGGCTGCAGGCGCTCGAGCCGCTCGCGCCGCGCGTGCAGGACCTCGAGTCGAAGCTGCGGGCCTTGGGCGACGAGCGCGTGAAGCTGCTTGCGCGCATCGAAGAACTCGGTCGCGGCGTGGCGGCGGCGCAAGAGGCCGCGTCGGCTTCCGGAACTCCCGGCGTGGCCGCCGCGCCGCCGCGTCCCGCTTGGGAGGGGCGCCTCGGGGACCTCAAGAACCCGAGCGAGGCGGTGCGCCTCGAGGCTGTGCTGTTCCTCGCCGAATCGCACGATCCGCTCGTGGTGCCGCACCTCGTGCCGCTCTTGCGTGACGAGAACTTGTTCGTGCGCACCGCCACGGCGCGCGCGCTGCGCGACCTGAAGACGAAGGAGGGCGAGGCCTTGCTTGCCTTGTGCGACGCGTTGCTCGACGACAAGGCGCCCGTGCGCGAAGCTGCTTGGGTCGCCTTGCGCTCGTGCACGGGTCTGGACCTCGCCTTCGATCCCATGGGCAGCGATGCCGATCGGGCGCGTCGCGCGCGCGCCTGGCGCGACGCGGTCGAGGGTGGCCTGCGACCCAAGTCGGACTCCCAAGGCGGGGGCCCGAACCCGGTCCCGCCGGCCGCCGGCGGTTGAGCGCGCCACCGCGCCGGCCCTGCGTCGCCTTGCTTGCCCCGAGGGTGGAGCGCGCCTACACTCCTCGCCCCGCCGTGCGGCCGAGGGTTCGCGCTTTCGTTCGCGGCGAACCTCCGCAGACCTCCCCCAAGCCGGAAACAGACCGGCCAGCCAACCTCGCAGCACCATGAAGCGCCACCCGGTCACCCTCATCCTCGGCGACGGCACCGGTCCCGAACTCGCCCACGTCACCAAGGACGTGCTCGACGCGACGGGCGTCGGCTTCGAGTGGACCGTGGCCCACGCCGGCGTCGACATCATGGACAAGGCCGGCACGCCGCTGCCGCCCGAGACGCTCGAGGCCATCAAGGCCACGAAGACCTGCATCAAGGCGCCGATCACCACTCCGGTCGGCACCGGCTTCCGTTCGGTCAACGTCGCGCTGCGCAAGGAGTTCGACCTCTACGCCTGCGTGCGTCCGTGCAAGACCTACCAAGGCGTGCGCTCGCGCTACGACAACATCGACCTGGTCATCTTCCGCGAGAACACGGAAGACCTCTACGCCGGCATCGAGTTCGAGAAGGGCACCGATAAGGCGCTCAAGCTCATCGAGTACATCAAGGAACTCTCGGGCGCCAAGATCCGCCCCGACAGCGGCATCAGCATCAAGCCCATCTCGGTGTTCGGCACCGAGCGCATCGTGCGCGCCGCCTTCGAGTACGCGCGCAAGAAGGGCCGCAAGAAGGTGACCGCCGTCCACAAGAGCAACATCATGAAGTTCTCGGACGGCTTGTTCTTGTCGACCGCGCGCGCCGTGGCCGAGCAGTACAAGGACATCGCCTTCGACGATCGCATCGTCGACAACATGGCGATGCAATTGGTGCAGAAGCCCGAGGACTACGACGTCATCGTGCTGCCGAACCTGTACGGCGACGTGCTCAGCGACCTGTGCGCCGGCTTGATCGGCGGCCTCGGCATCGCGCCGGGCGAGAACAAGGGCGATGGCGGCATCGCCATCTTCGAAGCCACGCACGGCTCGGCGCCCAAGTACAAGGGCCTCAACAAGGTCAATCCGACCGCGATGCTCTTGTCGGGCGTCCTCATGCTCGAGCACCTCGGCGAGCAGTCGGCCGCCACGCGCCTCGAGAAGGCCATCGCGCACGTGATCAAGGAAGGCCGCGACGTCACCTACGACCTCAAGCCCGATCGCAACGACCCTACAGCCGTCGGCACGAGGGAGATGGGTGCCGCGATCATCAAGGCCCTCGGCCAGATCAAGGCCTGAGTTCGCGCGGCGGCTCGACTTGGAGCGCGGCCGCGAAGATCACGACGCGCCGGACGGGGCATCGACCCGGTCCGGTGCGTCGCGTCGCATTGGCGGAGCCGTGTGGACCGCCGCTGGATCCTTGTGCTTCGCGCTGGGCGTCGTGGGTGCCTTCTTGCCTCTGCTACCCACGACGCCGCTCTTGTTGTTGGCGGCGGCTTGTTGGGCGCGCGGCTCGCCGCGCATGCGCCGTTGGCTGCTGGCGCATCCCCGCTTCGGGAAGTCGCTGAAGGCGTGGTTCGAGCATGGGGTCGTGTCGCGCGGCGCCAAGGTCGCGGCCAGCGTCGCCATGGGCGCGGGTTCCGCCTTCGGCATCCTCAGTTCCGGCATGGGACCTGCGCTCGCCGCCACGGTCGTCTCCGTGCTCGTCGTCGTGCTCGCCTGGCTTTGGCTGCGGCCCGAGGCTCCGCGTCCCTGAGGACGCGCGCGCTCACGCGTCGCGCCCCGCGCCGCGTTGGGCCTCGAGTTGCTGCAGCACGGTGGCGGCGATCTCCTCGATGGAACGCGAGGTCGTGGACAGGCAGGCGATCCCCGCCGCGGCCATCAGCGCCGCGGCCTGCTCGATCTCGGTCCTGCACGTCTCTAGGGCCGCGTAGCGGCTACCCGGCCGGCGACCTTGCCGGATCTCGCTGAGGCGCGCCGGGGCGATCGTCAGGCCGAAGATCCGGCCCTCGAGGCCGGCGAGGGCCTCGGGCAGCCGCGCGCGCTCGAAGTCCTCGGGGATGAGGGGCACGTTGGCCGCCTTCAGGCCGTGCTGCATGGCGAGGTACAGGCTGGTGGGGGTCTTGCCGCAGCGCGAGACTCCCACGAGCACGACATCGGCCTCGCGCAAGCGGTCGGGACGCTGGCCGTCGTCGGTGGCAAGCGCGTAGTCGATGGCCTCGATGCGGCGCCGGTAGGCGGGGGTCTGCGCGTCGGCGTGGGAGGCGCCGAGCACGTGCTCGGCCTTGAGCTCCAGTTCCCGCTCCAAAGGTCCGATGAACGAGGCGAACAAGTCGAGGAACAGGCCCTTGGTGCGGCCGAGTTCCGCCGCGATGGAGGCGTCCACCAGCGTGCTGAACACCAGCGCGCGGACGCCGTCCTTGTCGCACTGCTCGTCGATCGCGCGGCGCGCCGCCCTTGCCTTCTCGATGCTGTCGACGAAGGGCAGGCGGTGCTCCTGCACGTTCGACGCGTCGTCGCGACGGCGGCCGAGCCCGAACTGCGCCAGCAGCGAGCGCCCGAAGGTCTCCGCCGTCACGCCCGTGCTGTCGGAGACGAAGTAGACGCTGCGCGCGCCGTTCGCGTTCCCGCGCTGGTTCGGATCCATCAACCCAGACTCTAGCCAAGTGGTGCGAGCATGTCCCGACCCCGTCCCTCCTCCCGCGCCGAAGCCTTCGTCCTCGACCTCGCCGATGTCGGACTCGCCGACCTGGCCCTGGTGGGGGGAAAGAACTCCTCCTTGGGGGAGATGATCGGCGCGCTGTCGGAGGCGGGCGTGCGCGTGCCCGGCGGCTACGCCACCACGGCCACGGCCTTCCGGCTTGCCTTGGCGCAGGACGGCCTTGGCGAGCGCATCGCCCGGCGACTCGAAGGCTTGGATGTGGAGGACGTCGCGGCGCTCGCCGCTTGCGGCGCCGAGGTGCGCGCGTGGATCCGCGCCGCTCCGCTGCCCGCCGAGCTCGAACAGGCCGTGCGCGCGGCGCACGCGGCGCTCGAGGCGCGCGAAGGCGCCCTTGTGCCAGTGGCCGTGCGCTCGTCGGCCACCGCCGAGGACCTGCCCGACGCCTCCTTCGCCGGGCAGCAGGAGACCTACCTCAACGTCGTCGGCGTCGAGGCGGTGCTCGAGCACCTGCGCGACGTGCACGCGAGCTTGTACACCGACCGCGCCATCGCCTACCGCGCGCACCACGGATTCCGCCACGAGGACGTCAGCTTGTCCGTGGGCGTACAACGCATGGTGAGGAGCGACATCGGCGCCTCGGGCGTGCTCTTTACCCTCGACACGGAATCGGGCTTCGACGGCGTGGTGTTCGTCACTTCCAGCCATGGACTGGGCGAGTGCGTCGTCCAGGGCGCGGTCAATCCCGACGAGCACCACGTGCACAAGGCCCTGCTCGCCGAAGGACGGCCCGCCATCGTGCGCCGCCGTCTCGGCTCGAAGGAGAGGAAGATGGTCTGGGCCGAGCCCGGCTCGGCCGAGCGCGTGCGCGTGGTCGAGACGAGCGCGGCGGAGCGGGGCGCCTTTGCGTTGTCCGATGCCCAGGTGCTGGAACTCGCGCGTTGCGCCGTCGCCATCGAGCGTCACTACGGCCGCGCCATGGATGTGGAGTGGGGACTCGACGGCCGCGACGGCAGCCTGTGGATCCTGCAGGCGCGCCCGGAGACCGTCGCGTCGCGGCGCCCCGCGCGTCGCGTGCGGCACAAGCTCCAGGCGCGCTCCGAGGCGCTGGCGAGCGGTCGCGCCATCGGCACCAAAGTCGGTGTCGGCGTGGTGCGCGTCGTCCGCGATCCGTCCGAGATGCACCGCGTGCAGAAGGGCGACGTGCTGGTGGCGGACATGACCGATCCCAACTGGGAGCCGGTGATGAAGCGCGCGGCGGCCATCGTCACGGATCGCGGCGGGCGCACCTGCCACGCGGCCATCATCGCGCGCGAGCTGAGCATCCCGGCGGTCGTCGGCTGCGGCGACGCGCGCGAGCGCCTGCAGGACGGGCAAGTGGTGACCGTGTCGTGCTGCGAAGGCGAGACCGGCGTCGTCTGGCGCGGCGCGCTGCCGCTCGAGGAGGTCGTCGAGGTCGACGAGCCGCTGCCCGAGGCGCCGTGCAAGCTCATGCTCAATGTCGGCAATCCCGAGCTGGCCTTCGGCTTCGCCACGCAGCCCAACGAAGGCGTGGGCCTCGCGCGCATCGAGTTCGTGGTCGGCAACGCCATCGGAGTGCACCCGCGCGCCGTGCTGGAGCCGGAACGCCTGCCGGACGAAGTGCGCGCGCGCGTCGCCGAACTGGCCGCGGGCCACGCCTCGCCGGCGCGGTGGTGGGAGGACAAGCTGGCCGAAGGCGTCGCCACCATCGCCGCGGCGTTCTGGCCCAAGCCCGTCATCGTGCGCTTGTCGGACTTCAAGTCGAACGAGTACCGCGCGCTCGTCGGCGGCGAGGTGTTCGAGCCGGTCGAGGAGAACCCCATGATCGGCTTCCGCGGCGCCTCGCGCTACGTGGCCGACGAATTCGCCGAGGCCTTCGCCATGGAGTGCCGCGCGCTCAAGCGCGTGCGCGAGGAGCTGGGCCTGACCAACGTCGAGCTGATGGTGCCGTTCGTGCGCACCTTGTCCGAGGCCCAGCGCGCCGTCGCCCTGTTGGCGCGCCACGGACTGGCGCGCGGCGGCGGCGCGCGGCCCGACGGATCCGGCGGGCTGCGCCTCGTGATGATGTGCGAGGTGCCGTCGAACGCGCTGCTCGCCGACCGCTTCCTCGACCACTTCGACGGGTTCAGCATTGGCAGCAACGACTTGACCCAGCTGTGCCTCGGACTCGACCGCGACTCGGGGCTGGTCGCCTCCAGCTTCGACGAACGTGATCCCGCCGTGCGCGCCCTGATCGCCATGGCGGTCGAGGCGTGCCGCCGCCGCGGCCGCTACATCGGCATCTGCGGCCAAGGGCCATCCGACTTCCCAGACTTCGCCGAATGGCTGGTCGATTTGGGCATCGGCTCGATCTCGCTCAACCCCGACACGGTGGTGGACACCTGGCGGCGCCTGGCGCGCCGCGGCGTACAGGCGGCTTGAGCCGGCCGGCCCCGCGCCGGGCGCCCGGCCCAGTGCCAGTTCCAACCGGGGAGCCCCTCGTCCAGCCACATCTCGTACGTAGTTCGAGTAAGAGCCCCCGCAGGCCAGTTCGGCCCCGGTGTTGTCGGCCCACAGCCGCCCCGGATGGTCTCCGCGCAGCACGAGTTGGGCGTTGATCTCGCAACCGAGGTGGCGGACCAGGATCGTGCAGTCGAGCGGGAGCGGGCCCGGCGGCAAGGCCGCCTCGACCGCGTTCCAAGCGACATTGCGCCTGCCGGAGTGGCGTGGCAGTTGGTTCCACTTGCGCAGGCGCTCGTTCAGCAAATCCCCCTCGCGATCGACGACGAACGCAGCGCCGTAGGCGGGACCCGCGCCACCGTTGACGATCTCGGCGAGGAACCGGCGGAAGTCGGTCGGCAGCGCCAGCTCCAGCGCCTCCTCGAAGGCGCGCAGTTCGGCCGCGGTGCACGCCGCGCGCAGGCGGTAGAGGTGGTGCTTGGCGCCGAACACGTGGCGGTCGCGGTCGATGGAGGCCAGCTTGCACAGCTTGGCGTCGATGCGCTGGATCTGGTTGGGGAAGTCGCGGTGGAACTCGCGCAGTTCCGCCTCGACCAAGATGTCTTCGGAAAGGAATGGCCCCTTGCGCGCCAGGGTTCGTGCTCTTCGAGGGCGCGTGTGCCGCGACCTGGGTTGGCAGTAGGACAGGTGATGGTCCACGCCGAGTTCGACATGGGGGAGGTACATGTGGGCGTCGGCACCCACCACACGGGTTCGCGGCGGCCGCGCAGGATGTCGCCGGGCAGGTCGCACCAACCCGCGGCGCGGTCGAGCACCGCGCTGTCCGAGGAGGCGACGACGGCCCGCGAGTCGACCAGCACATCGACCGATTCGGGCCCGAGCGCCGCGATGGTCTCGCACGCGGCATGGAGGGCTGGCGCCGTCTCCGCCACGGGACGCCAGCGCGCGGCGGAGGCGAGATCGCGCGTGGAGCCGTCGCGTGCGGCGAACACCACGGCTCCGCCCAGTCCGCCTTCGAGCGTGATCGCCACGTTGAAGCCGTCGACGATCACGCGTCGGCCTCGCAATTCGTCCACGCGTCGGCGCGCGCGCGTCACGCTCCAGGTCGGAGCAGGCAAGGCGCAGCAGGGCGGCGCGTTCGCGCGACACGAACCGCCACCTGTCGGCGACGAGGCCGGCGGCAGCGCCTCGGCCGTAGCCGCGCTCCAGCAGCAACGCCAAGTCGGACACCGCCGAGCGCAGGTTCGCCGCTCGCGCGGGCGCGAAGGCGCGCATCCTCCGGATCGGGGTGCCTATGCTTGGCGTGGTCTTCGGCTGGCGTGTGCATGTGGTGGCCTGCGGGCTTCCTGGCTGCGTGGCGTGGCACGCGGTTGGCCGCCGAACTCGCCGCGCGCGTCTCGCGCGGACTCGCGCGGACTCGCGCAGCACGCCGTGGTTGGCGGAGAGGGGGGGATTCGAACCCTCGGCGGTCCGCGGACGTGCCGGCGCCTACTGGGGTAACAAGCCAGTTCATCGAGCCGCTCTGGCACCTCTCCAAATGGGGGAGACACGGTGCGGCGCGCGGGTGCGCGAGGGCGGCAAGTCGGAGCCGGCGACGTGGACGTCGAGACCGCTGCTTGCGCGGCCGGCGGGGGACTAGCGAGCCATCGAGGCCGCGGCATGCACGCGGGGGCGACTGTGGCGCGTGCCTGCCAAGGGGGCCTCGTCGTGGGCGCGCCGACCTGCCGTGAAGAGCCGAAAAAGCGCAGCCGCCGACGGCGAGGAGAACTGCTTGGCACGGCTGTCACGGCGGCGGCGCGGCGCATGGGCCGGGCGGTCGGCGGCGCCCGGTCAGCGGATGGAAATCGCAATTTAGTTATGGCCCCGCCCTGCCTCCGCTCGATGCATAGGTCGCGTCGCAGGGCAGCGCGACGCAGCCGCCGGGCGTTCCGGCGGGATCGTCTCGCCATCCCCCTGCATGCAACTCTCCGCGTCCCTGCGTCGGCTGTGCGCCGGCATCCTGTGCGCCATGGTCCTTGTCGCTGGCGCTTCCAAGGTCGAAGCGCACGCGATCGAAGCGCCTCAGACGCGAGTGGGCGCCAAGACGCGGCCCGCGGCGGCTCCGGCGCGCGCGTTGAGCTGGAACGAGTTCCGCCAGCTCACGCCGCCCGAGCGTGGCGCGCGCAAGCGCTTGATCGAAGCGCAGGAGCAAGACGAGTGGCGTCTCGATCCACCGGATGGTTGGCGCGCGTTGCAGTTGAAGGGCTGGTGCGTGCTGGCGCGCGAGGACTCTTCCAGCGTGCGCGGCCTGGTCGAGGAGTTGCAGCAGCAGTGGAGCTGGATGGAGCGGACCTTCGGCTGGATGGCGCCCGCGGAGCACGCGCGGCCGCCGATCGTGCTGGTGCACGGACACGGCGACGATCTCCCGGCCTCGTTCCGCGGCGACTTCGCTCCCAAGGCGGGCGTCTCGACGGCGCGCCTGGCGTGCGCCAAGGAGCGCGAGCATCGCGCCCTCGCTCGCGAGGCACTGCTGTCATTGTGGTTCCAGGAGAAGGACCGCGACTCGTGGAACGCGATGCCCGCGTGGCTGAAGAACGCCTTGCGCGACTGGCTCGCCGACGCGCGCGCCAAGAGCGCGGGCTTCGATCCGGGCTGCGGCGAGTCGCTCGACCGCGCGTGGCGCTCGATGGCCAAGGACGGCGAGCTGCTGCCGCTGAAGGACATCGCGTTGTCGCGCGGGTTGCGGCACGCCGAGGAGTTGGATGGCGCGGAGTCCGCACGAGCGCAAGCCACGCGCCTCGTGGCCTTGCTCGCCTGGGGCCGGGGCGCGCGCGCCGACGAGCAGCGGGCCTTGCTGGTCGAGTACCTGCGCGCGGCGCGCGCGGCGGCGCTGGAACTGGGCGCCGAGGATGCAAGGCTGGCGCGACTCGAGCCGCGCGCGGCTTCGGTGCTGGAGCCGTGGGCGGAGCAGGAGTTCCTGGCGGCATGGGACGCGCGCTCGGCCGCCTTCGAGGAGCGCGTGGCCGAGCGGGCGTGGTCGGCGTCGTTCGCGCGGCTCGCCAGCCGCGACGAGGAGCGCCTGCTCGTCGGGCTGAAGGCGCTGCGCTGAAGCGGCTCCAAACGCGGGCGCGCCTGCGCATTTCCGCGCGCGCGGTTGCCGCCGCCGGTTCCGCGGTCGCTATCCTGCGCGGCCCATGAGCCGCCTTTCGCAGAAGAAGATCACGGTGGTCGGCGCCGGCTACGTCGGCATGACCTGCGCGCAGCTGTGCGCGTACAAGAACCTCGCCGCGGAGATCGTCGTCATCGACGTGCTCGACGGTCGCGCCAAGGGCATCGCGCTCGACCTGAACCAATCGGCGGCGGTCGAGGGCTTCGGCGCGCGCGTGCGCGGCACGGCGGATCCCAAGGACACGCACGGATCCGACGTGGTGATCATGACCGCCGGCCTGCCGCGCAAGCCAGGCATGAGTCGCTCGGACCTCCTCGAGACGAACGCGAAGATCATCACCAGCGTCGCCGACTACGTGCGCCTCGGGTCGCCGGACGCGCATGTGATCGTGGTCACGAACCCGCTCGACTCGATGGTGCACCTGATGCGCGCCAAGACCGGCTTCCCTGGCGCGCGCGTGACCGGCATGGCGGGCGTGCTCGACAGCGCGCGCTTCAGCTGGTTCATCGCCGAGGCGACGAAGAGTTCTGTGCAGGACGTCAAGGCCATGGTGCTCGGCGCGCACGGCGACTCGATGGTGCCGGTGCCGCAGTACTGCAACGTCAACGGCGTCGGCATCCAGCAGTTGCTGGACAAGGGCTCGATCGAGGCCATGGCGACGCGCACGAAGAACGGCGGTGCGGAGATCGTGGGCCTCCTGAAGACCGGCTCGGCCTTCTTCGCGCCGGCCTCGAGCGCGGTGGCGATGGCGGCCTCGATCCTGCTCGACCAAAAGCGCCTCTTGCCCACGGCGTGCTGGTTGAACGGCCAGTACGGATTCCACGACGTGTACATGGGCGTGCCCGCGATCCTCGGCAAGGACGGCGTGGAGAAGATCGTCGAGATCCCGCTCGACAACGAGTCGCGCGCGCAGATGCACAAGACCGCCGGCGCGATCATGGCCGACGTGCAGATCCTGCGCGACAAGAGGCTGTTGTAGCCGCGCGCCGTCCGTGATCGAGCGGCGGCGCGCCGTCCGCTATCCTCCTCGCGTTCGCACCAACGCTCCCGCAACCATCCATGACCACGCACCGCACCGAATCCGATTCCTTCGGCCCGATCCAGGTCCCCGTCGATGCCTTGTGGGGCGCGCAGACGCAGCGCAGCCTGCAGAACTTCAAGATCGGCGGACAGCGCTTCACGCGACCCTTGGTGCGCGCGCTGGGCATCGTCAAGAAGGGCGCGGCATTGGCGAACATCGAGCTCGGCGATCTCGCCATGCTGGGCAAGAAGGAGCAGAAGGCCCTGCTTGGAGCGTGCGACGAAGTGGTCGCGGGCAAGCTCGACGCGCACTTCCCGCTGGTCGTGTGGCAGACCGGTTCGGGCACGCAGACGAACATGAACGCCAACGAGGTGATCGCCAACCGCGCGATCCAATTGCTCGGCGGCGTGCTCGGATCCAAGAAGCCGATCCACCCCAACGACCACGTCAATCGCGCGCAAAGCTCGAACGACACCTTCCCCACGGCCATGCATGTGGCCGTGGCGTGCGAGACGGCCGAGCGTCTGCTGCCGGCGCTGCATCTGTTGCAGAAGGAGCTGGAGAAGAAGGCGCTCAAGTGGAAGAAGGTGGTCAAGATCGGCCGCACGCACCTGCAGGACGCCACTCCGCTGACGGTCGGCCAGGAGGTGTCGGGTTGGGTGCAGCAGCTCGTCGACGCGCAGCGCGGGGTCAAGTCCGCCTTGGCGCACGTCTACGAGCTGGCGCAGGGCGGCACCGCGGTGGGCACGGGACTCAACACGCAACCCGGCTTCGACAAGTTGGTGGCGAAGAAGATCGCCGGCGAGACAGGCTTGCCCTTCAAGCCGGCGCCCAACAAGTTCGCGGCCTTGGCGGCGCACGACGCGCTGGTCCTGCACTCGGGAGCCATCCGCGTGTGCGCCACGGCGCTGATGAAGATCGCCAACGACGTGCGCTGGCTCGGTTCCGGTCCGCGCTGCGGCCTCGGCGAGCTGAAGCTGCCGGAGAACGAGCCGGGCAGCTCGATCATGCCCGGCAAGGTCAACCCCACGCAGTGCGAGGCCATGACGATGGTCTGCGTGCAGGTCTACGGCAACGACGCCGCCGTGGCCTTCGCCGGCTCGCAAGGCAACTTCGAGCTGAACGTGTACAAGCCGGTCATCGTGCACAACCTGCTCGAGTCGATCGCGCTGCTCGCCGACGCCTGCGACAGCTTCCGCGTCAACTGCATCGCCGGCATGGAATTGGACGAGGCGCGCGTCGACAAGTTGATGCGCGAGTCGCTCATGCTGGTCACCAGCCTCAACCGCCACATCGGCTACGACAACGCGGCCAAGATCGCCAAGCACGCCCACAAGCAGGGGACCACCCTCAAGCAAGCTGCGCTGGCGTTGGGGCTCGTCGACGACAAGCAGTTCGACGCCTGGGTGCGTCCCGAGACGATGGTCGGTCCGGTCAAGGGCCAGGTGGGCGGCGGCGGTGGCTGAGTCGGCGCCGCGGGTTGGATAGTCGCCGCGGACCGAGTCGGCGACACCCAGACGGCGCAGCCTTGCACCGCGAAGAACGGCAAGAAAGGGGAGGCGCGGAGGCTCCCAAGCGGCTTGCCCGGCTCGATCCTTCCCTGCGAGGGAGACGGCGGGTACACTTTTCGCCCTCTAAGCGCGTCTGGTGGCCCGCGTGGCCGCTTGGCGCCGTGGGCGCGTCCCACGAGGCACGCACCCGGAGACAGCCATGCACACAAAGATCCGCAGTTCGTCGACGAAGCACAAGAAGAAGACCGGCTACCGCACGCGCCAGCGCACCAAGGGTGGTCGCAAGACCAACCGTCGCCAGCGTCGTCGCCACGGCTCGTTCTGAGCGCTCTTCGTCACCCGCGCGCACCATGTTGCGTCGGGGGCAGAGCGTGGGCGACCCCGGTCGAGGCACGATCCAGGCCTGCCCTTTCGTGCCTGCACGTCATGCCCGCACGTCCGCGCCTCACGTCGCTCGCCCCGCTGCATGAGCGACGAGCGGCGCAGTCTCGACTGCACCCCAGCCGCCCGAGCCGGGCCCAGTCGTTCGCCCAAGCCGGGACCAGTCCAGCCATGGATCGGCAGCTTGCGTTACCTTCCACTCCGGTCCTCGTCCCCAAGACGAGCAGACCGCCACCCGCAAGCTGCGAGGCCGCGCCATGACGAAGGACAGCAAGCACACACGAGCTGGGAAGCCCGCGCCCTTCTTGCCACGCACGCGCGCCGAGATGGAGCGCTTGGGTTGGGACGAGTTGGATGTGCTCCTCGTCACAGGTGACGGCTATGTCGACCACCCGAGCTTTGGCATCGCGGTGATTGGCCGCGTGCTCGAGGCCCACGGCTACAAGGTCGGCATCCTCGACGTCCCCGAGTGGGAACCGGACGGCTCCGGTTGGAAGCGCCTGCCCGCGCCGCGCCTGTTCGTCGGCGTATCCGCCGGCACCATCGATTCGATGGTGACCAACTACACGGCCTCCAAGAAGATCCGCCGCATCGACGTCTACCGCCCGGGCGGCAAAAGCGGCCGTCCGAACCGCGCGACGATCAGCTACACCGCCTCGGCGCGCCAGCACTTCCCGGGCCTGCCGGTGATCGTCGGCGGGCTCGAAGCCGGCCCGCGGCGCTTGGCGTACTTCGA
>Ga0172373_10005342_pt1 | contig 17687 bp, 26 predicted proteins | sample Lak10m_2_FD_114546 | JGI IMG/M metagenome (GOLD analysis project Ga0172373, IMG submission 114546) | Freshwater microbial communities from Kabuno Bay, South-Kivu, Congo - kab_092012_10m | ecosystem: Environmental > Aquatic > Freshwater > Lake | place: Democratic Republic of the Congo...
AACATACCTGACAATTCCAAATAAAAATGCACAAGGCCGACCCATTCAGGTTTGGTTTAACAAACAGTCTGGCGCAACCTATCCAGATGGCGCTGGCACTGTTGTAGAAAGCCCAACAATTACCGTTTGGCCCGTGCCAAATGTTGACAACACTTATACATTTGTTTACTGGCGTATGCGCCGCATTCAAGACGCCGGAGACGGCGGCACCAGAACTCAAGACATTCCATTTAGATTTCTTCCCTGCATGGTTGCTGGGCTTGCATATTATTTGTCAATGAAACTTCCAGATGCTACACCGCGTATTCAAATGCTTAAGGCCGACTATGAAGAACAGTTTAAGCTTGCGGCAGAAGAAGACCGAGAGCGTGCGCCAATTCGATTTGTGCCACGCACTATGTTTTATAGGTGATTAAATGCCTAAAAAACATAAAATAAAAAAATTTGATAAAGGCGGTTTGCTTTCCGAATATGAGAATTATTCAGAAAAATATCCGCTTGCAAAACTTTCGCTTGATTTAGTTCCCGTTACGGGAGTAGCCACTTCTGCTGTTGACACTGTTTCAGATTTAAAAAAAGGAAATTATGGTAAGGCCGCTATTGATGCGCTTGGGGTAATACCCGGCGTTAAAACTATAAAGACCGCAGCCGAAGGTTTAAGAAAAGCGTCTACAGTTAAAAAATATGATAGCCCTCTTTGGGAGGCAGCACGAAATGTAGACAGGGGTTCAGATATTTCGGAAGCCCAAAGCAAGCAAGAACGCAATACCAAGGAAAAGAAAAAACAAAACGTTGCTCAAAGCATGGGTAAGAAAAAAGGTGGAGTTATTCGCGGTTGCGGTTGTGAGCAAAGAGGAAAAACTCGCGGGAGATTTGTTTAAATGCCCAACAGATTTTCATCTGGCAAGCATTCAATCGCTGAATGTGACCGATGTGGTTTCAGATTTAAACTGAAACAACTTCGTAAACTTACGATTAAAACAAAACAAGTCAGTATTAAAGTTTGTAATGAATGTTGGGAACCGGACCAGCCTCAATTGCAATTGGGTATGTATCCGGTTAATGACCCTCAAGCAGTGCGTGAACCAAGACCGGATAACAGTTATTATGTATCTGGTCCTGATTTTGAAGGTAATCCATCCGAAGGTAGCCGTATTATTAATTGGGGATGGAGTCCTGTTGGTCAGGCGGATGATGGCGGGTTAACACCCAACCCATTACAGGGCGCTGGACAAATAGGAACCGTAACAGTAAATATCACTTAGGAGTAATCATGGACAAGAAAGAAGTTAAGCAAATTGCTGACAAAGAAGTGAAGGCGCATGAAAAGCGTTTACACGGCAAGGGTTATCGCGCTGGCGGCAAGACTAGCCTTGAAATGAAGAAGGTTGGTCGAGGCATGGCAAAGGTTTTAAACCAACGCGATTCGATGGGTAAAGTGAAAAAGGTGGGCATTTAAATGGATAACTTTAACTACTTCCCTGCGGAAACCGCCGACCCTATTGGTAAATATACTCAACCTAAAGAATATTCTGTTGATATGGGTGGCAAGGAAAATGTTGGATACCCGACTGAACGTGTAAACACTCAAACCATCCGCACTCGCGGGTGCCGCGCTTGCACGAAGGGCAACAGTCACAGCAAGAAGATGGGTTGATATGAACTACTCAGAGTTGGTATCAATAGTTCAGGATTACACAGAAAATGTGTTTTCAACTACTGATATCAATACATTTATTGAACAGGCCGAACAGAGAATCTATAACTCTGTTCAATTACCCGCGCTTAGAAAAAATGTAACTGGCAATACAACCCAAGATAATAAATATCTTGCAGCACCATCAGATTGGTTATCTACATTTTCAATGGCGGTTGTTAAGGCAAATGGGAATTACGAATATCTTCTTAACAAAGATGTAAATTTTATTAGGGCGGCTTATCCAGCGCCGACAGATACCGGAACTCCAGAGTATTATGCTTTGTTTGACCAGAATACTTTTATTCTTGGTCCAACGCCTAATTCAAACTACACAATTGAATTGCATTATTTTTATTACCCAGAATCAATTGTTACCGCAAATACAACATGGCTAGGTAATAATTTTGATTCTGCTCTTTTGTATGGAACGTTATTAGAGGCGTATACATACATGAAGGGCGAATCTGATGTTGTTGCTCTTTATAAACAGCGTTATGACGAAGCAATGACTTTGCTTAAACAGCTTGGCGAAGGTAAAGACCGTCAAGATGCTTATCGTAGCGGTCAAGTTAGATACAAGGTGCAATGATGGGAATTAGCGTTGAACTTCCAATTCTTCTTGGTGGTGTAACAGTACATACCACAGAAAATCGCGGGTTTACGCCAGAAGAACTTGCTGAGATGGCCCTAGATAAGATTATTTATGTTGGCAGTCAAAGTCATCCCGTAATTCGTGACCAAGCAGAGGCGTTTAAAGGTCATGTCAGGTCGGTGCTGGTTGCTTACATGAAACAAGCGGTTGTGTGTCACAACACAACAATTGCTCAACGCCTCACGGATGCGGGTCATCCTGAGTTAGCAAAACTTTTAGATTAAGGAGCCTATTATGGCAATTTCGCAAGCGATGTGTACTTCGTTCAAGGTTGAACTCTTGACGGCTACGCACAACTTTACTGCATCTACTGGCGATACTTTCAAGATTGCGCTGTACACCTCGTCAGCAACTCTTGGCGCTGGTACTACTGCCTATACCGTATCTAATGAAGTCTCGGGCACTGGTTACACGGCCGGTGGTAATACCCTGACTAACGTTACCCCGACTTCTTCGGGCACCACGGCTTTTACTGACTTTGCTGATACGACTTGGAGTACCGCCACTATTACGGCTCGCGGAGCTTTGATTTACAACAGCAGCAAGTCAGACAAGGCTGTGTGCGTTCTTGACTTTGGTTCGGATAAGACTTCGACGGCCGGAAACTTTACAATCGTAATGCCCACAGCAGATGCATCAAATTCCATTATACGAATTGCTTAAAAAATGAAAAAATGTGTAACGTGCCTTGAAATTAAACATCTGGCAGATTTTTACAAACGTAAAGATTCTTTAGATGGGTTAAGAAATGACTGCAAATGCTGTCGCAAGGCACGTTCTGTACAAAATTATTTTGTAAAACATGAACAAAACAAAGAAGCAAAAAAAAAGCAATATCTCCGTAGGTTAAAAGAAAATCCAAACTACAACGCCGAGCTGTACATGCGTAACCGCGATAAAAGCCTTGCTATCAGTAAAGAGTATTACAATAAAAATAAAGAAAAAGTAAAAGCAAAAGTTAAAGAATGGGCGAGAAATAATCACGGAAAAGCATTGTCTTATTCAAAAATGTATAAGACTAAAAAAATTCAACGCACTCCCACATGGCTTACAGAAAACGATATGTTTTTGATTTCTGAAGCCTACGAATTAGCGGCGTTGCGTACACAGATGTTTGGATTCTCTTGGCACGTTGACCATATAATTCCGTTGCGTGGTAAGACTGTTTCTGGCCTTCATGTGCCTTGGAACCTGCAAGTAATTCCGGGTACCGAGAATATGAGGAAAAGCAACCGATATTTAGTTTAAGGAACCCTCATGGCCGGATGGGGCAGCAATGGATGGGGTCTTAGTTCTTGGGGGGCGGGCGAAGATGTCGTCGTGCCGCTCGGGGGCTGGGGCGCTATTCCGGGCTGGGGCCAAGGTAGTTGGGGTGAAACAAGCAGTAGCGTAAGCGCAGTAGGTGCGGTTGGCACTGTAGAAATACAGACCAGCGTTAATGTAACTGTAGATGCTACTGGCGTTGAAGCAACCGGCGCAGTCGGGACCGTAGATTTTGTTCTTGACTGTGTATTTGAAGTATCCGGAGTTGCGGGCACTGGTGAAGTTGGCGATGTTGCTGTTGAAGGTATTGCCAATGTAGATGCCACAGGTGTTGAAGGCGCGGGTCAAGTAGGCAATGTAGTAGTAAATGCTGCTGCTGTAGTTGATGTAACCGGCGTCGAAGGAACTGGTGTTGAAGGGAATGTAGTAGCCGAGGCAGGTTCAGAAGTTGATGCACTAGGCAATGCCGCTACAGGATTTGTTGGTGATGTAGCAGTTGAAGGTGTAGCAAATGTTGATGCTACTGGAGTTGAAGGCACGGGGCAGGTTGGTACTGTAGTCGCGCAAGCCTCCGCTGTAGTTGATGTAACTGGTGTTGAGGGCGCGGGCCAAGAAGGTACGGTAACGGTTGAGGCTAGTGCTGATGTAGTTGTTACAGGTGTTGTTGCTTCTGGATTTGTTGGTGATGTAGCAATTATCGGCGTTGCAAATGTTGATGTAACCGGCGTTGAAGCAGTAAACGACGAAGGAGATGTAACAGTTCTGTTGAGTCAGAACATACCTGTAACTGGCGTATTTGCTACAGGACAAGTTGGCACCGTTCAAGTATCAGCAAGAGCGCGAGTAGACCTTACCGGAGTTCAGGCAACTGGACAAATTGGCACAGTTTTGGTATGGAGTCAGATAGATGATAACCAGACCCCGAACTGGCAGAATATAGATGACAGCCAAGCCTCTGTTTGGCAAAATATTAACGACACGCAAACACCCTCTTGGGTGCCGATAGCGGCATAGGAGTTTTAAATGGCGAGTACATACTCAAACCTAAAGATTGAACTAATCGGCACCGGGGAGCAGTCGGGTACTTGGGGTACTACGACCAACACAAACCTTGGCACTGCCATTGAAGAAGCGATTGTTGGTTATGCCACGGCAAACTTTACTAGTGATGCCGACCTGACGATTTCGCTTACTGATACTAATGCTACGCAGACCGCCCGTAATCTGGTGTTGAATCTAACTTCTTCGGGTTCTCTTAGCACTACGCGAAATCTGATTGTGCCGACGATTGAGAAGCCGTACTACATCTTCAACAACACTACCGGCAGTCAAAGCATCGTAGTTAAGACATCCGCCGGTACAGGCGTTACGGTTCCGAATGGTAGAAAAGTTCAGGTGTATGCGGACGGCACCAATGTTGTGCCGATTATTGATTCGCTGCCTGTATCTGCAACATTGACCTACCGGCTTCCTCTTACTGATGGAACAAACGGACAGTTGCTTCAAACAAACGGCTCCGGAACTTTGTCGTTTACTACGGTAACTCCGGGCATTTCTACAGGTAAGAGCATCGCTATGGCGATGATTTTCGGCTTCTGAGGATTAACAAATGGCAAACCCTAATATCGTAAACGTAACTACCATCTACGGTAATACGTCCACTACTTTGATTTCTTCGACGGCTGACCCGTTTGCAACGGCGCTAGTCAATAATGCAGCATCCAGCGGCAAGGTCTACAAGATAAATAGCATTGTTGTTGCTAACGTAGACGGCACTAGCGCTGCTGACATCACTATTAAAATCTTCTCGCAAGATGACCTTGGTGGTACTGGAACGGCTATCGCTTCGACCATCTCGGTCCCGGCTGACGCCACTCTGATTGTGACTGACAAGACTACGTCGTTCTATCTTTTGGAAGATAAGTCTATCGGTGCTACTGCAAGCGCGGCTAATGACCTTGTGGTTACGATTAGTTGGGAAGAAATCAATAGTTAAGGGGCATCTATGTCGATGCGCTACAAAGGCGGGGTAATCTCCGCTACGCCTCCTACCGTAACTTCTTCGGTTGCTACCGGCGTCTGGACGCTTTCACAGCAACTGCAATATCTGGCTGCTGGCACTTGGCCTTTGCCCAACTTCACCGTCATCCAAACCTTTACTGCTTCTGGTACTTGGACTTGTCCCACTGGGGTTACTGAGGTTGAGTACCTAGTAGTCGCTGGTGGGGGTGGTGGTGGTTCTGGTTCTGGCGCTGGTGGTGGAGCTGGTGGCTTCCGTACAGGCACGGGATTATCTGTAACTGCGGGAACTGACTACACAGTTACCGTTGGTGGCGGGGGGGCGGGTGGTGCGGTAACCGGGGCGCCACAATATAGTGCAGTTGGAGTGTCCGGTTCTAATTCTGTTTTTAGCAGTATTACTTCTGCCGGAGGTGGGTATGGAGCAAAGAGTGGTGGAACTGGTGGAGATTTAAATGGTGCTTCTGGAGGGTCTGGTGGCGGCGGTGGATTTACAGGTATTGGCGGCTCTGGAAACACGCCTTCAGTAAGCCCATCTCAAGGTAATAATGGTGGAAATGGGGCTTCTCCTGCGCCTTATGGGGCTGGTGGCGGCGGCGGCGCGTCTGCTGTTGGACAAAATGCTCCCGGCAATGGCGGTACTGGTGGGAATGGAACAGCGTCATCTATTTCCGGTTCGTCAGCGACTTACGCTGGTGGGGGCGGGGGCAGCGCCTATGCCCCCGGAACTGCTGCTGCGGGAGGTTCTGGCGGTGGCGGTGATGGCGGAACTTATCCTAATGCTGGAACAAACGGAACAGTAAACACCGGCGGTGGCGGCGGTGGAGGTGGCATGAGTTCTGGTGGCACAGACGGTAAAGCTGGCGGCTCCGGCGGCTCAGGCATCGTCATCATTAAATACATCGTCCCCGCACAAACCGTATTTACCTTCAAGTCTTCTACTAAGTGGACTTGCCCGACTGGTGTAACGACTGTGGATTATCTGGTTGTTGCTGGTGGTGGTGGGGGTGGGGGTTTTTATGCTGGCGGTGGTGGCGGTGCTGGAGGGTTTCGTACTGGCAGTGCATTAAGTGTCACTGCTGGAACGGAATACACCGTGACCGTTGGTGGTGGTGGGGCTGGGAGTTCAACAAACAATGTTGCCGGAAGTAATGGTAATAATTCAATTTTTTCAACCATCACATCCACTGGCGGCGGTGGTGGTGGAACTGCTCAGAGTGGCACGAGCGGCGGTGCTAATGGGCAGAATGGCGGTTCTGGCGGCGGTGGTGGTGGTCGGGCCGGAGGTTCCACGATTACAGGTGGAACTGGAAATACCCCATCTGTAAGCCCGTCACAAGGTAGTAATGGCGGCAATGGTGGTCTTGCACCATCTGGTCAATATTACGCTGGCGGTGGTGGTGGCGGGGCAAGTGCTGTCGGTAGCGCAGGTGGATTTGCTTCTGGAAATACGGCTGTTGCTGGGGCTGGTGGGAATGGAACCGCATCTAGCATTTCTGGCTCATCCGTAACCTACGCTGGCGGTGGTGGCGGTGCGGCTTTTGATACCGGCCCAACAAGAGGTGATGGAGGCTCTGGTGGTGGTGGAAATGGTGGAGGAGCGCCCGGACCCAGTGCCACCGGCACTAATGGAACCACAAATACGGGTGGCGGCGGTGGTGGTAGCGGAAATTTAGGAACAGGAGCTACAGGCGGTTCAGGCATCGTAATTATCAAAATCACAGGATGACAATGGACACCAAGATTTACTTGCTCGTAGGCATCGACACGGCAATGCACCTGCTTCGTCCGGGTGCTAAGTGGGAAATCTCCAACACTATGATTACCCGTTGGGAAGACCCGCGCCCGTGTCCGACTTGGGAAGAGCTCATGGACACGATGGAGAAAATCAAAGCCTTTGAGGACTCCATCAATACCATCCTGCTGCCGGAGCAGATTGAGCAAATCACTGGCTTCCAACAGATGATTGAAGCCGCATGAGAATAGAGAACCTGTTTCCCACGCCGGTAGCGTTCTGGAACCTCACCTTGAATGAGGATGAGAAGGACTATATCCGCAAACTAGAACAGCGCCCAAATCAGGGTAATACGACTAGTAAGGACAACTACCTGCTGGACAAACTGCTGCGCATCAAAGGCTTTGTTAACAACTGCCTAGATGAATACATGACTACCGTACACGCGCCGAAACACAAGGTAGCGCCGTACATCACTCAGTCGTGGGCCAACTATACAAAACCGGGGCAGTATCACCATAAGCACGCTCACCCTAATTCGTTCATCTCTGGCTGCGTCTATATCGCTGCAAAAGGCGACAAGATTTTCTTTTACAAAGACCAATATCAACAAATCAAACTGCCAGCAGAAACATACAATCCGTATAACTCTGAATCTTGGTGGTTTGAGGTTAACGAAGGCGATGTGATTCTGTTTCCTTCAAGCCTGACTCACATGGTCGAGCAGATGGGTGAGGGTACGGAGGAGCGCATCAGCATCGCGTTCAATACTTTCCTGAAAGGCACAATCGGTAGTGCCGACGAACTGACTGAACTGGAGATTTGAGATGGCACACTTTGCTGAACTCGATGCAAACAATGTCGTACTGCGAGTCATCGTAGTGGACAACAAAGAAACCGCAGACGCTAACGGCGTTGAGAAGGAATCAATTGGCGCTGCTTTCTGCGAGCGTCTGTTCGGTGGCACTTGGAAGCAAACCTCCTACAACGGAAAGATTCGCAAGAATTATGCCGGTATCGGTTATACCTACAACGAAATCCGTGATGCTTTTGTGGCCCCTCAGCCTTATGCGTCTTGGGTGTTGAATGATGCTGCTCAGTGGGAAGCGCCTGTACCTATGCCAACCGATGACAAGCGTTATTCGTGGAATGAAGCAACCCTGTCGTGGATTGAAACCGAAGGACTGTAACTATGAGCAGCCGCTACCCCGGTGGTTTGATTACCAAGACCCCTGTAGTGCCGACAACAGCGGCTGCACCGGGTGTGTGGACTATGGAGCAGGCGCTCCAATATATTAAGGCAGGAACGTGGCCGCCTTCCCTCAAAACCGTAGAAATAAAAATATGGGGCGCTGGCGGTGGAGGTGGTAATTATGGTGGGAGTTCAGGTGAATTTGGAGGTCCGGGTGGGTTTGCCACAGCAACATTCAGTGTTGCGCCGGGAACAGTCCTTACTATCATAGTTGGCGAGGGCGGCAAGCAAGGTACAGCCGATAAAGCCGCGCCAAATGGCGGTGGCGGCAAGCAAACCGATTCCGGTTATTGGTCTGGCGGCGGAGGTGGATTGTGCTCAGTTTTTGTTGGCTCTGGAATTACTTGGAGCAATATAACCAGCGCAAGTGGTACGTTAACCTCAAAGGCTCTTATTGCTGCCGGTTCTGGTGGCGGCGGCGGCTACTACGTTACTAGTGACGGTGGTGGCTGGGGTGGCGGTACATCTGGCGGTGATGGGTTTAATCGCACTGGCGGCTCTAGTGGGGGTAATGGAGCGGGCGGCACCGCAACGTCTGGTGGGAGCGGTGGTATTGGCGGAGATGGTGGCGCTAATGGCTCGTTTCTAAAAGGTGGGGATGGCGGCGGCAGCGGCAGCGGCACTACTGGTGGTGGCGGTGGGGCGGGTTGGTATGGCGGTGGCGGCGCTGGCAACCAAAACAGTGGCGGTGGCGGTGGTGGTGGCTCTGGCATGATTGCATCCATTACTAGCGGAACGTCATTGCCAACTGGAGTGAGTGCTGTATCAGGAAATTCTTTTACAACTCAAACGGGTACTGGTTTAACTGCTCCCAATAATTCAGATGGGGACTATGTTGCCGGGCGCGGTGTAGGTGGCGGCAGTAGCACTGCTGGCGGCAATGGGTTAATTGTAATTTATGTTAATGGCGTAAAAACTTCATACAGTTACACAGGCGATGTTCAAACTCTTACGGTGTAATCATGGACACAGAAATCAAAATTAATCTAAACACAACAACCATCCCAATTGAAGTTGTTGAAGTGCCCATAACAATCATTGAAATACTTGAAAAAGACGGCAAGCGTTATGCTTGGAATGAGGCAACCTTGTCTTGGGTAGAGGTTGATGGGCTGTGAACCTGCGCGTTGCAATCGCCGCCCTTACTCTTAGTGCTTCGGCGCTAGTGGGTATTGCTGTACATGAAGGGTATAGGGGCGAAGCCTACCGGCCTCTGGCCGAAGACGTTCCGACGATTGGTTTTGGCACTACTGAAAACGTCAAAATGGGCGACAAGATTACACCCGAACGTGCGCTAATAAGATTGCTAAATGACTCATCAATGTTCCAAAAGGCGGTCCAAAGATGCGTTAATGTTCCACTCTACCAATATGAGTTCGACGCTTACGTCTCGCTAACTTACAATATCGGTGAAGGAAACTTCTGCAAAAGTACGTTGGTTAAACTACTCAACCAACAAAAGTACGACGAAGCGTGCGCCCAAATTCTACGCTGGGATAAGTTCAAGGGGCGTGCTTTACCGGGCCTAACAAAGCGCAGGCAGGAGGAGTTCAAACAATGCTCGGGCTTTTAGTTAATCGGTGGGTGTTAGGCGGATTGGCCGGGCTAATAATGCTCGGCTTTTCGTATTGGAAGGGTTACACTCACGGCAAAGATGTCGTGCAAAAAGAATGGGATGCCTACAAAGTAGTTCAGGAACGTGAAGTGCAAGCTCAAGCAGACAAATCGCGACAAATTGAGCGACAAATGCAAGCCCATGCCGACATTATTCAGAAGGAGCGTATTCGTGAAACACAGATTGTTAATCGTCGCTACAACGCTCTTATTGACAGCGTGCGCGACCGCCCCGAAGCCCGTCAAGACTCAGTGCCCGCAAGTACCGACAATGCTGTGGGATGCACCGGAGAGGGATTGGCAAGGCCAGATGCAGAATTTCTTGCAGGGTACGCTGCCGATGCCGCCAGACTCCAAGCCCAATACAACGCCTGCCGCGAAGCCTACGAAGTGATTCAAAATGCCGCTCAGTAAACTTGTATTTAAACCGGGAATAAATCGCGACCAGACGAATTATGCGTCTGAGGGTGGCTGGTACGAGTGCGACAAGATTCGTTTTCGCTCGGGATTCCCGGAAAAGATTGGTGGTTGGCTTAGATATAACGAAACTCAATTTATTGGAGTATGTCGTTCACTTTTTAATTGGGTTACAACTGACGGCAACAATCTATTAAGCCTTGGAACAAATAAAAAAGTATATGTTGAATCAGGAAACTTTTTATTTGACATAACTCCAGTAAGAGCGGTATTTATTATTCCATCATCCACCACATTAAATGGTGAGGTTGGTTCTGTTACGGTAACAATTACATGAGCGTACTAAATACTACCAATGGCTCCAATCAGATTACTGTTACGTTAGCCAATCATGGTGCGTTAAACGGTGATTATGTATTAATCCAAAACGTTAATAGCGCTGTTGGTGGTATTCCCGCATCTGAAATAAATACAAACCATCTTATTTCTGGCGTAACAACAAATACTTTTATCATTACTACCACGACAGCAGCATCATCTGCTGCTTCATATTCTTCTCCAATTACGTTTATTTTTGATATTCACGCTGGAGTTGCAACTGGTTCATTTGGCTATGGATGGGGTGCTGGCGGCTGGAGTCGTGGGGCTTGGGGTAGTGCATTTACTTTACCAATTGTTACCCCGCCAAGATTATTTTCACAAGATAGATTTAATAACGACCTTTTGTTCTGCATTAGAAATGCGGATATTTATTATTGGGAATACGATAATACTTTTGCAACTAGGGCCGTATTGCTTTCTTCGCTTAATGGCGCATCAGATGTTCCGCAACTTGTTGGCAGTATTCTTATGTCTCAACAAGATAGGCACTTACTGGCGTTTGGTTGCACCGAATACAGCACAAATAACTATGACCCGCTTTTAATTCGTTGGGCAAGTCAAGATGCTCCCGAATGGTGGACTCCGGGCAATGTAACAGTTACATCAACTGGCGCCTTGAGTTCTGCTGGATTTTTTCGTTTAGCAAACGGTTCGCAAATTATTAAAGCAGTTAGAACAAGACAAGAAATTCTTGTATTTACTGATTCTAGTTTATATTCAATTCAATATGCTGGAACTGAAGAAGTTTTTATTCCTCCTCAAGAATTTGCAGACAATATTTCTATTATTTCTACAAACTCTGCCATCACAGTAAATAACGTTACATATTGGATGGGAATTGATAAGTTTTATGCTTATAACGGTAGAGTAGAAACTTTGTCCTGTACCTTACGTCAATATGTCTTCCAAGACATTAATCTTGCCGCTGCCCCTCAAGTTGTTTGTGGAACAAATGAACAATTCAATGAGGTGATTTGGTTTTATCCAAGCCGGGATTCAAACGAAGTTAACAGATATGTTATTTACAACTATCTGGAAAATCTTTGGTACTACGGTCAACTGGAAAGAACCGCTTGGTTGGATTCGTCTCTTCGCTTCTATCCTCAAGCTGCTTCTACAAGCGGTTGGTTGTTTAATCACGAAAACGGTACTAATGATGATGACCTTCCGATGCAGTCATATATTTCATCGGGTGACATTGACATTGAAAGCGGCGACCAATTTATGTTGATTCGCCGCATTATTCCTGACGTTAACTTTACTGGCTCAAGCGCTAATGATGCTAGTGTTGATTTAACAATCAGTCCGCGCAATTTCCCCGGTTCGTCATATGCAACAAATAACGCAGAAGGAACGGGCCTTACAAAAGCGGTGGAACTTTCAACTACCGTACCAATTGACCAATACACAGACCAAGTTTTTGTCCGCGCCAGAGGGCGTCAGATTAGATATAAAATTGAATCTGATGGATTAAATGTGCAATGGCAACTTGGCATTCCGCGTATTGATACACGCCCAGATGGAAGGAAGTCTTAATGGGCATGATTAACTTTAAAGCGCCTGCCCTGCCGCTTCCTACAAATCAATACGATACAAACCAACAAAATCAACTGTTGCGCGCTTTGCGTTTGTATTTCAACAACATAGACTCTTTAACTCCAGTTCAGTCTGAATACTTTAAAGGGCGCGGCGACCAGCTTGTAATGCCGTATGGGTCTTTTTTTAGTACGTCTACCCAGACGGCTGCAAGCACTACAGTCTCTTATGCCATCACATATTCAAATACTGACGTATCAAATGGCGTAACTCTTTCAAACTCATCTAGATTAAATGTTACCTATCCCGGCATTTATAACATTCAATTTAGTGTTCAGTTATCAAATGATACTAACAACACAATTGATATTGATGTGTGGCTAAGAAAAAACGGGTCCGATGTTAGTAACACAAACAGTCGATTTGGTCTCGCTCCAAGAAAGAGTGCTGGAGACCCATACCACACAATAGGCGCTTTAAACTTATTTGTTCAACTTGATGCCAATGATTATGTAGAATTGTATTGGAGAACAACAAATACAACTGCCGTCATTCAATATTATGCGGCGGGCACAAGTCCTACAAGACCTGCTGTACCGTCTGTCATTACCACAGTATCATTTGTGTCTGCAATTTAAACGGTGAAATTATGAGCCTAAAAAACCTAGCCCAACATCTTGCCGCGCATGGTCGTGGTAATGACAAGATGCTTATGCACGTTACCCCAGCAGAGGTTGCTGGACTTCAAAGCATTGCTATGGCGGCTGGCGGTAGACTTTCGGTGAATCCTCATACGGGACTTCCAGAGGCTGGGTTTTTTGAAGATTTTCTTCCCACGATTCTTGGCACCGTTGCGGGATTTGCTACTGGCAATCCTTACATTGGCGCTACTGTAGCGGGTGCTAGTGAAACTGCAAAGAGCGGTAATTTATTGTCGGGTGTCATGACTGGACTTACTGCATTTGGTATGCAGGGTCTTGGGCAAACTCTGGCTAATACTGGCGCTAACACTGCAAGCCAAGCTGCTAATGCGGCCACTCAAGCTGGTCAAGCCGGTGGTGTTGGCCTTACCCTACCTGCCGGTGCCGCAGATGCGGTAAGCGGACTTACTGGCGCTGGAAAGATTGGATTTAGCGCGCCAGCAAGTTCTGTTGCATCAAACATTGGTTCTTCTGTGCCCGGTATCGGTGATATTGCCTCTGGAATTGGTGGCGGGGCAAGCAAAGCAGCCGATTTGTTTACCATGAGCAATCCGGCAAAATTAAATATGTCAAACATTTTGTCTGGAGTTAAAGGCGTATTTCAGCCGGGCGGTCTTGATGCATTCAAGACTGCTGGCGGAGCGGCTGGCGCTCCTCTTACTGGAAAAGAAATGATTTCGCGGATTGCTGCGCCTGTTTACGGTCTTGGTTTAATGGGCAGCCAGACAACTCCAGAAAAAAAAGAACAAGATTACGGAGACTACGTTCCGCTTTCTGAAGTGCGTAAACGTTATGGTTATGCAATGGGCGGAGATGTGGATACAAGTCGCCAACAAATAAATTTTGATATGCGCAACAAACCAATGGGCGAGCGCAATGATATTGACGGTGGTTATGCCAAAGGCGGTTATTTAAATGGGGATGGCGATGGCATGAGTGATAGCATCCCCGCAACCATTGAGGGTAAACAACCTGCGCGTTTGGCGGATGGCGAATTTGTTATCCCAGCAGATGTTGTAAGTCATCTTGGAAATGGTTCTACAAAAGCTGGCGCTCAACGTTTATATGAAATGATGTCGCGTGTTAGAAAGGCTCGTACAGGAAATCACAAGCAAGGCAAACAAATCAACCCAAATAAATTTATTCCAACATGAGACTGCAAAATGTTGCTCAGGGTCATATTCAAGTAATGTGGCCCGAAGTGAAAGAATATATTGAGAGTGCGTTAAAATTTAGTGGTGGAGAATATACTGCCGAACAATTAAAGGTTTTTTTGATTCGTGGTGAACAAACCTTATTGGTTATTGTTGATGATAAAAATAAGATTCATGGCTGCACTACTGTGCAGTTGATTGACTATCCAAATTTCCGGGTAGCTTTTATTACAAGCATTGGCGGGAGATTAATTTCAACGCCAGACAGTTTTCAGGATTTGGTGAATTGGGCCAAATTTAACGGAGCAACTAAGATTCAGGGCGCGGCTCGCGCATCAATCGAAAGATTGTGGCGCAAGTTATACAAATTTGAGCGGCGTTATGCAATTGTGGAGAAAGATATATGAACCGCTTACTTTTAGCCGAAATGCCAGACCTTCCGATGGAAGCATTTTTGCACATTGGTGATAAAAAAATTAAACCGCAAAAGGGCGGCGGTGGCGGCACTCAAACTGTTACTCAGCAAAACTATCCGCCCGAACTTGCCCCGCTTATCAAAGAATCTGGAGAGCTGGCAAAAAACGTTGCTGCCCTTCCTTATGTTGGATATGGCGGCGAACGTATTGCCGAATTTACCCCAGAGCAGTTATTTGTTCAGCGTGCTGTTATGGGTCTTGAAAGACCGGAGGAGTTTGGTGCTGCTTCTCGCGGTACAGCACGCGCAGGCGAATTAGGTTATTCATCTGCGCAACAAGGATTGAGTCGTGCATTGGGCTACACGCCCGGTACATTTTCTCGCGATACTGCTCAGTATTACATGAGTCCTTATGAACAGGCGGTAACTGATGCCGCGCTTCGCGAAGCCGAGCGTTCTTATGGCATGGAGCAACGTCGTGCAAATCTTCAGGCCGGTGCGCGTGGCGGTTTGGGTGGTAGCGCACAAGCATTACGAGAATCAGAAGCCGCTCGCAATTACTCGACACTTCGTTCTGACATCCAAGCCAAGGGCCGCCAAGAAGCATTCCAACAAGCGCAAGCACAGTTTGAGCGTGACCGTTCTGCTGCCGCTACCGCTGCTCAATTAGCCGGTCAGGTTGGAACATATGGTCTTGGTCAAGCCACCACGGCTGCGGGACAAATGGCTGACATTGGACGCGGCGTACAAGCGTCTGATTTGGAACGTATGCAAGCACAAGGTCGCATTGGCGAACAAATTCAAAATCGTAATCAACAAATTATGTCGCTTCAGTACGAAGACTTTCTTCGTCAGCGCGGATACCCAGCAGAACAGGCGGCATATTTTTCTTCCATTTTGCGCGGCCTGCCAATTCAACCGGGCGGGAGCACAGTTTCTACTGCAATGATGGGCAATCCTACCGCGCAGACATTTGGCGGAATATTGCAACTTTTGGCTCAGTCTAAGTTAATTTAGTCGGGTGATATATGAATCTTCTTAAAGCGCAAGATTTACTAAAAGGCGTGCCCGACCAGCAACTACAGCAGATGCTCCAACGCCCACCGGGCACAATTCCACCGTTTCTGATTGTCTCAGAGGCTGCCAGACGCTCTAAGGTGCGTCAGGAGTATCAGGGTGATATGCAAGGCAAGCCGCCCACTTCTACGGTCATAGAAGACCTTATGAACAATATGGGTGTGGCTGCACTTAAACCCCCGGGCCAACAGCAAGTACCCGTTCAAACACCTCAAATGCCTGCCGCACCTCAAGAACCTGTCCAGATGTATGACGGCGGGATTGTTGCGTTTGCAAATGGCGGTCTTCCTTCTGTGGAAGACGTTGAAAGTTATCTTGCCCCACGAGCCGGTGGTTCTGAGTCTGGGTTTGACGCAAGCGTTGCTCCGTATATCCCCGGGCTTGATGGCCGCGTTCGCGCTGGCGTAATGGGGTCTGCAAATCCAAAGCAAACAATCTCCGGCTACCAGATTGGTTATGAAGACGGTGTAAACGCTGCAATGGCAAGAATTATTCCAACTCCAGCCGGAAACATTGTTGGCGGCGAATATCGTCGCCAACTTGGCAATGATTCTGAAGTTGCCGTTCGTGGAAATTACAATCCATATGGCGAGATGCCAGCAATGGATTTCCGTCAGGCTCCTGTATCTGTTGAGTACACCAAGCGGTTTGACAAAGGTGGGATTGCCTTTTTTCAAGGTGGCGGCCCCGCCGATATGTATCAGTTCATGCCGGAGTACGCGCAGAACATCAATATTGAAGAACTCCCGGGCTTTGACGACTTTATGGGTCAGGCACGAACGGCAATGGGTTCTAGCGAACTGCCCAAATATCGTGAAGAAATTGAAGCGGAACGCGCTCGCATGGCAAAGGAAGAGCCTAACGATATTTCCAGTACCCTGAAATACATCGGGCGCGGTCTTGCTCAATCAAAGTCAAGAGATTTTATGAGTTCTCTCGCGCAAGGCATTAGTGCCGGGTTTGAAATGCAAGAACAAGCGCAACTTAAGAATCGTGAATCTCAGCGTCAACTGCGCGCATCCGAGATTGAACTTGCCCAGAAAGAACGTGCAGAGCGTGCTGGTTTGTTTGGTCTTGCCAAACAACTTGAGGCTAATGCATTACAAAAGCGCAATAGCGCTATTAATCAACATCAACAAGCAGCGCAATTGGCACTTACTGGTAGACATTATCAAGATGTGGCCTTCGATTCTGCTGAACGTCGCGGTATTGATTTAAAGCAACTTGGGCTTGAGGAGCAACGTCTTAATATTGAAAGAACGCGACTTGCCAATCAAGACAGACTTAGCGCAAAAGATATTATTTCGCTATCAACAGACCTTTCTTCGCAACTTAGTCAGGCTAGAAAGCGTCTTGATGACTTTTATGCCGCAGCAAGTGCCGACCCAACAAATTGGTATTCGATTGAAAAGGAAAGAATTAAAAGTCTGCCAAGCGTTTCGGAACAAAGGGTGGCAAGGGAAAGATTACGTCAAGGTTTAGAATCACAATATGGAATAACTGATTTACAATCGAGGCTTCAGCAGTTACAAAAATTGAATAAATAGTATGCCCGTAACTATTGACATACCCGGACTTGGACCAGTCTCAATCCCTGACAATGTTCAAGAGGGTCAGGTGGATGCGTATGTTCAATCTGTTGCAAAAAAACGTGGCATAAAACTAGCGGAAGAGGCTCCGGCCCCCGCACCAGACAAGTCATATGGCGTCATGCCTGCTCTGCGGGATATTGGCGTTAGCGCAGCCGGTATCGTCCCCGGTTTAATTGAAAC
>Ga0172373_10005344_pt1 | contig 17682 bp, 20 predicted proteins | sample Lak10m_2_FD_114546 | JGI IMG/M metagenome (GOLD analysis project Ga0172373, IMG submission 114546) | Freshwater microbial communities from Kabuno Bay, South-Kivu, Congo - kab_092012_10m | ecosystem: Environmental > Aquatic > Freshwater > Lake | place: Democratic Republic of the Congo...
AAGGCGCGCGGCTATGGCAACTTCTCCACAATCCGCACCGTCGTCTTCCTCCTCGCCGGCAAGCTCGATTTCAGCAAAATCAACCCACATGCCGCTTAACCCACTCGTTTTTCAAGAGACCCCTTTTTTATGAATGACTGCTATCCGGCGACAGTCCTGAGTGACTGCTGATGGCCGAAAGCAGGCGGTAAGCCATTCCACCAGCGCAACTGAAAGTCGGCGCTGGCGATCCGGCGATCAGGTTCAAGCGCCCGCGTGCAGCCGCACCGGAATCCGTTTTGCGCCGAACGGTGTGCCGAACTTTCCGTAGCGCCCCGCAACCGCCGTGCCGCAGTGCTTGCAGCGCCCGCTGTCGTCCAGCGCATAGGCGAGGATGTTGTACCAGTCGCGCTGGATCACGATCTGGCCGCAGCCGGGGCAATGGGTGGCGTCGCCGGCCTTGTCGTGCACGTTGCCGGTATAGACGTAGCGCAGCCCGGCGTCCATGGCGATGCGGCGGGCGCGCGTCAGAGTGGTCGCTGGCGTGGCGGGGATCTCGCGCATCTTCCAGTCGGGATGGAAGGCACTGAAATGCAGCGGCACGTCGGGGCCGAGTTCCTTCGCCACCCAGGCGGCGAGCGCCGCGAGCTCGGCGTCGGAATCGTTTTTTCCGGGGATCAGCAGGGTGGTCAGCTCGATCCAGCAGTCGGTCTCGTGATGCACCAGGGCGATCAGGTCGAGCACGGCCTGCAGGTGGGCGCCGCAGAGCTTGTCGTAGAACTCTACGCTGAAGGCCTTGAGGTCGATGTTGGCCGCGTCCATCTTGGCATAGAACTCGCGCGCCGGCGTCAGGTGCATGTAGCCGGCGGTGACGGCGACGGTCTTGATGCCCAGCGCATGGCAGGCGTCGGCCGTGTCCATCGCGTATTCGGCGAAGATCACCGGGTCGTTGTAGGTGAAGGCCACGCTCTGCGCGCCGGTCTGCCGGGCGGCGCGGGCGATGGCCTCGGGCGTGGCGTCGTCCATCAGCCGGTCCATGTCGCGTGACTTGGAGATGTCCCAGTTCTGGCAGAACTTGCAGGCCAGGTTGCAGCCGGCGGTCCCGAAGGACAGGACGCTGGAGCCGGGGTAGAAGTTGTTGAGCGGCTTCTTCTCGATCGGATCGATGCAGAAGCCCGAGCTGCGCCCCCAGGTGGTGAGGATCAGCTTGCCATCCTGCATGGCGCGCACGAAGCAGGCGGCGCGCTGGCCCTCGTGCAACTTGCATTCGCGCGGGCAGAGGTCGCACTGGATGCGGCCATCCTCCAGCGCATGCCACCAGCGCGCCGGGACGCCGCTCAGCGGGGCATCGCTTCTTTCCATTTTTTCACCTCGTAGCGCTGCAAATGCACCTCGGGCGACCACCAATCGGCGGGCAGTCCGGCCTTCTGTTTCAGGTGGACCATGAACTGGCGCGGATCGGGCAGTTGCTCCCAGACCTGCGGCAGGAAGGTGCTGCGATGATTGCCGGCACTGAAAATCACGCCATCGACATCCGGTCGCAGTTGGCGCAGGGCGTCGGCTTCGTCGCTGAAGCTCATCGGCACGGGCGCCGTCAGCAGCGAGACTTCCACGCGCGTCCGCGGCAGTTCCTCGACCGTCAGTGGCGCAAAGCGCGGATCGCGGAAGGCGGCGGCGACGGCATTGGTGCGCACGTCCTGGTCGAGGGGGCGATGGGCCTGCAAGGATCCGATGCAGCCGCGCAGGGCGCCGTTCTGCGTCAGTGTGACGAAGGTGGCGCCGGGTTGCGCCAAGGCCGGGTGTCCCGGTTCGGCCTGCAGCGGCTGGCCGAGCTGGGCGGCAATGGCGTTGCGCGCGCGCACCAGCAGCGCCGCGCCGGGGTCGTCGCCGGCGACGGCGGCGGATTCATACAGCGCGAAGCTGGCATAGCCGACGACGCGCGACTTGTCGCCGGCGGTATCGCCCGAATTGCATTGCGCGATGCGCTCGATGTGCAGGCCGCGCTGTCGTGCCACGGCCAGCAGTCCGTTGATCGGCAGCGCACCGCAGGCCTGCTCGAAGCTGGTCAGCTGGTCCAGCGCGAGGATGTGGTCCGCTGTTTCGCCATCGATGCGCCGGGCTTCGGCATAGGCATGAAAATGCGAGAGGTCGGAGCTGATCAGGATCAGGGTTTCCGGCCCGCCCCAGAGGCGGTCGATGACCTCGGCGACTTCGCGCGCGCCGGTGCGACCGACGGCCAGCGGCACCAGACTGAAATCGCCGAGCACGGTTTGCAGGAAGGGCAGTTGCACTTCCAGCGAGTGTTCCTGGGCATGGGCGGCATCGCTGGCGACCACCTGCGGCAGCCCGGCCAGAGCATCCAGCGCGGCGCGGTCGAGCGGAATGCTGCCCAGTGGTGTGGCGAAAGCCTGCACCGTCGGCGCCGCCAGGCCGTTGACCGCGACGCGATGGCAGGGGCCGAGCAGGACCACGCGGCGGATGCGATCCGCCAGCGGGGCGAGCAGGGCATAGGCCTTGCCGGCGGTGCCGCCGGAATAGACGTAACCGGCATGCGGCACGATCAGGGCTTTGAGCGTGCCAGCAGAAGTCGGCGCTGGCAGGACGGCGGCCGAGAGGCAGGTCGCCACCTCGTCGCGCAGGGCGCCGGCTTCACCTGGATAGAAGGTGCCGGCCACGGCCGGCGGGCGCAAGGATGTGGCGGTGATCATGAGTCCCCCATCAGCAGCAGGCCGGCGACCAGCCCGGCGGCAATGGCGGCAAAGCCCGGCAGCGTCAGGCGGGCCAGACGGGCGCCGCCGATGGTCACCACCAGCCCGGCCTTGAACGCGAGATTGGACAGCGTGGCGAGCGTGATAGCGGTCACCGCCTGGGGGGCGGAAAGCCGCTCCATGCCGAACATGCGCAGGGACGACAGGGTGATCGCATCGACGTCGGTCAGGCCCGAGGCGAGGGCAAGAACGTAGAGGCCGCGGCTGCCGGCGATGTCCTGCAGCCAGGCCGCCAGCACCAGTACCAGGGCATAGAGCAGGCCGAAGCTCACGGCGGTCTTGAGTTCCGTCGGGTTGGTGACATCCGGCATGGGCAGGGCGTTGCCGCTCTCCAGCTGGCGCCAGCCCCATGCCGTGGCAACGACGCCGAGCAGCAGGCCGCCGGCCAGCACCGTGGCCAGGGGCAGGAACAGCGCCGGCGAGACAACGACGCTGACCACCGACAGGCGCACCAGCACGACAAGGTTGGCCAGCAGGATGACGACCATCGCGGTGCGCAGGAGCGCCACCTCGGCGCGGGCATGGCGGGCGAAGATCATGGTTGTCGCGGTGGATGACACCATGCCGCCAAATATGCCGATCAGGGCCGCGCCGTGACGCGCGCCGACGATGCGCAAGGCGGCATAGCCGGCCAGCGATACGCCGCAGATGAGTACCACCATGAGCCAGATGTTGCGCGGATTCAGCGCCTCGTAGGGGCCGAAATTGCGATCGGGCAGGATCGGCAGGATCACCAGTGCCAGCACGGCGAACTGCAGGATAGAGATCAGGTCGACTGCCGTCAGACTCCTGGAAATGCCGTGCAGCTCGGCCTTGAAGTAGAGCAGCACGGTGGTGGCGATCGCCAGCATGATGGCGCTGGTTTCGTGCCCGTACCAGACCATCGCGCCAAGCAGATAGCAGACCAGCAGGGCAACCACCGACGTGGTGCCAGGATCGCCCGTGTCGAGCGGGTCGGAAACATGGGCCGCGATGATCATCGCGGCGATCGCCAGCAGGCCGGCGGCCAGCAGCCAGGCGCTGTCGGTGAGCTGGCTCAGCAGTGCGCACAGGCAACCGAGCAGGCCGACCAGGGCGAAGGTGCGCAGTCCGGCCTTGACGTCGGGCTGGCGCTCGCGCTCAAGGCCGATCAACAGCCCGATGCCGAGACTGACGGCGAAAGCCTGCAGGGTTTCGTAGCCGGGAGCAGACGCGAACATGGCGATATCGAAAGGAGAGCCTATAGCTCATTATAGAATCGCGCCATGAGCTACTACGCCCTCGTTCCCGCCGCCGGATCGGGTTCCCGCATGGGTGCTGCGGCGGGGCGGGCGGTTGTCAAGCAGTACCTGCCGCTCGCCGGCCGACCGATGATCTGGCATGCGCTGGCAACCCTCTGCGCGGCACCGGCCATCGAGGCGGTATTCGTTGTGCTCGCGCCCGATGACGGCGACTGGCCGGCGGACATTGCCGCCGCCCTGGGTGACAAGTTGCATGTGCTGCGCTGCGGCGGCGCCACCCGTGCCCAGAGCGTGGCCAACGGCCTGCGCGGCATGGCCGATGTCCTGGGGGCGATCGGCGACGACTGGGTGCTGGTGCACGATGCGGCGCGGCCCTGCCTGACACAGGCGATGATCGGGCGCCTGATTGCCGAGGTCGGCGACGCCGACGCCGGCGGGCTGCTTGCCATACCCGTCGCCGACACGCTCAAGCGCGGCGACGAGCATGGCCACATCCGCCAGACGGTGCCACGCGAGGGCCTGTGGCAGGCGCAGACACCGCAGATGTTCCGCCATCGCCTGCTGCTCGATGCCCTCGACTTTGCCCCGCAGGTCACCGACGAGGCCAGCGCCATCGAGGCCCTCGGCCTGGCACCGCGGCTGGTTGCCGCCGACATCAGCAATCTCAAGGTGACCTATCCGCTCGATCTGCGAATGGCGGAATGGATCCTGCGCAACCGCAACGAGGACGCCCAGTGAGCGAAAGCACCGAACCCCGCATCGAGGAGGTCGAAGCGCTGCCTGGCGTGACCCTGCTCGAATTCGGCACCTCCTGGTGCGGCCATTGCGCCGCCGCGCAGGCGCCGATCGCGACCGCCCTGGCCGGCCATCCCGGCGTGCGCCACCTCAAGGTCGAGGATGGCCCCGGGCGCCGCCTCGGCCGACATTACAAGGTCAAGCTGTGGCCGACGCTGGTGTTCCTGCGTGACGGCCGCGAACTGGCCCGGCAGGTGCGGCCGGCCGGTGCCGGCGAGATCGCCCAGGCGCTGGCGACGATCGAGGCGGCGCCATGAATGTCCCCTACCGTGTCGGCCAGGGCTACGACGTGCACGCCCTGACGCCCGGCCGCAAGCTTATCCTTGGCGGCGTCGAGATTCCCCATGATCGTGGCCTGCTCGGGCATTCCGACGCGGACGCGTTGCTGCATGCGATCACCGACGCCATTCTCGGCGCGGCCGGACTGGGCGACATCGGTGGCATGTTTCCCGATACGGCGGCGCAGTGGGAGGGGGCGGACAGCCGCCGGCTGCTGCGCGGCGCGGTCGAGGCGGCACGCCATGCCGGCTGGGTGGTGGGCAACGTCGATGCCACGATCATCGCCCAGGCGCCGCGCATCGCGCCGCATGTCGCGGCGATGCGCGCCAACATCGCCGCCGACCTCGGCATTGCCGCCGCTGCGGTTAACGTCAAGGGCAAGACCAACGAGCGCCTGGGCTTCGAAGGTCGCGCCGAGGGCATCGTGACGCAGGCCGTGGTTCTCCTCGTCGCGCGTGACGCCGGCTGAGTCGGCGCCGACACGGCACCGCGTTTTCTTCGCCCTGTGGCCCGACGCGGCGGCCGTGGCGGGCCTTTCCAGGCTGGCGACCCGGCTTGCCGCCAGCGGCGGCCGGATCATGCGCGCACCAAGCCTGCACCTGACCCTGGCATTCATCGGTGCGGTATCGGCGCAGGACATCGCCGCGCTGAAGGCGGCGGCCGGGCGGGTCGCCGGCGCCGGCTTCGAGCTCCGCCTCGACCGGCTTGGCTACTGGGCGCGCGGCGGCATCGTGCATGCGCTGCCCTCGGCGGTGCCGGCGGGATTGCGGCAGCTTGCCGGCGATCTGGCGGAAGCGCTTGCGGCTGAGGGGTTTCCCGCGAAGGCAAGCGGGGACCGCGGCCAGGCACCGCATGTGACTTTGCTGCGTAACGCACCGGCGCCGCGGCAGGCGCAGCAGATCGAGCCCGTCACCTGGCGCGCCGCCGAATTCGTGCTGGTGGAAAGCCAGCTTTCGCCGGCGGGCTCCGACTACCGCGTGCTGGCGCATTTTCCGCTTGCCGGCGGCGGCATGCGATGAATTAGAATCCCGTCATTCCAGCGGAGATACCAGCGTGTTCAAGCTTTTCGGTCCGAAGAAAACCACGCCGCGCCTTGAGCGCCTGCACGCCCTGAGCCTGTTCGTGAACCTGACGCCGGCCGAGCTGAGCATTGTCGACGGCCTGCTGCACGAGCGCAGCTACCTTGCCGGCGAGGTGATCTTCGACGAAGGCGAGGAAGGCCAGGCGATCTACATCATCGCCTCGGGGGAGGTGCTGATTTCTCGCCAGGAGCGTGCCGAGGAGTTGCCAAAAGTCGGCGCTGGCGAGACGCCGCGACGTCGCCAGGGCGACTCCGGCCGCGTTGCCCAGCTTGGCCCCGGCACCTTCTTCGGCGAGCTCGCGCTGCTCGACAATTCGCCGCGCTCGGCACAGGCGCGTGCCGCCACCGCCTGCCAGCTGATCATCTTTTTCCGTGACGACTTCGTCGGCCTGCTCGATACGCACGCCCGCATTGCCTCGAAGATCTCGCGCCAGCTGGCGCGACACCTTGGCGCCCGCATGCGCGGCATGGCGCAGGCCATGGGCACGCACCAGCACGCCGTATGAACGGCGCGGGCGAGGGCGGCGGCAGCCCGGCCACGCACAGCCACATCGGCTCGGGCCCGCTGGTCTGGGTGCTGATCATCGGTGTCACCTGCCTGCTGCTGCTGGTGTTCCAGCGCGTGCTCTGGCTGGTGGTGCCGTTTCTGCTGGCGCTGATTCTCTATTACCTGCTGTTCCCGGCGGTGCGGACACTGATCTATCGCGGCATGAGCCGCGACGCCGCCTCGGCGCTGGTGATGTCCGTCTTCCTTGTCCTGCTCGGTTTTGCCACGATCTCGCTGACGCCGAAGGTGGCAGGGCAGGTCGCGCGCTGGCAGGAGACCGTGGATCGCTATGTCCAGGGCGGCACGCGGCTGCTCGATTCCTCGCTGCGCGCGCTTGAGGAAGGCTGGCCGACGCTGGCGCGGGCGCATGTCGCCGACACCGTGGCCCAGCGCCTTGAAAAGGGCACCGGCAACATCAACGAACATATCGAACCGGTGGCGCTGGGCATCATGGCCTGGACCCCCTCGCTGCTGCTGGCACCCTTCCTCGCCTTCTTCTTCCTGCGCGACGGACGTCGCTTCAAGCGCTTCCTCGGCGCGGCCGTGCCGAATGCCTTTTTCGAGCGCACGCTCTACCTGCTGCACGAGATCGACCGTACCGCGCGGGCCTATTTCCAGGGCTTGATCAACCTGACCATCCTGGACACGCTCACGCTTGCCGCCGGCCTCTGGCTGCTGGGCATTCCCGGCCCGCTGACGCTGGGCCTGATCTGCGCCATACTGGCCTGGGTACCCTATGTCGGCTCCATCCTCGGCGGGCTGGTGGTGGTGCTGGTGGCAGCGACGGATTTCCCCACCGATCCGGCCATGGCCTATTGGGCGGTTGCGCTGTTTGTCTTCGTGCGCCTGCTCGATGACTTCTTCTACATGCCGATGACGGTTGGCAAAAGCCTGGAACTGCACCCCCTGATCACCGTGCTGATGATCTTTGCCGGTGGCGCAGTGGCCGGCATTCCCGGCTTGATGCTGGTGTTGCCGGTGCTTGGCGTGGTCATGGTGATCGGTGAAACCGCCGGCCTGATCCTTTCCGATACGCGACTGATGGCGCGCCACCGCCATGCGCGCGCATTGCGCCAGCGCGAGGCCAGCGCCGACCTCTGATCCCGGCTCAGACCGCCGGATCGTCGCGGTTGCGCATGAAGCGCGCGAGGTCGTCGAGCGCCTTGTCCAGCGCGGCGCGCAATTCGGCGTCGGCAATCTGCTCCGCCATCGCCTGGCGCATGCACAGCATCCACTGTTCCGCTTCGGCGCTGCCGATGGCGAAGGGCAGGTGGCGCGAGCGCAGGCGCGGGTGCCCGTATTTTTCAACGTAGAGCTGCGGCCCGCCCAGCCAGCCGGTCAGGTACATGTACAGCTTCTGCTCGGCACTGGCGAGGTCCGGCTGGTGCAGCTTGCGTATGCCGTAGGCTTCCGGCAAGGTATCCATCAGTTCGTAGAAACGGGCAACAAGGCGCCGCACGGCGGCGTCGCCACCGATGCGCTGGTAGGGTGTGGGGGTGGTCGGGTTCATGGGTTCTCCGGCGCAGGCTCGCCGACGGGAATGACAATTCGTGCAATCAGGCCGCCGCCGTCGCGCGGCAGCAGTTCAAGGCGGCCCCCGTGGCTGCGGGCGACGCGTTCGACGATGGCCAACCCCAGCCCGGCGCCGACGGCATTGCTGCGGGCGTCGTCGAGGCGGGCGAAGGGACGCTTGACGCGCTCGACCTCCCCGGGCGGGATACCGGGCCCACGGTCGCCGACATCGATCGACCATGTGCCGGGGCCGCCGTGCAAGCCCAGCTCGACCGCTTGCTGATGCCCGGCGTGGCGCAGGGCATTGTCGATCAGGTTGCTGACTGCACGGCGCACGGCTTGCGGGCGCAGTGGCAGGTTTGCCGCGGCGGTGGCGGGAAACTCAACAGCATAGCCGCGCCGGCGATACTGGCCGGCGAGTTCGGCAAGCAGGGCGGCAAGGTCGAGCTCCTGAACGGCTTCGCCGCCTTCAGAGCGCGCAAAGTCGAGGAACTGGCCGATGGTCTTGTCCATTTCCTCGACGTCGGCGGTCATGCCTTCGCGCAGCATTTCGTCGCCGGCCATCTCGATGCCAATGCGCAGGCGCGTCAGCGGCGTGCGCAAGTCATGCGAAATGCCGGCCAGAATCAGGGCGCGATCCTGGTCGATGCGGGCGAGGTCGGCGCTCATCTGGTTGAACGCTCGCGAGACCGTTGCCAGTTCGGTCGGGCCGCCCTCATCGAGCTGGTCCGGCGTGGTGCCGGCGCCGACTTCCCGTGCCGCACGCTGCAGCGCCTTGAGCGGCCGAGTGATGCGGAAGACGATCAGCCAGGCGCCAAACAGTGACAGCAGCAGCACCAGCGCCCCCCAGCCCAGCCAGCCAATGGGAAAGACGCGCTCGATGCGCTCGCGCGGCAGGGCCAGCCAATAGCCGAACTCGTCGCTTTCATCGATGCGGAAATTGAGGAACAGCGCGCGTTCCCCTTCGCGTTCCAGGCTCAGGCGGGTATGCGGCCCGAGCTCTTCGCGCACCAGGCTTTCGACGCGCTGCAGGAAGGGCCGGTCAGCCAGGGGCTCGACGCGGTCAGCCGGGTCGGCGGGATAGATGTGGATGCCTTCGCGGTCCGACAGGTCGCGCAGCAGATCGCGGCGGGATTCGACGCGCGCCGATACCAGCGCGGCACGCGTCAGGTTGGCGACACTGACCAGGGTTTGCGCCAGCTGGCGCGCCCGGGGTTCGCGTTCGTAGGCACGGTAGATTGCAAACCAGGCCGTGACCGAAAGCAGCATCAGCACGGTGAGCAGCAGGAAGGTGCGCCACAACAGCGAGCGCGGCATGAGCTTCATGGTACGGCCGGCTTACTCGTGCTTTTTTCCGTCAGGAACGAAAACGTAGCCGAAGCCCCAGACGGTCTGGATATAACGCGGCTTGCCCGGGTCTTCCTCGACCAGTTTGCGCAGGCGCGAGATCTGGACGTCGATGGCGCGGTCGAACACCTCGTATTCGCGGCCGCGCGCCAATTCCATCAGCTTGTCGCGGCTCATCGGCTGGCGCGGATGTTCCAGCAGCACCCGCAGCAGGCCGAATTCGCCCGAGGTAAGCAGGGTTGTGGCGCCATCGCGTTCGAGTTCGCGCGTGCCGAGGTTGATGCCGACCTTGCCAAAGCTGACGACTTCCTCGGTGATTGCCGGTGCGCCGGGCGGTGGCGGTGCGGCACGACGCCGCAGCACGGCGCCGATGCGCGCCACCAGCTCGCGCGGATTGAAGGGCTTGGGCAGGTAATCGTCGGCGCCGACTTCGAGGCCGACGATGCGGTCTACTTCGTCGCCCTTGGCGGTCAGCATGATGATGCTCACCGGGTTGGCGACGCCACGCAGCCGACGACAGATGGCCAGGCCGTCTTCGCCGGGCAGCATCAGGTCGAGCACGATCAGGTCGTAGAGCTCGCGCTCCAGGGCGCGGTCCATGGCGGGCGCGTCGGGCACCGCCTTGACGGTAAAGCCCTGGTCGGAGAGGTAGCGCTCAAGCAACTGGCGCAGGCGCAGGTCGTCGTCGACGACGAGAATCTTGGATCGGTTATCGCTCATGGGCGCCCATCCTAACGGGATCGGCGGCGTCCTGCCAGCGCCTTTAACATCGTCTTACAAAGCCGCGGCCGGCGACACATCCTGCTTACAGGGCGCGCCGAAACTGCAAGCGTGCCGAAAGAGCGGCTGCGCAAACTGATGGAGGCGAACATGAAAGTCCTTTACCTGAGCATCGCACTGGGCCTTGCGCTCGCCTTGTGGGGCGCCGCACCGCAATCCGGCACCGAGCAATGGATTGCTGCCGGCAGGATCGCCGGCGAACAGGTTTACAGTATGCTTCGCTGAACGGAGCCGAGGAAAGAGTCGTGAACGCGGGACGCAAAATGCGCTGGATGGGATTGTTGTCAGCCCTGTGCCTGCTGGCTGCAAACGCCCATGCCCAGGGTGAACAACGCCCGATGCGCGAGCGTGGCGGGCCGGGCATGCAGCGCATGCTGCCCGACGCACGCCCGACGCAATTCGTCCCCGATCAGGAAATGCAGCGCCGCCAGCGCATGACCCCCGAAGAGCGCCGCCAGTTGCGGCGCGATGTGCATGAGGCCGGCCGCGAACTGTATCCGCCCCGCATGCGCGAACGCCGTCGCGAACTCCGCCGCGAGGAATAGGCTGGAGAATCGAAGCTGGCGTCTGAAAAGTCGGCGCTGGCGGTACGCCGAAAAAAGAAGCCCCGCCTTGTGGGCGGGGCTTCGAGAGCGCCGGGCAGTCTGCCCGGCACTCCTGATCGATGGCTGAATTCAGGCGGTGACGCCGTCAGCGACTTCCTTGAACTCAGGGATCTGGTTGAAGTTCATGTAGTGGTAGCGTTTTCTTAGACGGCTAGCCCAATCTCCGCATTGGAGCAGTGTTCGTCAGATGCAAGGATCATCCCAGCGTCGCGACCATCTCGATCTTCGGGGCTATCGAGCGTACGACCTTCTGAATGCCGTGCCCTGGATTCGCTTGGCGCTGCGAAACTACCAGTCCCACTTTTTCCAGCAGGCCGACATCCTTTGTTATTGCTGAACGGTTGCGGTGCAACCGCTGTGTCAACTCGTTGATGCTTTTCGGTTCATGCATCACTTCCAGCATCAGGCGACGACGGGCTTCTGACAGCACGGTAAACATGCGCTGCGGGTCTTCAAAGGCTAGTGTTACCTTGCCTTCAAATGCCTGGCTACGATCAGAACGGCGTGCAGCGTCCTTCGCCCGCGCAAAAAAGCCCTTCACATCATCGGTACGAACAATAACCTTGCTCATGATTTTCTACCTCCTGCCGACTTCACGATAGCCAGCCATTCTTGCTGGAACCGTTCAAGCGTTGACTCATAACTCTCAAACTCGACGGCCTCGACCTTGCTCATGTAATGGCGATGGTGATAGCTGTGAGCATTGTCGAAACCAAGAACTCGGCCATTGTCACCACGATGAATAGCGTGATTGATGTACGCCAGGTTGTAGCGGGTGACGATGGTTTTGCCTTGTGTCTGATATCCGCATACCTCATAACTCAGAATCCCGCCGCCCGACTTGGGTTTCAGTTCAAAGCGTTCCTGTTCGAGCAGGATTTCCTTGGGTGCTTTTGCCATGAGCTATCGAATAACAGATGTGCTTTACGATAGCACATCTGAAGGCTGTCGTCTGTAACTATTGGTGTCTAAAAAAGAAAACCCGCATCAGCGATGATGCGGGTTTTCGTGAGGCTAACTAACCTAATTTTTCAGACACTACACCTGTACTTCTTTAGCAATATCAACGAACTCGGGTATGGTATCGAACTGCATGTAGCGATAGACGTCGGCTGACTTCGACTCCAGCGTCTTGACCTGCTCCATGTACTCGGCCACGGTCGGGATCTTGCCCATCAGTGCGCACACCGCCGCCAGTTCCGCCGACGACAGATAGACGCGGGTGTCGATGCCCAGCCGGTTGGGGAAGTTGCGCGTCGAGGTCGACACCGCCGTGCTGCCCTTGCGGATCTGCGCCTGGTTGCCCATGCACAAGCTGCAGCCTGGCATTTCCATGCGCGCACCGGACTTGCCGAGCACCGAGTAATAGCCTTCCTCGTTGAGGATCATGGCGTCCATCTTGGTCGGCGGCGCGACCCACAGGCGCGTGGGGATGTCGCTCTTGCCGTCGAGGATCTTGCCGGCGGCGCGGAAGTGGCCGATGTTGGTCATGCAGGAGCCGATGAACACCTCGTCGATCTTCTCTCCCTGCACGGCGGAGAGCGGCTTGACGTCGTCCGGGTCGTTGGGGCAGGCCAGCAGCGGCTCCTTGACATCGGCCAGGTCGATCTCGATCACGGCGGCGTACTCGGCATCGGCGTCCGGCTGCAGCAGCGTGCCATTGGCGATCCAGTCTTCCATGGCGGCAATACGGCGCGCCAGGGTGCGCTTGTCTTCGTAGCCCTCGGCGATCATCCACTTCATCAGCGTGATGTTGGAACGCAGGTACTCGACGATAGGCTCCTTGTTGAGGCGCACGGAGCAGCCGGCGGCGGAACGCTCGGCCGAGGCGTCGGTGAGTTCAAAAGCCTGTTCCACCTTGAGCTCGGGCAGGCCTTCGATTTCAAGGATGCGGCCGGAGAAGATGTTCTTCTTGCCCTGCTTGGCCACGGTCAGCAGGCCCTGCTGGATGGCGTAGTAGGGAATCGCATTGACCAGGTCGCGCAGGGTGATGCCGGGGGCGAGCTTGCCCTTGAAACGCACCAACACGGATTCCGGCATGTCCAGCGGCATGACGCCGGTGGCAGCGGCGAAGGCCACCAGGCCCGAGCCGGCGGGGAAGGAGATGCCGATCGGGAAGCGGGTGTGGCTGTCGCCACCGGTGCCGACGGTATCCGGCAGCAGGAAGCGGTTGAGCCAGGAGTGAATCACGCCGTCGCCCGGGCGCAAGCTGACGCCGCCGCGCGCGGTGATGAAGGAGGGCAGGGTGCGGTGGGTCTTGACGTCGACCAGCTTGGGGTAGGCGGCGGTGTGGCAGAAGGACTGCATCACCAGGTCGGCGGAGAAGCCGAGGCAGGCCAGGTCCTTCAGCTCGTCGCGGGTCATCGGGCCGGTGGTGTCCTGGCTGCCGACCGAGGTCATGCGCGGCTCGCAGTAGGTGCCGGGGCGTATGCCCGCTTGTTTCCCATTTACTTCGGGCATGCCGCAGGCGCGGCCGACCATCTTCTGGGCGAGGCTGAAGCCTTTGCCGGAATCCTTCGGTGCGACGGGCAGGCGGAACTGGGTCGAGGCGGGCAGGCCGAGGAATTCGCGGGCCTTGGCCGTCAGGGCGCGGCCGATGATCAGGTTGATGCGGCCGCCGGCACGGACTTCGTCGAGCAGCACTTCCGACTTGTAGTCGAAGCTGGAGATGGCGGCGCCGTTCTTCTCGACCTTCTTGTCATAGGGGAAGATGTCGACCACGTCGCCCATGTTCATCTGGCCGACATCGCACTCGATCGGGAAGGCACCGGCGTCTTCCTGGGTGTTGAAGAAGATCGGGGCGATCTTGCCGCCAAGACAGAAGCCGCCGTAGCGCTTGTTGGGGACGAAGGGGATGTCGTCGCCGGTCCACCAGATCACCGAGTTGGTGGCCGATTTGCGGCTGGAACCGGTGCCGACCACGTCGCCGACGTAAGCCACCGGATGGCCCTTCTTCTTGAGTTCCTCGATCAGGCCGATCGGGCCGCGCTCGCCGGGTTTCTCGGGCGTGATGCCCTCACGCGCATTCTTCAGCATGGCCAGGCCGTGCAGCGGGATGTCGGGGCGGCTCCAGGCATCGGGCGCGGGCGAGAGGTCGTCGGTGTTGGTTTCACCGGTGACCTTGAAGACGGTGACGGAAATCTTCTTCGGCACTTCGGGACGCGAGGTAAACCACTCGGCGTCGGCCCAGGATTGCATCACGGCCTTGGCGTTGGCGCTGCCAGCCTTGGCCTTTTCCGCCACGTCGTTGAAGTAGTCGAACATCAGCAGCGTGCCCTTGAGCGCCTTTACCGCCGCGGCGCCACAGACGGCGTCGTCGAGCAGGTCGATCAGCGGCTTGACGTTGTAACCGCCGACCATGGTGCCAAGCAGTTCGGTGGCCTTTTCGCGGCTGATCAGCGCGCACGCCGTCTTGCCAGCGCCGATTTCCGCGAGAAACCCGGCCTTCACCTTGGCGGCATCGTCAACGCCGGCGGGTACGCGATAGGTGATCAGATCCACCAGCGCGGCTTCCTCGCCCTTGGGCGGGTTCTTCAGCAGTTCAACCAGTTCGACGGTCTGCCGCTTGGTCAGCGGCAGCGGCGGAATGCCGAGGGCAGCGCGTTCGGCGACGTGTTGGCGATAGGCTTCAAGCATGGCGGGGTCCTCTCGTGGGATGCGTGTTTGACAGCGGGCGGGGTCAGCGGTTTCCCGCTGCCCCTGAATTGAAGAAATGGTGGCGCGCTTCGTGCGGCAGCGGCGCACCGGTAACCTGGGCACGGCGCAGCAGTTCCCAGTAATAGCGATAGGAGGCGCGATCGTGCAGTTTGCCCTCCCAGGCGATCGGCCCCCAGTGCGCGTTCTGCGCCGCCAGCAGGATGCCGGAGGCCTCGGTGACCTCGGTGAAGTCGGGGCGCATGGCCTCGACGATGGGCTGGATCTGGCGCGGGTGGATGCTCCACATGCGCAGGAAGCCGAACTCTAGGCGCGCGCGGCGGGCATCTTCGCGCACGACATCGAGGTCATTGAGCTCGGTGGTCACGTTGTGGGCGGGAACCACGCCGTTGCCGAGCGCCGCAGCGGCGATCTCGCACTTGGCGCGGACCACCAGCGGGTGCGTGAACTGGCCCGGCGAACGCATCGCGCTGCCAGGGATGGCGCCATGGTGCCCGCTGACGAAATCCATCAGGCCGAAGTCAATCGACTCGACGCGGGGCAGCGCGGCGATCTTCCAGGCTTCGTGCAGCGCGCCCGGGGTTTCGATCAGCACATGGACGGGAATTTCCCGGCGGATGCCACGGCGCATGCGCACTTCGTCCAGGGCCTGGATCTGGGTCAAGGCATCATCGGCGCAGGATACCTTGGGCAGCACGACGTAGGACAGCGCCTCGCCGGCGGTGCCGACGATGATGTCGAGGTCGGCGCGCCAATGCGCATGGCTCACGTCATGGATGCGGGCGCCGAATCGCCGGTAGCGATTGGCGGCATCGAGTGCCAGCGCGGCGATCATCGCCGCATGTTCGGCCTCGCGGCCGGCGGGGGCGCCATCCTCGCAGTCACCGGTGACATCGAATACGGCCTGGCCATCGATGGCCAGGTCAGCCTGCAATTGCAATGCCTTGCGCAGGTTCTTTTCCGAGCCGGCGTAGTGCTCGCAGGCGGGAAGGGCGGGGAAGGGCTTCTCCCCGCGGTAAAGCACATCGGCAGGATGCAGCGCCGCGCTCACCGCGAGGCGGCTCCGGCGCTGCACATCATCCCGCCGAGTTCCATCAGCCGAGCAGGCTGGCGACGCCGGCTTGCTCTTCCTGCAGTTCGGCCAGGGTCTTGTCCATCATCGTGCGCGAGTAGTCGTCGATGGCCAGGCCCTCGATGCGCTTGTACTCGCCGTTCTCGCAGGTGACAGGAACGCCGTAGATGATGTCCTTGGGGATGCCATAGGAGCCGTCCGAAGGGATGCCCATGGTGACCCACTTGCCGTTGGTGCCCAGGGCCCAGTCGCGCATGTGGTCGATTGCGGCATTGGCGGCCGAGGCGGCCGACGAGGCGCCACGGGCGGCGATGATGGCGGCGCCACGCTTGCCGACGGTCGGGATGTACTCGTTCCTGTACCAGGCTTCGTCATTGACGGCGGCCGGAGCAGCCTGGCCGGCGACGGTGCAGAAGCGCAGGTCCGGGTACATGGTGGGCGAGTGGTTGCCCCACACGATCATCTTCTCGATGTCATTGACCGACTTGCCGGTGCGGGTAGCCAGTTGCGACACGGCACGGTTGTGGTCGAGGCGCAGCATGGCGGTGAAGTTCTTGGCCGGCAGGCTCGTGGCCGACTTCATGGCGATGTAGGCATTGGTGTTGGCCGGGTTGCCGACCACCAGCACCTTGACGTTGCGCGAGGCAACATCGTTCAGCGCGCCGCCCTGTTCGATGAAGATCTTGGCGTTGTCCATCAGCAGGTCCTTGCGTTCCATGCCGGGGCCGCGCGGCTTGGCGCCGATCAGGAGGGCATAGTCCGCATCCTTGAAGGCGACGCGGGCATCGCCGGTGCCGACCACGCCAGCCAGCAGCGGGAAGGCGCAGTCGTCGAGTTCCATCATGACGCCCTTGAGCGCGGCCTGCGGCTTTTCGGAAGGATGCTCGAGCAGTTGCAGGATCACGGGTTGATCCTTGCCCAGCATGTCGCCGGCGGCAATGCGGAAGATGGCGGCATAACCGATTTGGCCTGCGGCGCCGGTCACTGCGACACGAACGGGGGCTTTTGCCATGTTTACAACTCCTGTATCAGTTTGAAGCGATTGATCGAAACTTCATCGGGTTGATGCGGGTCGAGCGAGTGTTTCAGTGCGGACGGCGATGATACGTCAGGCAGCGGGAGGATGTTAAAACCGATGTTGCGCTGTGTCAATATCTATGTTTTGTCTTATATAAGACATAAGACGAGGGGTGGACACGCGGGAGAAAAAATGCTCAAATGCGGCCATGACTGATTCCAGCGTCTCTCCGTCGCCGACGTTCAGCCCGCTCTACCGCCAGATAAAGAGCTTGCTGATGCAGCGTCTCGAATCGGGCGAATGGCGCCCCGGAGAGGCCATTCCGAGCGAAGCGGAACTGGCGACGCGATTCAGTGTAAGCCAGGGCACGGTACGCAAGGCGATCGACGAACTGGCTGCCGAAAACCTCCTGCTGCGGCGTCAGGGCAAGGGCACTTTCGTTGCATCGCATGATGATCCGCGCGCGTTCTTCCGCTTCCTGCGCCTGGTACCGCTTGCCGGTGGCATCGAGCACACCGAGAGCGTACCGCTGGAATGCTGGCGGGCAAAGGCCGGCCCCGAGGTCGCCCGCATGCTCGAACTCAATATCGGCGCCCCGATCTCGATCGTGCGTCGCCTGCTGCGCTTCGCCGGGAAGCCTGTGGTGGTCGACGAGATCTACCTGCCCGGCAGCATTTTCGGCAGCCTGACGCTGGAGATGCTGAAAGAATACGATGGGTCGCTTTACAGTTTTTTCGAGAATCGCTTCGGTGTACGCATGATCCGCGCCGAGGAGCGCCTGCGCGCGGTACCGGCGGATCGATCAAGTGCCGATTTGCTGAAAGTGCCCGAAGGCAGCCCCTTGCTGTCGGTTGAGCGTGTGAGCTTTTCCTACGGTGACAAACCCGTGGAATGGCGGCGCGGCCTGTACCTGACAAGCGAGCATTGCTACTTCAACGAACTGGGGTAAGGGTCATAAAGTTTGTTTAGCTGCACTGCATTTTGTTTTATAGTGCAGCGCAAAATCGACGCAGGAAACAGTTACC
>Ga0172373_10005347_pt1 | contig 17673 bp, 9 predicted proteins | sample Lak10m_2_FD_114546 | JGI IMG/M metagenome (GOLD analysis project Ga0172373, IMG submission 114546) | Freshwater microbial communities from Kabuno Bay, South-Kivu, Congo - kab_092012_10m | ecosystem: Environmental > Aquatic > Freshwater > Lake | place: Democratic Republic of the Congo: South-Kivu...
AGGCCGCTTTGGGCCTTTTTCAGCAACCCTGCTAGGTACTTCTGGGCCTCGTCTCCGACGAGGCCGGATCAACACCTAGCAGGTGCTGAAAAACGCAAAGCCGTTTTTCAGCAGCCTGCTAGGCGCTCAACCTACATCGATCGACGATAGGCGCCGCCCACCTCGAAGAGGGCCTCCGTGATCTGGCCCAGGGTCGCCACCTTCACCGTCTCCATGAGCTCGGCAAACACGTTGCCGCCGCTCGCCGCCACCTGCTTCAGTCGGGCCAGCGCCGCCGGCGCCTCGACGGCGAACAGGGCGTGTGTGGCCGCGACGGCGTCGACCTGGCTCTGCTTTTCATCATGGCTGCTGCGGATGAGGGCCGTCTCCTTCACGAGGCTCTCTTCGCTCTCGGGGAGGAAGGTGTTCACGCCCATGATGGGCAGTTCGCCGTTGTGCTTCTTCTCCTCGTAGTAGAGCGACTCCTCCTGGATCTGGGAGCGCTGGTACATCGTCTCCATCGCGCCGAGCACGCCGCCGCGGGCGTCGAGGGCCTCGAAGGCCTTGAGCACGGCCTCCTCGACGAGGTCCGTCAGCCGCGAGATGGCGTGACTGCCCTGCAGCGGGTTCTCGTTCTTCATGAGGCCCAGCTCCTTGTTGATGATGAGCTGGATGGCGATGGCGCGCCGGACGCTCTCCTCCGTCGGCGTCGTCACGGCCTCGTCGTAGGCGTTGGTGTGCAGCGAGTTGCAGTTGTCGGCGATGGCGTAGAAGGCCTGCAGCGTCGTCCGGATGTCGTTGAAGGCCATCTCCTGCGCGTGCAGCGAGCGACCCGACGTCTGGATGTGATACTTGAGCTTCTGACTCCGCTCGTCCGCACCATACAACTCCTTCATCGCCACGGCCCAGATGCGGCGGGCGACGCGGCCGATGACGGCGTATTCGGGGTCGAGACCGTTGCTGAAGAAGAAGCTCAGGTTGGGGGCGAAATCGTCGACCTTCATGCCGCGGGAGCGGTAGTACTCGACGAGCGTGAAGCCGTTGGCGAGCGTGAAGGCGAGCTGGGTGATGGGGTTCGCCCCGGCCTCGGCGATGTGGTAGCCGGAGATACTCACACTATAGAAATTATTGATGTCGTGATCGACGAAGTATTGCTGGATGTCACCCATGACCCGGAGCGAGAACTCCGTCGAGAAGATGCAGGTGTTCTGGGCCTGATCCTCCTTGAGGATGTCGGCCTGCACGGTGCCACGCACCTTCTTCAGGACATCGGCCTTCACCTCGTCGTAGAGCGCCTTGTCGACGACGCGGTCGGCGGAGAGGCCGAGGAAGCCCAATCCATACCCGTCGTGCGTCGTCGGCAGCTCGGCGCGATACGTCGGGCGCTGCTGGCCGCGGGATGAGAACCAGGCCGCGATCTTCGCCTCGACCTCGGGCCACTTCCCCTCCTTCTTGAGGCGGCGCTCGAGGGCGGCGTCGACGGCGGCGTTCAAGTAGAACGCGAGCACCGTCGGCGCCGGACCGTTGATGGTCATCGACACCGACGTCGTCGGCGCGCACAGATCGAAGCCCGAGTACAAGCGCTTGGCGTCGTCGAGGGAGCACACGCTCACGCCGGAGTTGCCGACCTTGCCCCAGATGTCGGGGCGCACCGCCGGATCGCGACCATAGAGTGTGACGGAGTCGAACGCCGTCGACAGGCGCGCCGCCGGCTGGCCCTTGCTCACGTAGTGGAAGCGGCGGTTGGTGCGCTCGGCAGTGCCCTCGCCGGCAAACATGCGGGTGGGGTCTTCGCCGGTGCGCTTGTAGGGGAAGACGCCCGCCGTGTACGGGTAGCGGCCCGGCGCGTTCTCGGTCATCGCGAAGGTGACGCGCTCGCTGAGGTCCGCCGTGTGGGGCATCGCCACCTTGGGGATCTGCTGGTGCGACAGCGACGTCGTGTAGTTGTCGACGTGGATGGTCTTGTTCCGCACGACGTAGGAGTGGCGCTCCTGCTCGTAGCCCTGCACGAGCTCGTCGAAGGTGCGAATGGCTTCTCGGGCCTCGGGCGACAGCGCGTCGGTGTGCACGTCGTGGCGCTGACGCAGCAGGCGAATGGTGCCGTCGACGCCGGCGTCGTTGCAGGCGGCGGCACCGAAGCGTTCACCGAGGGCGGGGACGTCGGTGCCGATCTCCTGCAGGGCGCGGCGCACGCCGTCGAGCCGGAAGGCGTGCTCGGCCTCGTCGGCGATGCGGGCGCGACGACGACGGATGGTGTCCGTGATCTCGCCCAGATAGCGGCTGCGGGCCGGCGGGATGATGGCGTCGGACGCCGGCGCCCCCTCGGACAGCGGCTTCGCATCGACGTCGAGGGACCGCATCAGCGCGTTGAAGAACGTGTTGGTGCCCTTGTCGGCGAAGCGGTGGGCCGCCGTGCCGTAGACGGGCATCGCCGTCGCCGGTTCGTCGAAGCGCTTCTTGTTGCGCTGCACCTGCTTCTGCACGTCCCGCAGCGCATCCAGCGCGCCCTTCTTGTCGGCCTTGTTGACGACGACGAGGTCGGCGAAGTCGAGCATGTCGATCTTCTCGAGCTGGCTCGGCGCACCGTACTCGGGCGTCATCACGTAGACGGTGGTGTCGACCAGCCCACGCTGCTTCAGCTCGTCGAGCTCGGAGTCGGACTGACCGATGCCGGCCGTCTCCAACACGATGAGGTCGAAGCCCTGGGTCTTCAACAGCGACAGCGCATCGGCGACGCTCGCGCTGGTGGCGAGGTGGGCGCGGCGGGTCGCGAGCGAGCGCGCGAAGATCCGTTCGGGGTGACGGGCCGCGGTGTTGAGGCGGATGCGGTCGCCGAGGAGCGCGCCACCGGTGCGCTTGCGGGTCGGGTCGACGTTGACGACGGCCACCTGCAGCGACGTCGTCTCCATGAGCCGGTTGAGCACCTCGTCGATGAGGCTCGACTTGCCGGCGCCGCCGGTGCCGGTGAAGCCGACGACCTTCGGCGTCTTCGGCTGCGCCGACAGGCGGGTCTGCACGTCGGAGCGGAGCTGCAGCGCTGCCTTCTTCGCCTCCGCGGAGGCGCCCTCGTCGGTGCCGAGCTCGAGCGTCGTCAGCGCCCGCGCCAGCGCGAGCCCGCGCAGGGGCGCCTCGGGCAGCGACGTCGACAGCGCGCCCGGCAGGTGGTCGCAGGCGGAGAGCATCGAGCGGATCATGCCGACGAGGCCCATCTTCCGACCGTCTTCGGGCGAGAAGATGCGGGCGACGCCACGGCTGTGCAGCAGCTCGATCTCGGCGGGGACGATGACGCCGCCGCCGCCGCCGTAGACCTGGATGTGGCCGGCGCCGCGCTCCTTGAGGAGCTCGATCATGTAGGTGAAGTACTCGACGTGGCCGCCCTGGTACGACGAGACGGCGATACCCTGGGCGTCTTCGGCAATGGCGGCGTCAACGACCTCCTGCACCGAACGGTCGTGGCCCAGATGGATGACCTCGGCGCCTTCGGCCATCAGCACCCGGCGCATGATCTGGATCGCGGCGTCGTGGCCATCGAACAGGCTCGCGGCGGTGACGAAACGGACCTTGTGGGAGAGCTGGAACTCGGGCGTCTTCACGGCGACGGTCATGGGGTGCTCCTGCCGTCGGAGCTACCATGTGCCCCCTGCCCCGTCATGGCGGATCGTCGTCGTCAGCGGACGTGGTGGGATTTTCACCTACACCGACGGTGACGACGTGCGGGGCAGCCGGTAGAGCATGTGCCGCTGCAGCGGGTGGCCATCTGGCAGGCGGGGGTGGTCGAAGTCGCCGGCGACGTCGTGGACCATGCCGAGCCGCGCCATGACCCGGCGGGAGCGGGCGTTGTCCTGCGCCGTGAACGACACCACCTCGTCGACGCCGAGGACGTCGAAGGCGACGGCGACGGCCTCGCGGGCGGCCTCGACGGCGTAGCCGCGGCCCCACGCGTGGCGGGCCAGCCGCCAGCCCACCTCGACGGGCGGCGACGCCGCCGCGCGGACAAAGGGCGCGTCGAAGCCGACGCGCAGCAGGCCGACGAGGCCGACAAAGCCGTCATCGTCGTCGACGGCCCAGAAGCCGAAGCCCTCGCGCTGCCAGTGCTGCTCGAGGCGCATCAGCAGGGCGTCGGCCTCGGCCGCCGCCAGCGTCGAGGGGAAGAAGCGCATCACCTCGGGGTCGGCGCTCATCGCCGAAAACGGGATCCGATCGGTGTCGACGACGCGACGCAGCCGCAGCCGCGCCGTCCGGCGCTCCTGCAGTGGCGTCATCGGCGGCGACGGAGCGCGAGCAGGCCCGCGAGGCCGAGCCACAGGGTCGGGTCGCCCGTCTGGCTGCAGCCGTCGTCGTCGTCGGTGTCGCCGTCTTCGCCTTCGCCCTCACCCTCGTGCTCGTGATCTTCGCCTTCGCCCTCGCCCTCGCCGGGCTCCCCTTCGCCCTCGCCCTCGCCCTCGCCGGGCTCTCCTTCTCCCTCGCCCTCGCCGGGCTCGCCTTCGCCCTCGCCCTCGCCTTCGCCCTCGCCTTCGCCCTCGCCTTCACCCTCGCCGGGGGCGCGGATGACGATGTCGGCACACTGGAAGTACGTCGAGCTACCGGTGGGGTTGGCGACCGGCTGGCTCGTGTTGCCGTTCATGATCTGCAGCAGCTGCAGGGTGCAGTTGGTGCACGGCGTCGACGGCAGCGTGACCTCGGCGCGCCAACGGTTGCCGCTACCGGTGTTGCCGGCGCCGCCAGAGGGGTCGGCAATGTCGAGGAGGATGTTCTGGTTGAAGTCGGCGAGATCGGCGCCGTCCGGGTCGAAGGCGATGCGATAGCGGCCGGTGTGACCGATGGTCTCGCGCCATTCAACGACGATGGTCTCGCCCGGGGCGAAGGTTGTGACCCGCGTGGCGGAGCGGTTCGGATCCGACGTCACCGCTCCCGAGCACGTCGACGTGCCGGCGCCGCCGCCACACGGACAATGCTTGTTGACCTCGGTGCTCACCGAGGTGCCGTTGGAGTAGCGGACGGTGGGCGAGTCGAGCTCAATGTGGGCGAGCGCGGGGCTCGTGGCGAGGAGCGCGACCGAGAGGGCGATGACGCGATTCATGCGGTCGACGATAGCCCGTCCATCGCGGCGGTGCATCCGGCGATCAGACGGCGCCGTCGATCTCGAAGGCGGAGCGATACCCGCCGCCGGCGATGGCGTGGTCGAAGAGGGCGCGCCAGTCCTCGTCGGCCGACAGCGTCGCCGAGTCGCCGACGATGACGAGCTTGTGCTTCGCGCGGGTGACGGCGACGTTGAGGCGCCGCTCGTCGGCGAGGAAGCCGACGACGCCATCGCTGTTGCTGCGCACGGCCGAAAACACGATCACGCGCTTCTCGCGCCCCTGGAAGCCGTCGACGCTGTCGACCTCGAGGCCCATGTCGACGAGGGATGACAGGGCCCCGCGTCCAAGCAGCGCCGCCTGGGCCGCGTAGGGCGTGATGACCCCGATATCGGCGGGAGCGACGCCGCGGGCGACGAGGTCGTCGACGATGGTCTTCACGAGCCGGGCCTCGCCCTCGTTGCTGAAGCTGCCGCTGTCGGCGGCGCGCTCGTCGAAGCCGGCGCCGGCCGTGTCGATCACGTCGAGCACCCGGGCGGGCATCGACGGGCCGCCGTCGTCGTCGAGGCCGAGGGTCGCGTGCGCCACGCTGTCATGGGCGACGAGCTGGCCGTCGTAGAAGCGCGCCGACGGAAAGACCATCAGGTCTTCGTGCATGCGGTGCTGCACGGTGAGCATGTGGCTGAAGGTGCCGGCCCGGTCCTGCTCGCGCATCGTCGAGAACGCAGTCTCGGTGAGCACGCCGGCGTCCTTCGCCACGATCACGGGCGGCAGCTGCCGGTGGTCGCCGGCGAGGACGACGCGCGCGGTCTTGCCCAGCAGCGGCAGGGGCAGCAGCAGGGCCGGCGTCACCGCCTGGCTGGCCTCGTCGACGACGAGGGTGTCGAAGGGATCGCTGTCGGCGGCGATGACGTCGCGCAGGCGACCGGTGAGGGTGCCGCACAACACCCGCACGCGAGAGACGACGTCGATGGCCGCGATCCTCTCCAGCTGACGGGCCTCGGCGAAGAGGCGCCCGGCCTCCTGCCGCGCCTCGCGCTCCCGCTGCCGGGCCTCGCGACCGGTGTCGCTTCGACGACGGGCGCCGCGCAACAGGCCATGGGCCTGGTCGATGAGGCCACGGGCCAGCTGTCGGTGACCGTGGGCGTTGGTGAGCGCCGCGAGGGTGTGGGCCTCGAGGTCCTCGTGGACCCGGGCCGGGTCGCCGACACGGGCCAGCGGCAACGTCGGCTGCATCGCCAGCAGCGAGAGGGCGAGGTGATCGACGGCGGCGTTGCTCGCGCACAGGCACAGCACGCGCTCGCCCCGACGCACGGCCGCGAGGACGACGTCGACGAGGACGCGGGTCTTGCCGGTGCCGGGGGGCCCGTGGACGAGGGCAACGTCCTCGGCGCTCAGGGCGTGCAGCGCGGCGCGCTGCTGGTCGGCGTTGAGGGCGGGCGACAGGCCAAGCCCCTCGACACCGGCGGGGTCGGGCAGGCGCGAGGCCCGCGGCGGCAGCACGCCGAGCAGGTGCTCGACGAGGCGCAGCGCCCGCGGCGGCGCCTGCGTGAGGGAGGACAGGCCCTCCTGCAGCCGGCGGAGGGTGACCTCGTCGGCGCCCAGCAGCAGGTCGACGGCGTCATCGATGCCGACGTCGACGTCGTCATCGGCGTCGACGACGACCTCGAGGGAGCCGCGGCGACGGCGGGCCACGACGCCGCGGCCGACGATGGCGGGCTTGCCCTGCTCATCGCGCTCGACAAGGTGGACGGCGGCGCCGGGGCGGACATCGAAGGCGTCGAGGTGGCCGGGCCGGTTCGGATCGTCGACGAGGGTGAGGCGCGTGCGCCCGAGCAGCGCGCTGGCGACGTCGGCGACGCGTGCCTTGCGCAGCAGCACCCCGCGGGCCTCAAGCTCCTTTGGCGTGCCCTGCCCCAGCAGGCTGTCGACGCGCTCGCGCGCGGCCCTGGCCTCGGCCTGCAGCGCGCGGGAGAGTGCGGCGACGCGATCGGCCGCCGCCGTCGACAGCTTCGTGCTCATCTCCGGCGCCCCGCCGTCACGGCTTCTTCGCGAGCGGGTTCTGCAGCACGACGGTGGCCTCGCCGGCCGGCATGCTGTCGTCGTCGCCGTCGAACGGGTCCGGAGCAGCAGCAGCCGGCGCGGGCTTGCCGGTGTTGCCGGCGGCGCGCTTCTTCAGCTCGTCGATGATCGCCACCGCCTTGCGGTACTTGTCGGCGAGCTCGCGGTACTTCTCGTTGACCTGCTTGTTGTTGTCGGTCTGCGTCTTCAGGCGGCCGACGACGTCGTTGTACTTCGTCTTCAGCTCCTCGATGGCGCGCTTGTTGGCCTCGTCGTTGCCGGCGCCGGCGAGCTGGGTCTCGAGTTCCTTGGCCTTCGCGAGGGCTTCGCGGGCCCGCTCGCGGTACTGCGAGGACTCCATCGTCAGCTTGGCGAGCTTCTCCTCGCGCTCCTTGAGCTGCACCTTGATGGCCTCGAGCTTGCCCTCGGCGTCGGACGAGCCCTTGAGGGTCGCATCGGCGAGTTGCTTCTGCAGCTTCTCCTGCGCGGCCTCGGCCTGGGCCTTCTCGCGGGCGCGGGCCTCCTTCTCGACGCGGAGGTCGTTGACGATCTCGTTGAGGCGCTGCTCGGTGGCGTCGGCGCGCTCCTTCGCCGACTGCTCGCCGTCCTTGGCGCGCTTGAGCAGCGTATCGGCCTTCTTGTGGAGCTCGGCGTAGCGGGCCTTGACGTCGTCGCGCTCCTTCTTGGCCTGCTCGAGCTCGGCCTTCACCTTCTGGCGCTCGTCGACGATGGTGGACTTCTGCTCCTCCATCTTCTTGAAGAGCGACTCCTCCTTGTCGGCGAACTGGGTCTCGAGCTCGGCCTTCTGGCGCTTCATGGCCATGAGCTCGTCGGTGGCACGCTTGGCCGTCGTCTTGAGCTTGGTGACCTCGTCCTGCAGGGACTCGTTCTTCGCGAGGGCCTCTTCGAGCTCCTCATCGAGGAGCGACACGCGATCCGAGAGGGCCTGGCGGTCACGCTGCTCGCGCTCCACCTGGGTCTCGAGCCGGGTCTTGGCCTCGTCGACCTTCTGCAGGCGGTTCTTCGTGTCATCGAGCTCGCCCTGCGAGGCGCCGAGGTCCGCCTTCAGCCTGGCGACGTTCTCCTGCAGCTTCTCGATGCGCTCCTTCATCGCCTTCTCGAGGCGGTCGACGTTGGCGGTGTGGGCCTGGACGTCCTGGCTGTGGTTGGCGCGCTCCTCGTTGAGCTCGGCGGCGATGAACGCGGCCTTCTCGCGGGTCTCGGCGAGGGTGTTGGTGAGCTCGTCGATCTGGTCGTTGAGGGCGGCGTTCTCCTCCTTCGACGTCGTGAGCTGGGCCTCGGTCTTTCGCAGGTCGCGGGTGAGATCGTTGATCTTCTCCTTGGCGTCCTGGACGAGGGCCTCCAGCTCGTTGCCGCGGGCGCGGGCGCGGTTGAGGTCGCGATCGAGCTCGTCGCCGCGGGCGCGCGAGGCGTCGAGTTCGTGCTGCAGGGCGGCCTCACGCGTCTTTGCCTGGCGCTCGGCGTCGTAGGCGGCGCCCTCGACCTCCTTCAGCTTCGCCTCGAGGTCGGCGATGCGCTGGTCGCGCTTGAGGACGTCCTTCTGACGACCGACGCGCTCCTGATCCCACTCGCGGGTCTTGTCGCCGAGGCGGGTCTCGGTGTCGCGCAGCGTGGCTTCGGTGGCGGCGAGGACGGCGGCCTGCTCGGTGAGGCGCGCGTCGCGATCGGTGAGCGCGCTCTTGAGCTCGGTGATGCGGCCCTCGAGCTCGCGGGCGTGGGCCGTCGCCTTCTTGCGGGTGTCTTCGAGTTCCGCCTGGGTCTCTTCGAGACGGCGGATCGTGGCCTGCAGCTCGCCCGTCGTCTCCTGCAGCTTCTGCTCGAGGCGGTGCTTGTCCTGGCTCAGCTCCAGCGCGTGCTGCTGCACGTCCGACAGCTCGGCCGACAGCTCGGCGCCGCGCATCTCGCTCTGCTCGAGGGCGTTCTTGGTGTCGTCGAGCTGCCCCTGGGTGTCGGCGAGATCGGCCTCGAGGTCGACGACGCGGTTGCTGCGATCCTCGAGCCGGCTCTTCGTCTCGGCCAGCTCGGACTGGGTCTTGCCGAGCTCATGCTCGAGGCCCTCCTTGTCGAGCTGCAGGTCGCGGAGCTTGCCCTCGAGGTCATCGATGGTGGCGCGGAAGGCGGCGTCGTCGGCGTCCTTCTGCTGACGCAGGGCCTGCAGCTCGCGCTTGAGGGCCTCGCCGTCCTTGATGCTGTCGGTGAGCTTGCCGCGGGTCGTCTCGAGCTGGACGTCGAGCTCGGCGATGCGGGCCTGGAGTTCGCTGATCTGCCGGTTGAGCTGCGCCGCCGCCTCGCGGGCGTTGGCGTCGCGGCGGGCGAAGTCGGCGCGGGCGGCCTCGAGGTCGTTGACGAGGTCGCGGATCTCCGTCGCGCTGCGATCGCCCTCTTCGGCGCGCAGGGCCTGCTCGGAGCGCAGGGCCTCCTCGAGAGCGCGCACCTGCTGGGTGAGCTTGCCGATCTCGCGCTCGGCGTCGTTGCTCGCTGTCTCGAGCTCCTCGGCGAGGGCCTTCTTCTCGCGCTCGAGCCGGTCGGCGCGCTCGCTGCCCAGCTCGACGTCGAGGCGCAGGGCGCCGATGCGGTCCTCGGCGGCGGTGAGCTGCGACAGCAGATCTTCGCGCGCCTTGCGGGCCCGCTCGAGCTCACGCTCGCGCAGGTCGAGCATCTCGGCGAGCTGCCCCATCTCGCGGTCGCGCTGGCTCCACAGCTCGCGGGCGCGGGCGATGTCCTGCTCACGACGCCGCAGGCTCTCACGCAGGAAGCCAAGCTTGGCCTCGGGTCCGGCGGTCGCCGTCGGCGCGGCGATGGGCTCGTCGGCGCGGCCCTGGGCCAGCAGCTCGTCGAAGGTCGGCCCGCTCGCTGAGCGGCCGGCGTCGGGGCGGGCCCGCTGCCGCGGCGGCGGCGCGTTTGGGGCGCGCTCGGCGGCGGGCTCGGCGGCGTCGATCGGGGCCTGCGACGGCGACGGCATCGGCGCCATCGACGGCGGCGGCAGCTGCGACGCGAGCGGCGCCCCGTTCGGGAAGGCCTCGGGGACGAGGCGCCCGACGGCGTCGAGCAGCTGGTCCATCGAGAAGGGCTTGTGCATGTAGGCGTCGGCGGGCGTTGGCGTCTTCTGGTGCTGGGCGAACGCCTCCGGCGTCTCCTGCGCCGACGTCAGGATGATGGGGATGCGCTTGAGGTCCTGCTGCTTCTTGAGCCGGTTGCAGAACGAGTAGCCCGAGCCTTTCGGCAGCTCGACGTTGAGGAGGATGACGCTCGGCCCGCGCTGACGGACGAACTCCACGACGTCACCGTCGGCGAGGACGTGGGTCTCGAAGCCGAGGCTCGCGAACGTCTGCTCGACGTGGCTGGCAACGTTGGTGTCGGGCTCGATGATGGCGACTGAGCGGGCCACGGATGCTCCAGGGCAACTGATCCCCCGTCGATCGCACGATCGGTCGTCGACGGCTGGCGCACCTTAGCCGGTCTGCCGTGATCCATGAACGTTGACGCCGGCGCCGTTCGGCCTTGTTCGGCTCCGGCGGGTGACCATGTACGGCAACGCCCTACACGTATTCGGCCGCGTCGCTGCCGTGGGCCGCGGCGGGGTGCGGGGGCCGCCACCGGCGGCGATCAGGCCAGGTGTTCCCGCAGCCGCGCCACCCGCGCCGCAAGGTCGCGGACCTCGGGTCCGAGGGGATCGCGGTCGGCGCGGGCGCGCCAGCCGGCGTAGTCGTCGTCGGCGTCGAGGATGGTCTCGACGGCCTCGGCCCGGCGGTCGTCCGGCAGCGCCGCGATCTGCCGCAGCAGCGCCGGCGCGGTCGTGCCCATCGCCGCCGCGAAGCGTGGCAGCAGCGGGCCAACGCCCGCCGCGTCGTCGTCGACGTTGCGCAGACGGAACGCCGCGTCGGCGTTGATGCCGTCGCGGGCGAACGCGCCGCGCAGGAAGCTCTCGGTCGCCTGCTCGTACTTCTCCGCCGGCGAGTCCTCGAGCTGCTGGCGGATCACCGTCGCGCCGAGTCCGACGACGGCGCCGATGGCCGCGCCGATGGGCGCCGCCGGTCCCGTGAGGGCCGCGCCGATGGTGGCGCCGCCCGCGAGGCCGACGCCGACGCCGATGCCGGCGCCGACGATGGGGGCCGCGGCGATGCCGGCGCCGAGGGTGTCGCCGCGGCGGAGGGCGGCCGCGGTGTCGAAGGCCGAGAGGCCGACGGCGGCAGCGAGGTTCACGCGCCCCAGCACCGAGGCTGCGCTGGCGACGCCGGCCGAGCCGCGCGCCGCCGCCGAGAACGCGCGGGCCACGCCGAGGCCCGCCTCGACGGAGCCGGTGCCGGCGGTGGCGAGGTTGACGACGCCGCGGACGGACGGATCGTCGGCGAGAGCGCCGCCGCGGGTGGCGAGACCCGCGACGCTGAGGGCTGCGCCAAAGACGGTGAGCCCCTGGAAGCGCGGGTTCGTGAGCAGCTCGCCGTCGATGCGGGCGCGGACGACGTCGTCGGCAGCGTCGGCGCCGGCGAGGCCGCTGATCACCCGCTCGCGGGCGATGCCGACGACGGAGCCGTGCACGCTGGCCGCGAGGACGCGGGCCTGGTCGAGCGTGAGCTCCCTGCCCGGCGGCAGGCGGTCGACCTCGTCCCCCATGGCCGTCACGCCCTGCCGCATGACGTCGTCGTGCAGCACCGCCGCGGCGCCCCGCACGAGCTCGGCGGCGCCGCGCGGATCCTGCGCCGCCATGCGCGCGTTCGCCGCCTGCGAGGCCCCCTGCATGATGGCCCCGTCGAGCCGCTCGTGGGCATTGGTGCGCTCCTCCGCCGACGGCAGACGCGCCGCCGCCGCCTGCGCGTCCTGCAGGAACGAGGGCGTCCCCCGCGCCTGCGTCGTCAGCGCCGCGGCGATGGTGGCGCGGCCGACGTCGTGGGTCGCCACGCGGTGGATCTCGGCGAGGGACTGGCCGGCCTCGGCGCGGCCGTCGTCGCCGGCGCGGCTCGCGAACAGGCCGGCGCCGTCGAGGATCTTCGCCTGGCGGGCAGCCGCGCTGGCGCCACGCGCGAAGGTCTCGCGGTGCTCGGCGCGGAAGGCGTCGCCGCCGGCCTCGAGGGCCTCGGGCGACAGCGACGACGCAAAGTGCTGCTGGATGGTGGCGAGCTCACCCTGACGCTGGTCGAGATCGTCCTGCGCCGACGCGAAGTCCTCGCGCACCTCGCGCAGGCCGTCGGTGACGGCTCCTTCGAGGGCGCCCCGCGACGCCGCCGGCGCCTGCGTCGCCACCGCCGCCGCGAACAGCGCGCCGTCGCCGGAGACGACGGCGGCCTTCAGCCCGTCCTTGAGCTCGCCGAGGTTGTGGTCGTGGCCCGCGTCGAGGTCGGCGATGGCCGACGCCACCGGCCGGGCCAGGGCGTCGATGTGCTCGCGACCGAGGCCCTCGCCGGCGCGGGCCAGGTGGCGGACGGCGTCGCGCGTCTGCTCACCGGAGAGCGTGTCGAGGCCGCGGGTGATGGTCGCGATGTCGTCGCCGGTGGCGTCGAGGATCGCGCGCTGCTCGGCGGGGCTCTTGCCGGCGAGGGCCCGCTCGACGGTGGCGGCGCCGGCGAGGCCCGCGGCGCGGGCGGCGTCGTCGCTGCCGGCGGTCCGCACGGCGCTCGCGGCGGCCCGCAGATCGGCGATCCCCGCCTGCACGGCGGCCGCGCGCTCGACGGCCCGCTCCCGCAGGCCCGTGCGCGCCACCGCCGTCGACGACGGTGATGTCGCCGTGGACGCCGACGTGGCGCAGCCGGCCCGCTCGAGCTCCCGGCCGGCGGCGACGGCGCGCGAGCCCCGCACCGTCGACGCATCCGCCGGGCGACGCTCGGCGGTCGACGACGACGATGGCGCAGACGACGGCGGCGGCGGCGGACGACGGACCACGACGATGGTGCGGGGACGTTCGACGCGGGTCACGCAGGCCTCCGGGGGCGGTCAGTATACGGCCACCGAGAGCCAAGAGGCCGCGCCGAGACGTCGTCCCGTTGACGGAGGCGCACCCGGATGCGGTGTAGGCGCGAGCGCGACATGTGCGACGACCGCCCCCTTTCCGACGGGGGCCGCAATCGGTGAAAGGAGGGCATGAGCGAGCCCATCGATCCCGAGGAGACCCACTTCGTCGGCCCCGACGACGGCAGCGACGTGATCCCCGAGGATCCCGACGACGTCGGCGCCGGCGCCGGCCACGGGCCCGGCCCCCTCGCCGTGGTGGACGATGACGCCGCGGGCGTCGACGACGACGAGGCCCTCGTCCCTCTCGGCGAGGTCCTCAATGCCATCGAGAACGAGCGGCAGGCGGCGGCGAAGGCGACGGCCTCGGAGCTGTTGCGTCGGACGCGCACGCCGCCCCACGCCATCGACGCCGAGCGGGCCGTGCTGGGCGCGCTGCTCCTGGAGCCCGCCGCCTACGAGGCCGTCATCGACGAGGGGCTGCGGCCCGAGCACTTCTACCGGCCGGCCCACGGGCTCATCTTCAAGGTCATCGCCGAGCTGCACGCCGCCGCCGAGCCCATCGACACCTTGACCGTCGTCGACGAGCTCCTGCGGCGCGGGCAGTTGGAGCAGGTGGGCGGCGCGGCGCAGATCTCGCAGCTCGAGGCGATGCTGCCGACGGCGGCCCACGTGCAGGCCTATGCCCGCCTCGTGCGCGAGAAGGCCATCCTGCGCCAGCTCATCGAGAACGCCACCAACGTCGTGCAGTCGGCCTACGCCCAGGACAAGCGCGTCGCCGACATCCTCGACGAGGCCGAGCGCAGCATCCTCGAGATCTCGCAGGGCCACTCGAAGAAGAGCATCGTGCCGATGCCCGAGCTCGTGAAGCGCGCCACCGAGCAGCTCGAGAAGGCCTACAACCAGAAGAGCGCCATCACCGGCGTCGCCACCGGCTTCCGCCAGCTCGACTTCATGACGAGCGGCCTGCAGCCCGGCGAGCTCATCATCGTCGCGGCCCGCCCGTCGATGGGCAAGACGGCCTTCACCCTCAACGTCGCGTCCCACGTGTCGATCCGGCTGCGCAAGCCGGTGATGTTCTTCTCGCTGGAAATGGGCGCCGACCAGCTCGTGCAGCGTCTGCTCGGCGCCGAGGCGCGCATCGACCTGTCGAACCTCAAGCGCGGCGTCGTCAAGCACGAGGAGTGGGCGATGCTCGCCGAGGCCTCGGGTCGCCTGAGCGAGGCGGCGCTGTTCATCGACGAGACGCCGTCGATCTCGGTCACCGAGATGCGCAACAAGTGCCGGCGGCAGGCGCACGAGACGGGCCTGTCGATGGTCATCGTCGACTACCTGCAGCTCATGACGGGCCCGCCGAGCGACAACAAGGCCACCGAGGTCGGCGAGATCTCCAAGGGTCTGAAGACCCTCGCCCGCGAGCTCAACATCCCCGTCATCGCGCTGTCGCAGCTCAACCGTGGCGTCGAGAGCCGCACCGACAAGCGGCCGATGATGAGCGACCTGCGCGAGTCGGGCGCCATCGAGCAGGACGCCGACATCATCGCGTTCCTCTATCGCGAGGAGTACTACCTGCGCGACAAGACTCCCGAGGACAAGCTCGGCATCGCCGAGATCATCGTCGCCAAGCACCGTAACGGTCCGGTCGGCAGCATCGAGCTGCGCTTCTTCAACAGCATCACGCGCTTCGAGAACCTCGACCGCGAGGATGGCTATGCCCCCTGACCTCTTGAACATTTGATCAGGGCCCCCTCGACGACGCCTGCATTGCGATGCGGCGGTGCTGTGGCATGGGCGGGGCATGTCTGCCTCCGACCCCGTCGTCGACGTTGCCCCGCCCGGATTCTTCGCGCGCCTCGGTCTCGCGCTGCGCGTGCTGATGGACGCGATGCTCGCCCGCCGGCTGCTCTTGCCCGACGCCGTCGAGCCGAAGGCGCTGCTCGAACCGAAGGTCGTCGAGAAGATCGTCGAGGTCGAAAAGATCGTCGAGAAGCCCGTCGAGAAGATCGTCGAGGTCGAAAAGATCGTCGAGAAGCCCGTCGAGAAGATCGTCGAGAAGACCATCGAGAAGGTGGTCGAGAAGATCGTCGAGAAGCAGCGCCCGCCCGAGGAGGGTGCGCTCCATCTCCTCTCGATCCTGCAGCGCGACGGCCGCTTCGTGGACTTCCTGCAGGAGGACATCACCTCCTTCAAGGACGCCGACGTCGGCGCCGCCGCCCGCCTCGTGCATCAGGGGTGCAAGAAGGTCCTCGCGACCTACTTCGTCCTCGAGCCGGTGCGCACCGAGGAGGAGGGCGCCCGCCTCACGCTCGAGCCCGGCTTCGACAAGGCCGCCATCAGCGTCGCTGGCGACGTGAAGGGCGAGCCGCCGTGGAAGGGCACCCTCGCGCACGGCGGGTGGCGGGCGAAGGAGATCAAGCTCCCCGAGCGCCCCGCCTTCGTCGACGCCCGCATCGTCGCCCCGGCCGAGGTCGAGGTCCGCTGAGCGCCGGTCCACACCAGACTTTTGACGCCGTCGCCGTCGTCACCGACGATGGCCACCGTCTCCCAGGGGAACACCACGCATGGCCACTGCCACCTTTGCCATCGGCATCGACCTCGGCACCACCAACACCGCGCTGGGCGCCGTCCGCCTCGACGACGACAAGGCCACGCCGAAGGTCTTCGACCTCCCCCAGGTGACCGCCGCCCACGAGACCATGACGCGGCCACTGCTGCCGTCGTTTCTCTACCAGCCCGCGAGCAGCGAGCTGCCCGACGGCGCCCTCGCGCTGCCGTGGGACAAGGCCCGCGCCTTCGCCGTCGGCGCCTTCGCCCGCGACCGCGCCGCCGCCGTCCCCGGCCGCGTGATCGCCTCGGCGAAGAGCTGGCTGTCACACGCCGGCGTCGACCGCCGCGCCCCGATCCTGCCCTTCGGCGCCTCCGCCGACGACGACGTGCCGAAGCTCTCCCCCGTCGACGTGCAGGCCCGCATCCTCGCCCACCTGCGCGAGGCGTGGGACGCCGCCCACCCCGAGGCGCCGCTGGCCGCGCAGCAGGTGGTGCTCACGGTGCCGGCGAGCTTCGACGCCGTCGCCCGCAGCCTCACCGAGGAGGCCGCGCAGAAGGCGGGGCTGCCGCAGCTCGTGTTGCTCGAGGAGCCGCAGGCGGCGCTGTACGCGTGGATCGCGACCCACGGCGACGGTAGCCCGACGCCGTGGCGCAAGCAGGTGAAGCCCGGCGACCAGATCCTCGTCGTCGATATTGGCGGCGGCACCACCGACTTCTCGCTGATTGCCGTGGCCGACGACGGCGCCGGCAACCTCAGCCTCGAGCGGCGCGCCGTCGGCGACCACATCCTGCTCGGCGGCGACAACATGGACCTCGCCCTCGCCTATGGCGTGCGGCAGCGCCTCGCCGACGACGGTCGTGAGATCGACGACTGGCAGCTGCGGGCCCTCACTCACTCGTGCCGCGCCGCCAAGGAGGCGATGCTCGAGGACCCGACGCTCCAGGAGAGCACCGTCGTCATCCCCGGCCGCGGCAGCAAGCTCATCGGCGGCAGCATCAAGAGCACGCTCACGCGGGCCCAGTTGGAGCAGGTCGTCGTCGAGGGCTTCTTCCCCGTCGTCGACAAGGACGCGCGGCCGGCGCAGAACAAGCGGGCCGGCCTGCAGACCCTCGGCCTGCCCTACGCCCACGACGCCGGCATCACGCGCCACCTCGCGGCGTTCCTGAAGGGGCAGGCGCCGACGGCCATCCTGTACAACGGCGGCGTCACCCGCAGCGCGCTGTTGCGCGAGCGCATCAAGACCATCGTGGCGAGCTGGTGCGCGACGCCCCCCGTCGAGCTGCAGGGGGCCGACCTCGACCTCGCCGTCGCCGCCGGCGCCGCCGCCTACGCCCGCGTGCGCGGCGCCAACAAGGGCCTGCGCATCAAGGGCGGCACGGCCCGCGCCTATTACGTCGGCATCGAGAAGAGCGAGCTGGCCGTGCCGGGCATCGCCCCGCGCACAGACGCCGTCTGCATCGCGCCCAAGGGCATGGAGGAGGGCGCCGAGGCCGTCATCCCGACGGAGCTCGGGCTGGTGGTCGGCGAGCCGGCGACCTTCCGCTTCTTCTCGTCGACGACGCGCGAGGGCGACGTGGCCGGCGCGGCCTTCGACGTCGCCCGCGCCGGCGACGCCGTCGTCGAGGTGGCGCCCATCGAGACGACGCTGCCGGGCGAGCCGGGCCTGCTGGTGCCGGTGACGTTGCGCTCGCGGGTCACCGAGATCGGCACCCTCGAATTGTTCGCCCAGGAGACGGCGAGCGGTCGTCAGCACAAGCTCGAATTCCAGATTCGCGGCGACGACGGCTGAGCATTCGCGCGTTTCCGACGGCTCGCGCTGAATGCGTCCGGCTGGACGGTCCATTCTCGCGATCTGGCTTCCCTCGACAGACCTCCACCGGACTGCTACGGTCGTTGTCGGTTGGGGGAATCGTGAAAAAAGAGGCTCAACTGACACTTCCGTGGGCCTTGAAGCTAGGTAATGGCGGGCACAGTCCCCCCAGTTTCACCATTGCATGAGAGATGAGGGCCTGAGCCGAGTGGTAGCCGAAGCTCATCCGCGTG